>Ga0187894_10001255_pt1 | contig 32884 bp, 34 predicted proteins | sample GBC1701081metaG_FD_136650 | JGI IMG/M metagenome (GOLD analysis project Ga0187894, IMG submission 136650) | White microbial mat communities from a lava cave in the Kipuka Kanohina Cave System on the Island of Hawaii, USA - GBC170108-1 metaG ...
GCTTACCCTCGGCCTGGCGCTTGAGCAGCATGCGGTGGAGATTCATGGGTCGAGCCTTTCCGTTCTATTCCGCCGCCTGTCGGGGCGCGGAGGCCGCCTTGACCAGGCAGTCCTCGCCCCAGATGCCGAGCGGCGTGAAATCGCGGTGCGCAATATGGGCCGGCCGCTTGAAGCGGCGGATGGCGTTGCTGACCGCATTATAGGTGACATAGATGATCTGACGATCCCAGGGCGACATGTTGGGCGGGCTGCCATGCACCAGCGTGCCATGGAAGAAAATCGCCGAGCCCGGTGGCCCCTTGGGCGCCACGATGCCGCCCTGCGCCACCAGCTTCGCGATGGTGTCGTTGTCGATGACCCACAGCGGATAGGACGTCGTGGTGAGGTCGTGGCTGGCGTCGATGGCACCCTTCTTGTGCGACTTGGGGATGAACCACAGCGGGCCGTTGAACTCGTTCACATCGTCGAGAAACACCGCGAGGTTCATGGCGCGCGCCTCGGGCATGTCGTCGTCGGCCTTCCAGGTACCGTAGTCCTGATGCCATTGCCAGACGTCGCCGTCGAACGCGGCCTTACCGTTGATCTTGAACTGATGGATGTAGGTGCGATCGCCCAGGAGCTGCTCCGCCGGCGTGACGAAGCGTGGATGGTGCACCAACGCTTCGAAAACCGGATTGTAGGTGTGCACGGCAAACGCGGTGCGCACCACGTCACCCGACTTCTCGCGCACATTCTCCTGCCGACGCTGGGCGAAGATGCCCGGTATCTCGCGCTTCATGAGCGCGATCTCGTCGGTGGAGAAATAGTTCGGGAAAAAGAGATAGCCCTCTTCATCGAACTGCTTCAGCTGCTGCGCGGTGAGATTCATGGCTTCCTCCTGATGCAATTGTCGTGGCCGTCAACCGGCCGCCCGTTGAGAATTTTGTGCCGTGCCCTGCTGCAGCGACACGGCAAGGCGTGCCGCGGCATCCTCGTCATGCGCGCGCACCAGCCGCTCGGCCTGCGCACCATCGCGCGCCACCAGCGCATGGAGGATCGCACCATGCTCCCGCCACACCGCCTCGTAAGAGGTCTTGTCGCGCAGCACGGCGCCCATCACGCGCCGCAGATGCCGCCAATGCGGCGCCGCGGTCTCGCCAAACAGCGGGTTGCCCGACGCGGCATAGATGAAGAGATGGAACTCGACGTCGGCAGCGATCAGCTGGCTGGTGTCGCCTGATGCCATGGCTGCCTGCCCGGCTTCCAGCAGCGCCAGCCCGCGCGCCTCCTGCGTCCGGTTCATGTTCGCTGCCGCCGCCCGCGCCGCCGCGCCGTCGAGTGCGGCCCGCACCTCGTAGAGGTGGCGCACGTTATCGGGATCCAGGGGTGCCACCATGACACCCTTGCGACCGGCATCGACGATGAACCCCTGCTTCTTCAGCAGCATCAGGGCCTGCAAAACCGGTTGGCGCGAGACGCCGAACAGCGCCGCCAGCCCCTCCTGGGTGACCCGCTCTCCCGGGGCCAGCCGGCCGGCACAGATCGAGTCCAGCAGGGCGTCATGCACGCGTTCGGCCAGATCAGGTTGCAGCTCAAGACGGGTCACGGGCACTCCTGAGTACCGTATTCCGTATACACAAATGCAAAACGCACGTCTTGTCAATGGTCTAAGTCCACCGGATCAGCGGCCGAGTGCGCGTAGCCGCGCGATCCGATCTTCGGTAGCGGGATGTGTCGCCATCAGCGCCGATGCCTTGGCACCGAACTGGCGCAGCGGGTTGACGATGAACAGGTGCTGGGTGGCACGGCTGACGCCGGAGAACGGCTGTGCCGCGGCGGTGAGCTTCTGCAGCGCCGAGATCAGGCCGGCAGAATTGCGCGTGAACTGGACCGAGGTGGCATCGGCCAGGTACTCGCGCTGCCGCGATACCGCGAACTGCACAAGCTTGGCCGCCAGTGGCGCCAGCAGCGCGACCACCACCAGCACCACGAGCAAAATGGCCGCAGCGCCACTATTGCCGCCGCTGCGATCACGCGAACGGCCGGTGCCCCAGTTCATGAAACGGAGGATCATATCGCTGACCAGCGCGATCAGGCCGACCGTGACTCCCACAACTGTCATGTAGCGCATATCGAGATTGGCGATGTGGCCCATCTCGTGGCCGATCACGCCCTGCAGCTCCTCGCGGTTCAGCCCGTTCAACAAGCCACGCGTCACGCCGATCGTAGCATTGCGGCTGGAGGTTCCGGTCGCGAAGGCGTTCATCGCCGCGTCCTCGATGATGAAGACACGGGGCATGGGTTGTCCGGAGGCGATCGACATTTCCTCGACGACGTTGAACAGCTGCTGATCGGTCTCCTTGGAGGCTTCGTGGCCGCCGGTCATGGCCAGCACCATGCGACCGCCCCACGCCAGTGATATCGAACTCCAGATGATCGAGACCGCAGCCAGGCCGAGCGCCGCCAGCACGCCACCGGTACTCACGATGCCGGTGTACGGTTGCGATCCGACGTCCAGGTACCAGCCGACCAGGTAACCCATTCCGGCCGCGATCAGCGTGAGCACGGCCAGCAGCAGGATCGTGCGACGGCGATTGGCACGCTGCGCGGCCAGGAAGTCGGCCGCGCCAATCGCGGCGCCGACGGGTGCGCGATCTCCCTCCGCGGCGGTGGCACTGTCCGCCGCTGGTACCCATGGCCCGGTATTCGGAGCCGCGGGCGGCGTGGCGCCCTGCCAGCGCGGTGCGCTCCCCCAAGGGCCAGGTGGCGGACCAGCAGCCATGCCGACCTCAGCGCAGCTTCACTTGCGGAACGGCCTTCTCGGTTTCGGGCACATCGAAGAACTGTCCGGTCGTGAAGCCGAAGCGACCGGCGATCAGGTTGCCGGGGAATGACTGGACGGCGTTGTTCAGGCCCATGACGCTGTCGTTATAGAACTGACGTGCGAAGGAGATCTTGTTCTCGGTCGCCGTGAGCTCCTCCTGGAGCTGCATGACATTGTCGTTGGCCTTCAACGTCGGATAGTTCTCCATCAGCGCGAACAGCTTGCCGGTCGCCGCGCTCAGCGCCGCCTCGGCCGTGCTGGCCTCCGCCGGGCCGTTCGCCGCGACGGCGCGGTTGCGGGCCTCGACGACAGCCTTCAGCGTTTCCTGCTCGTAGCCCATCGCATCCTTCACGACCTGCACCAGGTTGGGGATCAGGTCATGGCGTCGCTTGAGCTGAACGTCGATCTGGCTCCAGGCGTTCTGCGATTGGTTACGACGGGAAACCAGGCCGTTGTACGTGGCGATGCCCCATATGACGACGGCGACAACGATTCCCAGAATGATCCAACCGGCCGTGCCCATGAGGCTCCTCCTGCTTCTGGCTGCTCCCTGAGCCTACGCCAAATCTGCCGGCGTCATAGTGGTCACGGCACGCCAATGCGCAGCGCCGCGCTAAACCGCTTGATATCGCCAGAAAAAGGAGTATCCATGGTATGCGCGATCATAAAAAGGCATTTGATTACAAACCCTTACGTGACGTTCTGAATAACGGGGCAAGACGATGAAAAAGGTAGTGTGTGCAGTCCTTTCGACTCTGATCCTCGCAAGTTGCGCTAACTCCCCGCGAAGCTCTGCAAGCCTGTCCGACGTCAATCCGCAGGCCGGCCTGGCGCCCGGCATCCCCTATTCGGCGCCCGCCTCCACGGCACCGGCAGCACCGATCCAGCAGTACACCTACGTCTTCCCGGACAGCCAGAATGCATGCGCGCCTGAGCCGCAGCGCTTCGTGGCCGCCTCGGGCGCAGTGACCTTCCGGGTGAAGAACTGCGCCAAGGACGAGTACGACTACTTCCCCGAAGCCCACAAGGATCGGGTCGATGCGCTGGTCGCGCAGTGCCGGGCGCGGTGCACGACAGCCTCCAACTGAACCTCTGACGCCGGCGCCCTCGCGCCGGCACGAACCGAAGACACGCGGAAGTCGATCTTCCGCGTGTTTTCGTTGCCGGCATTGCATGCACGACGCTGGACGTCGCGGCTTCGGTCCGACACGGTTGCGCCCGGAATCATCCCGCCAAGGGTTTGTCATGCCTGATGTCGACCGTCTCAGCCTCGATCGCCGGATCGATGCGCTCTTTGCCCGCTTCACACGTGAAGGATCGCCCGGCGCCGTCGTCGGCGTGATGCAGGACGGCGAGATCCTGGTATGCCGCGGCTACGGGCTGGCCAGCGTCGAGTACCGCGTGCCGATCACACCGACGACGCGCTTTCGCATTGCGTCAGTCACCAAGCAGTTCACCGTTACAGCAGCGTTGATGCTGGCCGATGAGGGCCGTCTGTCGCTCGATGAGCCGCCGCACACGTATCTGCCCGAGCTCCCGCCGCTGCCGGTGACGCTCGATCAGATGATGCGCAACAGCAGCGGCCTGCCGGATTTCCTCGAACTGCTACGGCTCGGTGGTCACGGGCTCGATCGCCCATGCCGGGCCGAGGACCTGCTGGCCTCGGTCTGCCGCAACCATCATCTCAATTTCACGCCCGGCAGCCGGTTCCTCTACAGCAACACCAACTTTCTGCTGCTGGGGCTGATCGTCGAGCGCGTCAGCGGCCAGTCGCTCGGCGCCTACCTGGCCGACCGTGTCTTCACGCCGCTGGGCATGACGCGCTCGCTGCTGAACGCCTCGCTCGATATGCCGGTACCCGATCTAGCGACCGGCTATCTCGCCAACCCCGACGGCGGCGTGCGCCGTGCGCCGCACGCCTACCCGCAGGGTGGCGAAGGCGGGTTGATCTCCACGGTCGAGGATCTGCTGATCTGGAGCCGTCATTTCGACCGGCCGGCGCTGCGCCCCACCGACCTGCCGCAGCGCCTGACCACGTCAATGCCGCTGGCCGGTGGCAGCGCCAACAACTATCTGCGTGGCATCGAACGCGGCCAATTGCGCGGCCTCGCCACCTTGGGGCACGGCGGCCTGTGGCCGGGCTATCGCACCGAATTCCTGCGCGTGCCTGACGCGCGCCTGAGCGTTGTCGTCATCGCCAACCTCAGCAGCGCCGACCCGCATCGCCTGGCGCGCACCGTCGCCACCGAGATCCTGCGCGACGCCAACATGCTGACGCCGGCGCCAGAGCCGGTGGCAGCATCAGCCATCGAGGCCCTGACCGGCACCTACGTCAATGAGAGTGAACTGTCGATGTTCGACCTCGTCTGGCGCGACGGCGAACCGACCGTGGTCCAGAACGGCATGCCGTTCGCACTGATGCCACGCGGCGATGGCTGGCTGGTGGCCGACCGCGGCTCCTTCGAATTTGCCCTGCGCCTGCCGGCCACGGACGACACGCTGGAGGTCGCGCTGGGCGCCGGACGCGTGCTGCCGTTCCGCCGCCTGGCTTACCGCGACCGGACGCCGGCCGACCTCGCCGGCCGCTACCACGCCCGGGATTGCGGCGCGACGTGGACCGTCGAGCCGGCGGCCGACGGCGGCTATGCGATCAAGATTGCGGGTCCGCTGGTGACCGGCGGCCCCGCGTGGCCGGTGAAGGGCGTGACCGCCGACCTGATCGAGATCGAGACACCCAGCCCATGGCTGGCCACGACGCAGCTGGCGCGGATCGACCGCAACGCGGTCGGCGATGTCACCGGCCTGACCATGTCGAGCGGCCGCATCAAGCAGATGGCGTTCACGAAGTTGACGTAGTACGTGCGGGTCGTCGGATGACACCGACCTCACCCTGAGGAGCCGGCGCAGCCGGCGTCTCGAAGGGTTACCGCACAAGCGTTTCGACAACAGCTGGAACGACAGAACGAGCCTGTAGCCCATCCTTCGAGACGCCGGCTGCGCCGGCTCCTCAGGATGAGGAATGGCCCTATTTCAACGGCGGACTACCGTCCGGTTTCTGTCGGCGGGTTCTATTTCCGCGCCACCATCATCATCTTGATTTCGGCGATGGCCTTGGCCGGGTTCAGCCCCTTGGGGCAGGTCTTGGTGCAGTTCATGATGGTGTGGCAGCGGTACAGCCGGAACGGATCCTCGAGCTGATCGAGGCGGTCGCCGGTGGCCTCGTCACGGCTGTCGACGATCCAGCGATAGGCCTGCAACAGCACCGCCGGACCCAGATAGCGCTCGCCGTTCCACCAGTAGCTGGGGCAGCTGGTGGTGCAGGAGAAGCACAGGATGCATTCCCACAACCCGTCGAGCTTGGCGCGCTCTTCCGGCGACTGGGGGCGCTCACGCTCCGGCGCTGGGCTCTCGTTCTTCAGCCACGGCTCGACCGAGGCCAGCTGCGCGTAGGCCGTCGTCAGGTCGGGTACGAGATCCTTGACCACCGGCATGTGCGGCAGCGGGTAGATCTTTACATCGCCCCTCACGTCGTCGATGTACTTGGTACAGGCCAGCGTATTCGTGCCATCGATGTTCATGGCGCACGACCCGCAGACACCCTCGCGGCAGGAGCGGCGGAACGTCAGCGTGCTGTCGACCTCGTTCTTGATCTTGATCAGCGCGTCGAGAATCATCGGCCCGCAGTCGGCGAGATCGATGTCGTAGGTGTCGATGCGCGGATTCTTGCCGTCGTCAGGATTCCAGCGATAGACCTTGAACGACTTCACGCGCTTGGCGCCTGACGGCGCCGGGAAGGTCGCGCCGTTGCGGTCGACCTTCGAATTGGCGGGCAGTGTGAATTCAGCCATCGTGTCTCACTCCGGACTCTGCCTGCCGCTCAGTACACCCGCGCCTTGGGCGGGAAGGATTGCACGTCATTGCTCATCGGCTGAAGCTTGACCGGGCGGTAGTCGATCTTGGTACCGCCCTTGTCGTCGACCCAGATCACCGAGTGCTTCAGCCAGTTCTTGTCGTCGCGCTCCGGGAAATCCTCGCGCGCGTGTGCGCCGCGGCTCTCGGTGCGATTGGCCGCCGAGCGAACGGTGGCCTGCGCCTGCAGCACGAGATTCTCGAACTCCAGGGTCTCGACCAGGTCGGAGTTCCAGATCATCGAGCGGTCCTTGACCCGGATGTCGATCTTGCCGCCGAACACCTTGTCGAGGCGCTTGCAGCCTTCATCCAACGTCTGCTGCGTGCGAAACACCGCGCAATCGCTCTGCATCGCATTCTGCATTTCCAGGCGCAGTTGCGCCGAGCCGGTGCCGCCACTGGCGTGGCGCGCCTTGTCGAGGCGCGCGATGGCGTCCTCGCCCGCGTTGGGCAGCGGCTTGTGCGCGGCGCCCGCCTGCACCACCTCGCCGGCGCGGATCGACGCCGAGCGGCCGAACACCACCAGATCCAGCAGCGAATTGGAGCCCAGGCGGTTGGCGCCATGCACCGAGACGCAGGCGGCCTCGCCGATCGCCATCAGGCCCGGCACCACCGTATTGGGGTCACCGTTCTTCACGGTCACTACCTCGCAGCGGAAGTTCGTCGGCACGCCGCCCATGTTGTAATGGCAGGTCGGCACGATCGGGATCGGCTGCTTGGTGACATCGACGCCGGCGAAAATGCGCGCCGTCTCGGCGATGCCCGGCAGGCGCTCGTGGATCACCTTGGGCTCGAGGTGCTCGATGTGCAGATCGATATAGGCCTTGTTGGGACCGCAGCCGCGACCCTCGCGGATCTCGATGGTCATCGAGCGGCTCACCACGTCGCGCGAGGCGAGATCCTTGGCCGACGGCGCATAGCGCTCCATGAAGCGCTCGCCATTGGCGTTGGTGAGGTAACCACCCTCGCCGCGCACGCCTTCGGTGATCAGGCAGCCGGCGCCGTAGATGCCGGTGGGATGGAACTGGATGAACTCCATGTCCTGCATGGGCAGGCCGGCGCGCAAGGCCATGGCACCGCCATCACCGGTGCATGTATGCGCCGACGTCGCCGAGAAGTAGGCTCGGCCGTAGCCGCCGGTGGCCAGCACCACCATGTGGGCGCGGAAGCGATGGATGGTGCCGTCGTCGAGGTTCCACGCCATCACGCCGCGGCAGACGCCTTCGTCCATGATCAGGTCGAGCGCGAAATACTCGATGAAGAACTCGGCGTGGTGCTTCAGCGACTGCTGATAGAGCGTGTGCAGGATGGCATGGCCGGTGCGGTCGGCGGCGGCACAGGTGCGCTGCGCGATGCCCTTGCCGAACTCCGTCGTCATGCCGCCGAAAGGCCGCTGGTAGATCTTGCCCTCGGCCGTGCGGCTGAACGGCACGCCGTAGTGCTCGAGCTCGATGATCGCCGGGATCGCCTCGCGGCACATGTACTCGATGGCGTCCTGGTCACCCAGCCAGTCCGACCCCTTCACGGTGTCGTACATGTGCCAGCGCCAGTCGTCGGCACCCATGTTGCCCAGCGCCGCCGAAATACCGCCCTGCGCCGCCACCGTGTGGCTGCGCGTGGGAAACACCTTGCTGATGCACGCCGTCTTCAGTCCCTTGGCAGCAATGCCGAAGGTGGCGCGCAGGCCGGCACCGCCGGCACCGACGACCACGACGTCGTAGGTATGGTCAATGATCTTGTAGGCGCGGCCACCGATGGACACCGTGCCGGCGGCACCATTGCCGTTGCCCTTCTCGTCGAGCGGCATCACTAGCCTCCGAACGCGATTTTGAAGATCGCCACGATGCCGGCGACGATCAGGGCGGCGGCGGCAAACTTCACCGCCAGATCCAGCCCGATGCGCCAGCCCTTGCCATGTACGTAGTCCTCGATCACGACCTGCGTGCCGAGCGCCGCATGCCACAGCCCGACCGCAATGAAGAGGATCAGCATGGTCATGGTGATCGGCGATGCGATCCAGGCGCGCGCAGCAGCCTGGCCTTCGGGCGCCACGCGCAGCAGCGATATGACGAACCACACCACCAGCGGCACCAGCGCCACGGCCGTGACGCGCTGCAGCCACCAATGATGGGTGCCGTCCTGGGCCGAGCCCAGGCCGCGCACGCGCGCGACAGGCGAACGAAGATCGGCCATGGCCCTTACCTCACCAGGCTGGCAATCAGCCAGCTGCCAATCGTGCACACGGCCGTTGCGGCAAGCACCGTCCAGCCGCTGGCATAGGCCGTTTTCAACTCCAGCCCGTAGCCGGCGTCCCAGAACAGATGCCGGATGCCGTTGAACAGGTGATAGAAAAGGCAGGCCGTCCAGCCGAACAGGAAGATGCGGCCGATCACCGAGCCGTTGAAGGATGCGACGACGCCATAGGTCTCGGCGTCGGACGCGGCTGCGCAGATCCAGACCACCAGCCACACCAGGCCGACCGCGAGGGCGAGACCGGTCCCGCGATGCGTGATCGACATCATCGACGTGAGCTGCGGCCGATAGGCCGTCAGGTGGGGAGAAAGTGGCCGTGAAACCGGCCTGTCCGCTGTGCTCATGCCTGTCCCGGAAACGATGATGCCGGGTCCCTCGCGGACGAATCGTCCGCAAAGACCCGGCCACGACGGGCACTTTAGTCCTCGCGGCCGGCAAGTCAACGCATAGCGACTTCACCCGCGTTGCTCATCGAAACCGACTGATTTGCACCGTGTGCAATGCGGTTCCGCGCAAGCCGCAGATCAGCGCGGCATCAGCACCCAATAGTCAAGATCAAGGACGACCGATGGGTCGGTTCGACCGTCCGCCGTCTTGTCCGGAAAGGTCGCCGACGATGCGTTCTTGATGGCGACCGTACGCAAGCGCAACGCGCCGACATCGTTGCGATGGGCCAGCTCGGCCTTCTCGTTCACTTCCGACCAGGCGTAGATCGTGTCGCCGGCCAATGTCGGATTGGTGTGGCTGCCGGCGTTGATGGCGGCCAAGCGGAACGCGTTGGCAAGACCGTTGAACGACAGCGCGCGGGCCAACGACATGACGTGGCCGCCGTAGATCAGGCGGCGTCCGAACCGGCTGCTGGCCGCCAGGCGCTGGTCGAAATGCACCTTGGCGGTGTTCTGATAGAGGCGCGTGGCAATCATGTGCTCGGCCTCCTCGATCGTCATGCCATCGACATGGTCGATCCGCTCGCCGACAGCGTAGTCACCCCAGCGATGCACCGCGCCGGCAAGCTGCCCATCGTAGGACGCGAGCGACAGGCCGGCCGGCACGACGAGGTTGGCCGCAGCGACGGCGGGCGCCAGCTTGGGCGTCACGGCAACGGGAAGCTCGGCCTTGGGATCGCGCTTGCGCACCATCACCCAACGTACATAGTCGAGCACGATTTCACCGTGCTGGTTGCGACCGGTCGAGCGCACATGCACGACACCGCTTTCGCGGTTGGAGTTCTCGCGCAGGCCGACGACCACCGAGCGGGTCGACAGCGTATCGCCGGGATAGACCGACGCACCGAAGCGACACTCGGCGTAGCCGAGATTGGCGATGGCATTGAGCGAGATGTCCGGCACGGTCTTGCCGAAGACGATATGGAAGACCAGCAGATCGTCGACCGGCGCCCGCGGCAGGCCCAGCGACTGCGCGAACGCATCGGACGATTGCAGGGCGAAGCGGGTGCCATAGAGCGCCGTATACAGCGCGACATCGCCCGCCGTGACCGTGCGCGGCGTTGCGTGCACCAGTTCCTGGCCGATGCGGAAGTCTTCAAAGAAATTGCCGGAATTGGTCTTGGTCATCATCGGCTCCAATGCGATCAGGCGCCGGCGAGGTCGGCGATCGCCTTGGCGAGCGCGAGCTGGCGTTGGGCCTGCTCGACATGGAGATTCTCGATCATGCGGCCATCGACAGTGACCACGCCCTTGCCGGCGACGCGCGCCTGATCGAAGGCTGTGACGATCTTCCCGGCCATGGCGAGGTCCGCTGCGGTCGGCGCAAAGACCTCGTTGCAGGGCTCGACCTGGCTGGGGTGGATCAGCGTCTTGCCGTCAAAGCCCATCTCGAGGCCCTGCACGCACGATGCCCGGAAACCCTCGGCATCCTGGATGTCGTTGTAGACGCCGTCGAGGATCGCCAGTCCATTGGCACGCGCCGCCAGCATCGTCACGCCCAGCGCCACCATCATCGGCAATCGCATCGGCGTATGACGCGCACGCAGATCCTTTACCAGATCGTTGGTCCCCATCACGAAACAAGCCAGACGCGGCGAGGCCGAGGCGATCTCCTCGGCATGCAAAATGCCGCGCGGCGTCTCCATCATGCCCCAGAGCGCCATCGCGGGCGGCGCGCCGGCTTCGTCAAGCAATTCGACGACCGCGGCCACGTCGGCGGCTCCCTCCAATTTCGGCACCAGCACAGCATCGGCACCAGACCCGGCGATGGCGACAATGTCCTCGCGACCCCAGGGTGTACCAAGGCCGTTGGCACGGATAACGATCTCGCGCTTGCCGTAGGCGCGGCTGGCGGCGGCGGCCACGACATTGGCGCGGGCGGCCTCCTTGGCGTCGGGTGCAACCGCGTCCTCGAGGTCGAAGATCAGCGTATCGGCCGGCAAAGTCCGGGCTTTTTCCAGTGCCCGGGTGTTGGCACCGGGCATGTAGAGTACGCTGCGACGCGGACGGACAGTGGCGGTCATGACGAAATCCTCTCCCCCCGGCAAGCGCGGCGGACTATATAGCGATCACCCGATGTAACAACCAATTGCCGCCCCTGCATGCGAATCCTGTCGATCCAGTCTCATGTGGCCTATGGTTACGTCGGCAACCGGGCAGCAGCGTTCCCCTTGCAACGGCTGGGCCACGATGTATGGGCGGTCAATACGGTCGAGTTCTCCAACCACACCGGATACGGTGCATGGAAGGGACGCGTCGCCGCACCCGAGCAGGTGCGTGACGTGATCGAGGGCATTCGCGAACGCGGCGTCCTGCCGCGCTGCGATGCGGTGTTGAGCGGTTATCTCGGTGACGCAGCCCTGGGCGAGGTCGTGCTCGACGCGGTTGCCGCCGTGCGGAACGCCAATCCAGCCACGATCTGGTGCTGCGATCCCGTGATCGGCGATGTCGGCCGTGGTGTCTTCGTGCGCCCGGGCATTCCCGAGTTCTTCCGCCAGCGCGCCGTGCCGCTGGCGGACATGATCACCCCCAACCATTTCGAGCTCGAGTTGCTGAGCGGCGGCACGGTTACGACGCTGGAAGCGGCCCATGCGGCAGCACGAACGCTGCTGGCGCCCAACGGCCATGCGGTTGGCCCCAAGGTTGTCCTGGTTACCAGCCTGCGGCACGCGGCCACGGCCAACGGCACGATCGAAATGCTGGCCGTGACGGCTGCCGGCGCCTGGCGCATCGTGACGCCCTTGCTGGCGTTCGATATCGCCCCCAACGGCACGGGTGACGCCGTCGCCGCACTGTTCCTGGCACAGTGGCTGAAGACACACGACGTCGCCGCGGCGCTGTCCTATGCAGCCTCCGCCATCTTTGCCGTCCTCGAAGCGACGTCACGCGCCGGCGCGCGCGAGCTTGAGCTGATTGCGGCGCAGGACGCGCTGGTGGCGCCGCCGCGGTCGTTTGCGGCCATGCGGCTCTGAGGTGGCCTTGCTGCTCGATGGCATCGACCCGATCTATCTCGGCATCGAGGGCGCCGTCATCGGCTTCTTGATTGCACTGCCCATCGGGCCCGCCGGCATCCTGTGCATCCAGCGCGCCATTTCACACGGCGCCATCGCCGGTTATGCCACCGGCATCGGGGCTGCCGTCGGCGATGCCGTCTTCGGCGGCATGGCAGCTTTCGGTCTGAGCTACGTCGCGGAATTCATTGCTCACTATGAGATACTCATTCGCGCCATCGGCGGCGTGCTGCTGATGTGGATGGGATGGTCGTACTACCGGCACCGGCCGCGTAACATCGGCGACCCAGTCGCGGCCGACCGGGCACATCCCTACCTGACGTATCTCCACTACCTCAGCTCAAGCTTCTTCATCACCATCTTCAACCCGATCACCGTGATGGCGTTCGGCGCCGTCTTTGCCGGTCGTGGGTTGAGCAACGTCGGCAGCGACATGATCGCCGCCACCATCCTCATTGCCGGTGTGCTGGTTGGCGCACTGGGGTGGTGGGCAGCCCTGGTGCTGGTGTCATCGGCAGCCCGCGGCTGGTTCGTGGGCGGCGGCCTGATCTGGCTCAACCGCGTCTCCGGCGCCGCCCTGGGCGGATTTGGATTGCTGGCAGCATTGTCGGCGCTGCCTGTCAACTGGACGTCAGTCAAGGCCGCCGTCGGGCTGCCGTAGAGTCTTCACCTCTCCCGCGAGAGGGAAAACTCACCCCACGGTCGTCTTCATGATGTCGAGCTCGGTGCGAACGCGTTCGATGACGCCGTTCCAATCGCCCGGTGTCGATTGCCGGAAGATGCGGATGCTGGGATACCATGGGCTGGTATCGCGGCCATGCATCCAGCGCCAATCGCACACGGTCGGCAGCAGCAGCCAGGTCGGCATGCCCATGCCGGCGCCAAGATGAGCGATTGGCGCGTCGATCGTCAGCAGCAAGTCGAGTTGCGAGAGCGCCGTGGCCGCTTCGGCGAAATCGTAGATGCCGCGTCCGACGTCGTGCAGCAGTCCGTTGGCACCAAGCTGCTGGATATCCTTTTGATGGGCGCCACCCTGGAGGCTGAAAAACAGCAGCTCCGGATCGCCTGCCAGCGACATGAACCCGGCCAACGGTATGGAGCGCTGGCGATCGAGCTGCTGGCCCGGCATGGCTGCCCAGTAAAGACCAACGCGTAGCCGCGCCCGCGGCAACTTGCCGAGGCGGATCCGGCTTTCCGCCGGCGGCTTGAAGTACGGTTCGATTGCCGTGGCCGCCGGCACGTCGACGCCGCACAGATAAGGCAGCGACAACAATGAGACATGCAGATCGAAGTCGGGCAGCTGCTCTCCCTCGGCAACGACACGATCGATATAGTCGGCGGACAGCAACAGATCCTTGAGCAGGGCCTGGCACAGCACCAGAACAGTGGCGCCCCGTCGCTTCAGCTCGCGCGCATAGCGCACGAACAACAGCACATCGGACAGCCCCTGCTCGGGGTAAAGCAGGATGCGCTTGCCACCCAGCGGCCCGCCATCCCATGCCGGTTGCTTGAACTCGGGCGGTGGCACATCGGGAAGCTGCTTGCGCCATTCGTACTCGGCAAAGCCGGCCGTGAAGTCGCCGCGGATCAGGTGGGCGATGGCGATCTCCACCCGCGCCCGCGTGTTTTGCGGTGCCAGCTGCAACGAGCGGGACAGGCAGCCCAGCGCCTCATCCACGCGCCCCAGGTCGCGCAGACAAAGCCCGAGATTGAAGAACCCTTCGGCATAGTCGGGCTTCAGCGAGACGGCACGGAAATGGTGGCGCACGGCCTCGTCCAGCTGATTGGCGGCGCGCAGCGCATTGCCCAGGTTGGAGTGCAGCGCTGCGTTGTTGGGATCCAGCGCCAGCGACGTGCGATGATGCGCCACGGCAGCATCGAGCTTGCCGATGATGCGCAGCGCCACGCCCAGGTTGTTGTGCAGTTCGGCATGATAGGGGCGTACGGCCAGCAATCGCATGTAGCTGGTGATGGCCTCTTCCAACCGCCCGTTGCGATGGGCGGCGGCGGCCAGCCGCATCTGCCGGTTGAAGCTGTCTTCTTCGCCCAGGAAGAGCGGCCGCAGTTCAGCCGCCGGTGGCTCACCACCGCCGCTGCCGCCATTGCCGCCAAATCCCGACACGTCCTTCACGGCCTATCCGTTCCCCACACCGGCGCTGCCACGACCCCGCCGCCCCTGCACAGCAGGGGCAGGTTCAGGATCGGGGCTGCCCCGCCGGCCTCAGCATAGCACCCGCCGGGCCAATGCGTCGCCTTATCTGCCGACACCAACCCTCCGAAAACTCTTCCGGAACCGGCTCTTGAGCCGCCTTCCGGCGGCCGTCGCGCTGGCGATCGACCGGGACATTGCACGGCAGGTGCTAGCGTTACCTGCCGTAAAGAAACCGCCCATCGCCCGCCACTGGTCACAGTTGGATACCTCCCATCGCCACAATCAATCCTCACCTTCCAGGGTAACGGCAGAGGAGGATGCAATGAGGACGAAGCTGATCGCCGCAGCGGTGGCCGCCGCGCTGACGATAGGTATCGTTGGCCCGACTGCTGCCCCGGCCCTTGCCCATGACGGCTGGTATGACCGCTCGGACCGCGCGGATTGGCGCCGCCGCGAAGAGGCGCGCCGGCAGCAGGAATGGCAGCGCCAGCGCGAGATTGAACGCCAGCGCGCCTGGGAGCAGCGACGCGAGGCAGAGCGGCAGCGCGCCGCCGAGCGTGAGCGCGAGCGCAACCGCCATTGGCGGTCGCAGCGTGACGGATCGGGCTACTGCGGCGGCGGACGACCGCGGACGCTGGAGGAAGCAGGGTGGCGCCACCGCAACTGCTAGCCGCCGGGCGTCTATAGACATCACCCACGCCCGCTCCGGCCATCGGAGCGGGCGTTTTCATGCCGCCAGAACGCAGGGTCATTTCATCGCCAGCCGCCAGGCGCTGCCGATCATGTCGGCCAGGTCCAGGAGGCGCGCGACGTACTGATCGCGGGCCACGAACCCCTTGCCGGCGTCATTGAAAAAACCATCCTCCAGCGCCGCGACGAGCCGGATCAATCGCCGGCGGTGCAAGCCCAGCCGGCGCTGCACCGGGTCGGTCACGACGCCGGCGAAGGCACCAGCCATGGCCGCCACCAGCAGCAGGCCGCCGGTCACGGCCGCGACCAGCGCCGGCGTGGCCGCGACGGGAAACATGCCGTACCAGATGCCCCCGGCCCAGGCACCCAGCGGAAAGGACGCCACGGCGGCATTGTGCGCGATCACCGCCGCCAGCGCCGGCCCCAGGCTGACCATGCCGGGTGTCGCCTGCTTCAGCGCCATCGCGCCCGTGGCGAGGGACAACAGCGAGGTGGCGATATCGGCCGACGCCGCACGCGTGCCGCCGTACGTTGCCAGCACATCTTCCAGCCGGCGCCTGAAATCACCGTCGCCGGCACGACGGCCGATCTCGGTCAGCGCTTCATCAAAAGCGGCTGCCAGGCGGGGATCGCTGAGGATCATGTCGGCCAGCGTATCCTTGTCGGACCGCCGCCCGCCCTGCCCGAACGGCAGCTCGAGGAAGTCCGTCATGATCAGCCACTCGACCTCGCGCGCAACGTCGGTGTCGAACAGCAGTTTGCGCGACTTCAGGAATGCGGCGGCCCGCGCCGGGCCCAGGCTGCGGGTCCAGGTCGCCGCCAGGCGGACGGCGAGATGCGGCACGGCCAGCAGCAGGTTGGCGGGCGCGCGGGCCAGGTCCCACCCCAGTGCCTTGCGGTGGATCGCCGCGGCCCCGCTCAGGGAAAAATGCCGGTCAACGAACGGCTTCACGCGCGTCCGACGGCTGGCAAAGTAGCGGCGTGCGGCGTCATCCACGACGTCGCGCGCCAATTGTCGATCCAGTCCAACGGAAGGCAATGCCTCCACGCTCATCTTCCGTCTCCGGAGACCCTACGCCGGGAGCCGATCAGCGACACGGCTGGCATATAGGATATGAACGTGGCCGCAGCTACAGTGTTGCCGCGACCATCACGGCAGCGGCTTGACCACGGGCGTTGCCGGCGGCGGCGCGTCCGGCCGGGGTGGCCCGGGCCGGCGGAAGGGAACGGCAACCAGGAATTGCTTGCCATTGCTGCAGGTCGCCGTCGATGCGTCGAGCCCTTGCTTGGCCAGCGCCTGCGCATCAGCCTCGGGCGCGGCGGCCAGACGCGTCACCCGCGGACAGGCATGGCCATGGTCGCGGACCAGCGCCGCCGCGGCGCGTTCCGGGGAACCGGGCGGCGGCGGAACGTCGGCGTGCGCCCCTGGCACCGCAACAGCCGAAAACGATGCGACGACAAACGACGCCAGCCAACGCAGCACGGAGCGCCTCCCTTGTTTCACCAGGCTATCCTGCGCCAACCGCCGCCGCCGGCAAAGCACGCTTCGATCAGGAAACTGCCGTGACCGAGGCTGACGCGTTGTTGCTGTCTGTCGCGGTCGAGGCCCCGGCCGCCGCACTCCTGATCTGGCTCACGCGCTGGGGCCCGGCATGGCGGGCCGCATCGGCCGCAACGCTGGCAACGCTTGGCACCCACTGGCTCGCCTGGCGCAGCATCCTGTGGCTGATGCCCTGGTCCGACTACGCGGCGACAGTGCTGCTGGTCGAGGCCGGCGTGGTCGCGATGGAAGCCATCGCCTACCGGCTGATCGTGCCGCTCGGTCTGCGCCGCGCATTGGTCATGTCGCTGGCAGCCAACGCGGCGTCGACCGTCATCGGGCTGATGCTCTACGGCCTGGACTTCGCCTGAGACGATACGGCGCTGCCAAGCGCCAGTGCGAAGATCGGCAATTCCAGCCAGGCGTGGACCAATGCTGCCAGGGCATAGACCTGCCGTTGCAGGCCGTAGTCGAGGGCGAACCCCAGGCCCAACGCGGCGCTGCCGATCACGAGTGTGCGCCCGAAACGAACCTGATCCGGCCACAGCAGACGTGGCGCGCTCGATGCACCGATCAGCCGCGGCAGAATGCCGATGACCGCGATGTAGTGCATGCACTGCGCGAACACCGAGGCGGCGAAGGCATGCAGTGCCCAGTCGCTGTAGAGCGCCGAGGCTGGCACGTAGGCACCGAGATTCTGCGTCAGATCGCCGGCGCTAAAGAGAGTCGCCTCCGGCGCCACCAGGCCCAGCATCGCAAACCAGGCAAACGGCAGCCCCGTCGCAATCAGCAGCGGCAGCACGATGAATGCGACCGTCGCCGCCGCGAGCGCCCACCAACGCGCGACGCCCCGCAACGCTTCGGCCAGGAAGCCCAGCGGCGTCAGATTGTGTACGATGGCGAAGCACAGCAGCGTCTCGAACGGTGCCAACAGCGCGCCCGCGATCAGTACCAGGGCAGCAACAACGGCGATCCAGCGGCGTTGGCGCATACGGCTCACCGTCACGCCCAGCAGAATGGCGCCAAGCCCCACCTCCAATCCGACCGCCAGCGACGGGTCCAACCATCCCCGCATGCCGGCAAGGCGCAGCAGAACAGCGATGGCGAGCAGCACCGCCAGCGTGCCGGCAAGGCCGCCATCGAGCCTGGCGCCGAAGCGGTGATCGACGTAGCGCAGCTCGCTCGCCACGTGGGCAAAACCGAACAGCGCCAACGCCGTGGTGTAGGTAGCCAGCGGCAGGGCTACGGCGGCGACAAACGCCGCGACCACCACGATGGCACCAGGGACATAGACGCCCCGATCGAAGCGCGGCCAGCCCGCCGGTGCGGCGTCACTCACGATCGCGTGGCACCGAGCGGCGGCCCCGACGGGCAGCCTTGAAACCCCGCCCTTCGCTGTTAGGATTTGCGTCGTATCCGCCATGCTAAACAACAACAGCACGGGAGAACGTCGATGAACAGGATCATGCTGCGCCTTGTCGCGGCCGCAGGACTGGCCGCCGCCGTACTGCCGGCTGCAGCGCAATATCCTGAACGGCCGGTCAAGCTGATCGTGCCGTGGGCGGCCGGCGGCGATACCGACAATATCTTCCGCCCCTTCGGGTCCATGATGCAGAAGCATCTTGGCCAGCCGGTCGTGATTGCCAACGTCACCGGCGCGTCCGGCACCACCGGTGCGCGCGAAGCCAAGGGCGCGCCGGCCGATGGCTACACGGTGTTCGCCATCCACGACTTCATCCATTCAGTCTATTATGTCGGGATCACCGACATCAATTACTGGGACTTCGAGCCGATCTGCCGCCTGTCGGCGACGCCCTCGGTGCTGACGGCCAACGCCAAGACGCCGTGGAACGACTGGAAGGGCCTGCTGGACGATGCCAAGAAACGTCCCGGACAGATCTCGGTCGGCGCCACCCTGGGCTCGACCAGCCACTTCTTCCCGGCACTGATCGAGAAGGCGGCCGGCATCAAGTTCAAGTACGTCTCGTATGACGGACTGGCGCCGCGCATGAACGCACTGCTGGGTGGCCATATCGACCTCACCGATTCGAACCTGACACAAAAAGGCAAGGTCGATGCCGGGCTGCTGAAGTTCATCGCCATCGCCAGCGACAAGCGCGACCCCGAGATGGCGACCGTGCCGACCCTGAAGGAACTCGGCGTTGATGTCTCCTACGAGGTGTCGCGCGGCCTCGTCGTACCCAAGGGCACGCCGGCGCCGGTGCGCACCAAGCTCGAGGACGCCTGCAAGAAGACCGCGGCGGATCCCGAGTTCGCTGCGGCGATGAAGCTGCAGGGCACCCATGCCGTCTTCCTCGACAGCGCCGGCTATACCGAATTCATGAAAAAGAATGACCAGGTCAACAAAGACCTCGCGCGCGACCTGGGGCTGCTGAAGCGGTGATGCCCGGCCGTGACGGCGTCGCCGGGCTGATCTGCCTCGCGCTTAGCCTGGTCCTGTTGGTGATGTCGTTCGGTCTGCCGCAGGTACCGCTGGTACCAGTGGGACCGAGCTTCTATCCGCGCATCGTGCTGGTGGGCATGGCGCTGTTCAGTGCCATGCTGGTGGTTCAGGACTGGCGCGCGCGCCAGGTGACAACCACGATCCCGGCTGCCGCGAACCGTGACGCTCAAGCGCGCCCGGCCTACGGGCTTGTCCTGCTGTCCTTCGTCATTTTCGGCTTCTATGTCCTCCTGCTACCGCTGCTGGGCTATCGGATTGCCACCATCCTGTTCGTCGCGGCACTGCAAGCGCTGCTGGAACCACCAGCCGCGATCCGCGGCTGGCTGTTGCTGGGCCTGATCGCCATCGCCACGTCGGCAGCCACCTACGTCGTGTTCGAGCGCTACCTTTCGGTGCTGCTGCCGCGCGGCGCCTGGACAGGGTTGTGAGCATGCTGGAATTGCTCGGCCAAGGACTCATCGATATCGTCCAGTGGAAGTATCTGCTGCCGCTGCTGGCCGGCACCGTGGTCGGGGTGATCGGCGGTGCCTTGCCGGGCGTCACCATCACCATGACGGTGATCGTGATCCTGCCCTTCACGTTCGGCCTCGATCCGCTGCAGGGACTGGCGACGATGACCGGCGTCTATGTCGGCGGCTCGGCCGGTGGCCTGATCACGGCCTGCCTGATCGGTATCCCCGGCACGCCATCGGCCGTGGCAACGACGTTCGACGGCTTCCCCATGGCGCGCAACGGCGAGCCCGGGCGTGCGATATGGCTGGGCGTGTGGGCCTCGTTCTTCGGCGGCCTGTTGGGCGCCGTGTTCCTGATCCTGGTGACCGGACCGCTGGCGGCGATTGCGCTCGAGTTCGGGCCCTGGGAGTATTTTTCGCTGTTCGTGCTGGCGCTGGCCATGGTCGCGGGCCTGGCCGAGGCGTCGCTGATCAAGGCGCTGGTGTCGGGCGCGATCGGCCTGCTGATCACGGTGATCGGCACCGATCCGATCATGGGCGTGCCGCGCTTCACCTTCGACTCGCCGTTCCTCGCCGGCGGCTTTGCGTTCCTGCCCGTGCTGATCGGCGTCTTCGCCTTCGGCCAGCTGATGTCGGACATCGAGAAGCGGCGATCGCCGGCCAGGACCGCCGAGGCGACGGTCGTCGATGCCAGGCTGGCGGTTTCCCATGTCAAGGTGATTGGCGAGATTCTCGCCCGTCCGTTCCTGCTGCTGTGGACGACGATCATCGGCATCGTCATCGGCGTGCTGCCGGCGATCGGCGGCAGTGCCGCCAGCATGCTGGCCTGGGACCAGGCCAAGAAGCTGTCGAAGACACCGGAACGCTTCGGCAAGGGTGCGCCCGAGGGCATCATCGCCTCGGAGGCATCCAACAACTCCAACGTCGGCGGCTCCCTGGTCACCATCATGGCCTTCGGTATTCCGGGCGACGCTGTCACGGCCGTGATGCTGGGCGCCATGACCATCCACGGCATCCAGTCCGGCCCGTTGTTCGTCTCGCAGCAGCCCAAGCTCGCCTACGGGATCTACGCCGCCTATATCGTGGCGCACGTCTTGATGATCGCCGCGATCGCTGCCAGCGCGCCCTTCATGTTGCGCCTGACGCGCGTGCGGCTATCGGTCCTGGCACCCGTGGTGCTGGTGCTGTGCGTGGTCGGCGCCTACGCGCTCAACAACACCATGGCGGGGATCTATGTCCTGCTGATCTTCGGCGTGATCGGCTACCTGCTGGTCAAATCAGGCTTTCCGATCGCGCCGCTGATCCTGGGTCTGATCCTGGGCGACCAAATCGAACTCAACCTCGTGCGCGCCATCATGACCGACGCCGATCCCTGGCTGTTCATCACGCGGCCCATTTCGGGCGGTCTGCTGCTGGTGTCCGTCGTGTCGGTGGCGCTCGCGGTCTGGCAACATCTGCGCCACACGCGCAAGCAAGCCGACGAAGAACCCGACTTCTGACGTCGCGCCGGCTACTTCTGTTTCAGGCTGGCAAGGCAGGTGTCGACGACCATGTCGGCGTATTCCGTCGGCCCGACCGGTCCATCCGGGTCGTACCAAAGGTAGGTGTAGTTCACCATGCCCATGAACATCATGGTGTAGGCCTTGAGCGTGCGGCCGTCGGTCTTGCGGCCGGCGTCATACGCCTCGATCAGCGCGCTGACGCAGGCCAGGATCGCGTTCTGCTTGCGCACGATCACCTTCTGGTCAGACGGCTTCAGGTTCTGCAGGTCATGCAGCAGCACGACCTGCAGGTCCTGCGAACGGGCATTGATGCCCACCATGGTATGGATCGTGTCGTGGAACCGCGTCGGCAGATCCGCCTGGCTCGAGGCCGCCGCCCGCACCTCGGCATACATCATGTCGAGATGGTCGTTGAGCATCTCGCGCAGCAGCCCCTCTTTGGAGTCGAAATAGTGATAGAGCAGCCCGCGCGACGTGCCGTTCGCGACAGCTATATCGGCGATGCTGCTGTTGGGGAAACCCTTGCGGGCGAACAGCGCGGCCGACTTGCGCAGGATTTCTTGGCGGACCTCGTCATAATTCTCCGCTTGTGTCCGCGCCATATCGCCCTTGTCTCACGTGCGCAGCTGAACACGCTGAGCCTTTGCCTCATAGCGCGGCAGCGTCCCCTCCGGGTGACATTCGACCGGCACCTTCAAACCGAGCCGGCTGGTCAACCCGCGACCGATGCTGGCCGCGAGTTCCTCAGGCGAACCACTATAGCTGCGTTCATATTCGACCGCGACACTCATGCGCTTGGGTGCCTGATCGAGGCTGTCGACGTAGATCTGCCACGCTTCTTTCACCGTGCCCTTGGTCGCGGCCAGCACGTCCTCGATCTGCGACGGGTAGACGATCACGCCGCGCACTTTCAGCATGTCGTCCGAGCGACCGATGATGCGGCCGATCGTCATCATGCCCCTGCGACCACACGCACAGTCATAGGGCTTGTCCGAGACGCGCACGAGATCGCGGGTACGCCAGCGGACGACGGGCGACGCCTGCTTGTCGAGTGTCGTGACAACGATCTCGCCCACCTCACCGGGGCCGACGGGTTTGAAAGTATCCGGATCGAGGATCTCGGTCAGCACGGTATCCTCGTTGATCAGATGCATCTCGTCGCGGTCATGGCTGTGATGGCAGGCGACGGCGATGATCGGTCCGCCGGCTTCGGTCGTCCCATAGGTGTTGTAGGTCCTGAACCCGTCGGGCAGCTCCGCTTCGAGTTCATCGCGGAAGGCCCGCGAGATCGACTGCCCGCCGATGACGGCGTGGCGCAGCGTCCAGCCCTTGCGCGGATCGATGCCCTTTTCGCGCGCCACCCGCACCAAGGTCGCCAGGAACACCGGCGACACGGAAGCGAAGTCCAACGCCATGTCGCGCAGCCATTCCACCACCAGTTCGCTGCGGCCCGGTCCGACCGGAAAATTGACCATACCCAGCTTCGCCATGCCCAGGTCATAGGCCAGCCCGCCGACCCACAAGCCGAAACCGAAGCCGTTGTAGCCGCGATCGCCGGCGCGCAGGCCGTGGCAGTAGAGCTGGCGCGCAACCTGGCCTGCCAGCAGCTGGTTGAGGTCGTGGTCGGTGAACCCGAAAAGAACAGGCAGGCCGGTCGTGCCGGACGTGGCGCAGAAGCGCGACACGCTGCTGACCGGCGCGCCGAGCAGCGGAAACGGATACCGCGCGCGCAGCGCCGACTTGTCGAGGAACGGCACACCGGAAAGCGCCTGCGGATCGGCGAGATCCTGCGGATGAAGGCCCGCCGTCGCGAAATGCGCCACCCACTCCGGCGATTGCGCCAAGCGAGCGCCCAGGGCTGCCAGTTTGCCGTGCTGGATGGCGCGCAAATCGTCGTGGTCCAGCTGCTCGACGTCGGGATGCAGCATGGTGGCGGTGGGCCGCGTCATGATCGTCCTCTCCTGGCACCGTTTCTTGTCTTGAATACTGGTTCCAAGTCTATTATAAAACCGGACAGCCGGTCAATTATTACATATGCGGTGTCAGGGAGATGACGGCATGACCACGCGCGACCTGGCTCGTCTGATCGACAGTGACCGCGTCCACGGATCGCTCTATTGCGATCCGGCGATCTTCGAGACGGAATTGCAGAAGATCTGGTATCGCACGTGGGTTTATGTCGGTCACGAGAGCGAAGTGCCCAACGCCGGCGACTTCGTCATGAAGTCGATCGGCCCGCAGCCGATCATCATGACGCGTAGTTCGGCGGGTGCCGTGCTGCTGCTGTTGAACCGCTGTCCGCATCGCGGCAACCAGGTCTGCACCGTGCCCAAGGGCAACGCGCGCACCTTCAGTTGCCCCTATCACAACTGGACGTTCGCCAACGACGGACGGCTGACGGCCTTCGCCTTCCCCAGCGGCTATAGCGGCCAGGACATGTCGAAACTCAGCCTCGGCCGCGTGACGCGCGTCGCCAGCTACCGGGGCTTCGTTTTCGGTTCCTTTGCAGCGGACGGCCCCTCCCTGGCGGAGCATCTGGGCGGTGCGGCCGAAACGATCGATCGCCTGTGCGATGCCTCGCCCGAGGGCGAGGTCGAGATCACGGCTGGCTTCCTGCAGCATCGCGTGCGCGCCAACTGGAAGTTCGTCCTGGAGAACGAGACCGACGGCTATCATCCGCCGTTCGTGCACTCTTCCATCTTCAGCGTCGCCGACAGCGGCATCGGTGCCCTCTACGGCCAGAAATCGACAGCGCTGTCCCGCGACTACGGCAACGGCCATACCGAGGTCGATTTGCGGCCCGAGTTCAGGCGGCTGGGCCGGCCGCTGGCCTGGTTCGGGACCACGCCCGAGCGCATGGCCGACTATGTCGCGCGGATGACGGCGGCGCACGGCGAGAAGAAGGCGACCGAGATCATGATCGACGGCACACCGCACGTGATGATCTTCCCCAATCTCTTCATCGCCGAGATCCAGATCTTCGTGATCCAGGCGCGCGCCGTCGACGACACCGTCCAGCACGTGACGGCGCTGCAGCTCAAGGGCGCCGCCGACTTCAATCGACGACTGCGGCAGCAGACCATGGGCTCGGTGGGTCCGGCCGGCCTGCTGTTGGCCGACGACTCGGAAATGTACGAACGCACCCAGCGCGGCGTGCAAATGCGCGATCCGGAATGGCTGTTCATCGGCCGCGGGCGGCATCGTGAGAGCGTCGACGAAAACGGATTCCAGGTCGCGCACGCCACCGACGAGCTGCCCCAGCGGGGCATCTGGCGCCACTACCGGTCGCTGATGGAGGCCGCCTAGTGTCCACGCCGACTCCAGATGACGCGCTGTTGCGGCGTGTCGAACAATTCATCTATCGCGAAGCGCGCCTGCAGGACGAGCACCGTTACGCGGATTGGGAAGCGCTGTGGACTGACGATGCGATCTACTGGGTGCCGGCCAACGGCGATGACATCGATCCCGAGCAACAGATGTCGATCATTTATGACAACCGCTCGCGCATCGGCGTGCGCGTGCGCCAACTGCTGACCGGCCGGCACTATACGCAGGAGCCGCGCTCGCGCCTGCGGCATCTGATCACCAATGTCGAGGTCGTTGACTGCGATGCCAGCGCGATTCGCGCCGCCTGCAATGTGATGGTGTTCGAATCGAACCTGCGCGGCGAGACAATCTGGGCCGCGCGCACCGCGTACGAGCTGCGCGAGACCGACGGCACGCTGAAAATGGCGGCCAAGAAGGTCGAGCTGGTGAACAACGACAAGCCGCTGCACACGCTGTCGTTCCTGGTCTAGGAGTCGGACAAAAGGAGAGAGACATGAGCCAGAATGCCAAGACGCTGATCGCCGAGGGTCTCGTGCTGCTGGGTCTTCAGGACGGTGTCGCCCATCTGCGGCTGAACCGGCCGGACGCCGCCAACGGCATGAGCGTCGAGCTGCTCAAGGTGCTCTACGACGCCATCATGCTGTGCCATGGCGAGCCTGATGTGCGTGTCCTGCTGGTGACCGGCGAAGGGGCCAACTTCTGTGCCGGTGGCGACGTGCGCGCCTTTGCCGCCGAGGGAACGGCGCTGCCGCACTACGTCCGCCGCGCGACCGCCTACCTGCAGGATTCCGTACTCTCCCTGTCACGCCTGCAGGCGCCGGTCGTCGTGGCCGTGCAGGGCTTTGCCGCGGGCGGCGGCGGCTTCGGCCTGGTCTGCGCGGCCGACCTGGTGATTGCCGCCGAGAGTGCGAAGTTTCTGGCCGGCGCGACGCGTGTCGCCATGGCACCCGACGCCGGCGTTTCCGTCACGCTCGCCCGCCTGGTGGGCCTGCGCAAGGCAACGGAAATCCTGTTGACGAATCCTATCATTAACGCGCGCGATGCCTTGCAGCTGGGGATCGTCAATCGGGTCGTCCCCGACGACACGCTGGCCGACGCCGCGCGCACCTTGGCACTGGAGTTGGCCCAAGGGGCACCCCGGGCGCTGGCGGCCACTAAGCGGTTGCTGCGCAGCGGCTTGGCGATGGGTGTTGAATCCTGTCTGTCGGAGGAGGCGCGCACGGTCTCCGAGCTCGCCGGCACGGCTGATGCGCGCGAAGGGCTGGCGGCCGTGATCCAGCGGCGCAAGCCCGTCTTCACCGGCGCATAGAGCCGGCGATGCGCGACGACACCCTACAGCTGGCGGGACGCCGGGCGTTCGTGACCGGCGGCGCGAAAGGCATCGGTGCCGCCATTGCCCGCCGACTGGCCACACTGGGCGCCGCGGTGGTTGTGGCCGACATCGACGATGCCGGCGCCCGGACGCTTGCAGCCGATATCGGCGGCCACGCCGTCGTTCTGGACGTCAGCGACAGCGCGCGCGGGGCGGCGGTGATGGCCGATGCGGGGCCGTTCGAGATCCTGGTCAACAATGCCGGTGTCGATCAGCACGACTTCTTCACGAAGACCACCGTGGCCGACTGGCATCGACTGGTGGCCATCAACCTTTTCTCGGTCCTGGCGACTGTACACCAAGCGCTGCCGTCGATGCAGGCGGCCCGTTACGGCCGCATCATCAACATCGTGTCGGAAGCGGCCCGCCTGGGATCCAAGGGCGGCGCCGTCTACGCGGCTGCCAAGGGCGGCGTCATCGCCTTCAGCAAGTCGATCGCGCGCGAGAATGCCCGCTTCGGCATCACCGTGAACTGCATCGCTCCCGGACCGATCGACACGCCCCTGTTGCAGGCTGGCGTCGCGACCGGCGGCGACAAGCTGCTGTCGGCGATGGTCGAGGCCACCTTGGTCAAGCGCCTGGGTACGCCGGACGAGGTAGCCGCGGCAGTGGCCTTCCTCGCGTCCGATGCGGCGGCTTTCATCACCGGAGAAACGCTCGGCGTCTCCGGCGGCATGGGACTCGGCGGCAGCTGAGACGTCGCCTCAGTCAAACCGCGGCGTGAAGCGGCTGCCGCGCTCGTCGATGTGACACACGAACGGCGCCCCGAAATGCGCCGGCATCAGCAACGCGCCGGAGCCGGCGCAATCCTCCAGCACGCGGCGCCGGCTCTTGCGGGCGTTGATGGCGTCGGCGCAGGCGAAGCTGTTCCACTCCGGATGGAAGACCTGCACGGCGTGATGCAGGATGTCGCCGCAGAACACGGCGCGCTCGCCGCGTGAGGCGAGCTTGATGGCCACCGTGCCCGGCGTGTGACCCGGCGCCGGCTCGATCGACAGATGCTCGTCGACGGTGTGGACACCGCTCACCATCTGCGCCAGGCCCGCATCGACCACGGGCAGCACGCTGTCACGGAACGAACCCTGGTTGACGGGTCCCTTCTCGGGATCGCGATCGAGCGCCAGGTAGTGATCGTAATCGGCCTGGCTAAAGACATAGCGGGCGTTGGGGAAGGTCGGCACCCAGCAGCCATTGTCCAGCCGCGTGTTCCAGCCGACATGGTCCATGTGCAGGTGCGTACACATCACCATGTCGATCTGCTCGGGCTGCACGCCGGCCTCGGCCATGCGCTCCAGATAACGGGTCTGCATCAGGTGCCATTTCGGCCGCGCCGGGCGCGGCTTGTGGTTACCGACGCAGGCATCGATCAGGATGGTGCGGCCGCCGACGCTGATCAGCCAGCTGTGCACGCTGAGCTTCAGGAAGCCGCTGGCCGGATCGTAGTGATCCGACACCATCCAGTCGCGATGCTTCTCGACAATATCGGGCTGCCAGTCGGCGAAGAACGTGGCGGCGTCGAAATTGGGTTCGTAGCTCTCCTCGATGCGGCTCACCGTGGCGGCACCGATTCTCACCTCGGTCATCGTCAGTCTCCCGGACTATGGGCCAATTCTCACCGCCCGGGCCGGGATTGGCAACAGCCAGGACCGCAAAGAAAGCCCCGACGCCACAGGCGCCGGGGGCTTCGAAGCTTCCGGTTCGCGTCAGGCGATCAGGCAGCCGCCTTGAGGTGCCGGCCCTTGACCATTTCCTCGGCGATCTGCACGGCATTGAGGGCGGCGCCCTTGCGCAGGTTGTCGCTGACGATCCAGAGGTTCAGCCCGTTCTCGATCGTCGGATCGGTCCGGACGCGGCTGACATAGACGGCATCGTCGCCGGCGGTTTCGACCGGCGTGATGTAACCACCATCCTCGCGGCGGTCGACGACCACCACACCCGGAGCTTTCGACAGGATCGCCCGCGCCTCGGTCTCGTCCAGCGGCCGCTCGAGCTCGAGGTTGACCGCCTCGGAGTGGCCGATGAACACCGGGACGCGCACGCACGTGGCCGTGACCTTGATCCGCGGATCGAGGATCTTCTTGGTCTCGGCCACCATCTTCCACTCTTCCTTGGTCGACCCGTCGTCCATGAAGACGTCGATGTGCGGAATGACGTTGAAGGCGATCTGCTTGGTGAACCGCTTCGCCTCCACGGGATCGTTGACGTAGATCGCCTTGGTCTGGCTGAACAGCTCGTCCATCGCCTCCTTGCCGGCGCCCGACGTCGACTGGTAGGTCGACACCACAATGCGCTTGATGGTGGCGGCGTCGTGCAGCGGCTTCAACGCCACGACCATCTGCATGGTCGAGCAGTTGGGGTTGGCGATAATGCCCTTCTTGGTCCAACCGGCGATGGCGTGCGCATTGACCTCCGGCACGACCAGCGGCACGTCCGGATCCATGCGGAACTGCGAGGTGTTGTCGATCACCACCGCGCCGGCCTTGGCCGCCCGCGGGCTGTGCACGGCGGACACTTTGGCGCCGGGCGACGACAGCACGATGTCGATGCCTTTGAAGTCGAATTTCTCGAGGTCTTGGACTTTCAGGATGGTCTTCTCGCCAAACGACACCTCTCTGCCCACCGACCGCGACGACGCCAGCGCGACGACATCATCGGCCGGGAAGTTGCGTTCAGCTAGGATACTGAGGAGTTCGCGGCCGACATTGCCCGTCGCGCCGACGATGGCGATTCTGTAACCCATTGTCCCTGCTCCAGAATTACCGTTGGACTGGCGAGAAGAGGTCCGCGGGCGAGCGGCTTTCCTACGCTCTCTCGCCCCGCCACGCAAGCCGAGCACCGCCGCACCCGGCACTCGCGCTCACGGCCCTTCAACTGGCCGTGACGGCGGCTCCATCCCGCCGCATCCAGCGTATCCCATACGAAACCGCCTGTGAGGAAGGCCATGCTCCGACTGCGCGCGCTGTTCACCGTCCTGTTGCTGGCGGGGTCGTTCGGCGCCCCCGCAGCGCGAGCCGACGATGCCAAAGCTCACCCTGTCGGCTGGCAGGACTGGACGGCCGGCGTATTCGAACGCGCCGGGCGGGAGAACCGCTACATCATCCTGCACATGGCCGCCGTGTGGTGCCATTGGTGCCATGTGATGGAGGGCACGACCTATCGCGACCCGGCCGTCCTGAAGCTGATCGGCGAAAAATTCATCCCTGTGAGGGTCGATCAGGATTCCCATCCCGAACTCTCCTATCGCTACGAGAACTGGGGGTGGCCGGCCACCATCATGTTCGATAAGGACGGCAACGAGATCTTCAGGCGCCAGGGCTATCTGCCGCCCGAACTGTTCGCCAAGCTGCTGGTGGCCGTGATCGAGGATCCCTCGGCGCTGCCGGCATCAGGCCTCGACGCCAAAGGACGCCACGGCGAGCACGCGCTTGATGATGCCACGCGTGAGAAGCTTGAGGAGCTCTATGGCGCCGCTTATGACGGTATCCATGGCGGTTTCGGTACCGTGCATCGCTTCATCCATGGCGACACGGTTGAATACGCACTGATGCGCAGCCGTCCGCTGCGGCGACACGCCGATCCGGCGTCCTACGCCGAGATGGCCAGGCGCACGCTGGCCGGTGCCTATTGGCTGATCGATCCGGTGTGGGGCGGCATGTACCAGTATTCCGACGCCTTGGACTGGTCGTCACCGCACTTCGAAAAGCTGATGAACATCCAGCGCGACGCGCTGCGTACCTACGTGCTGGCCCACCAGATCACGGGCGATCCCGCCTCTCTCGCCGCCGGCCGCACCGTCGCGCGCTGGCTGCTGGAGCGCATGCGGGCCGTTGACGGCGGCTTCTACGTCAGTCAGGACGCCGACGTCGACCGCGACGTCACCGGCAAGATCTTCTACGCACTCGACGACGCCGGCCGCCGCCGATTTTCCGAGCCGCGCATCGACCGCAACCTCTACGCACGGGAGACCGGCTGGGCCGCCGCCGGTCTTGCGGCGCTCTACGACGTAACCAGCGAGCGCGACCATCTCGAAGCGGCGATGCGCGCCGTCGACTGGGCGGTCGCCAACCGCCGCGCGCCCGGCGGCGGCTTTGGCCACGCGCGCGCGGCCGACGATGACGTGCACCTGGGCGACACGCTGGCAATCGGCGAAGCGGCGCTGGCGATATATCGCTCGACGGGTGATCGGCGCTGGCTTGCGCTCGCGATCGAGGCGGCGCGTGCCATCAATGCCGGCTTTCGCGACAACGATGGCGGGTTTGTCGTGCGCCAGCCTGACCCGACCGCTATCGGTGCGCTACGCAAGCCCGTGAAGCAGGTCGACGAGAACGTCGCCGCCGTGCGTTTCTTCAATCTGGTGCACCGATACACGGCTGATCCGGCGTTCCGTGCCGCCGCCGAGCACGGCATGTCCTGGCTGGTCGCGCTGGCGAAGAACAATGTCGTGCTGCCCGGTGCGCTGCTGGCCGACGAGGAACTCGCACGCGAGCCGGCGCATGTCACGATCGTCGGCTCCAAAGACGATCCGGATGCCCTGGCGCTCTACGCCGCGGCACGACGATATCCGACGCGCTATCTGCGCATCGAGTGGTGGGACCGACGCGAAGGACCACTGCCGAATCCCGACGTGGAGTATCCCGAACTGCCTCAGGCAGCCGCTTTCGCCTGCGCCAACGGCGTCTGCTCGCTGCCGGTCTTCACGCCGGGCGAGGTCGCCCGCATCGTGCGCCTAGTCGAGGATCGATAGCGCAAGCCGTCATGCCGAGCGCAACGAGACATCTTTTCAAGGAGAAGCACCACTCAAGAAGATTCCTCGCTTCGCTCGGAACGACAACGAGCGTTACTGCTCCGGCTTGACGCCGGCAGTCTGGATGACCTTGGCCCAGCGGGCGACTTCCTCGGCAAGGAACTGGCCGGTGCGCGCCGGATCGTAGCCGCTGGGGATAATGCCCATGCTGGTGAAGCGCTCCTTGACCTCGGGGAGCGCGACGACCCGCCCAACTTCCTGGGACAGTCGCCCGACGATATCAGCGGGCGTACCCGCGGGCGCCAGCGCCATCATCCAGGTCGACGATTCCAGCGGTGGCCCGCCGGCCTCGACGATGGTCGGCACCTCCTTGGCCGACTCCAACCGTTCCTTCGACAGCATGGCGAGTGCCCGGATCTTGCCGGCGCGTACCTGCGGCATCATCGAAGATGGCGCGTCGATCAGGATCTGGATGCTGCCGCCGATCAGGTCCTGCAGCGCCGGCGCCGTGCCGCGGTAGGGCACGTGCGTCATCTCCACACCGACGGTCTGTTTGAACAGCTCGGTCGTCAGGTGCGCCGCAGCACCGACGCCGGACGAGCCGTAGGAAATCTTGCCGGGATTGGCCTTGGCGTGGTCGATGAGCTGCTTCACGTCCTTGGGCGCGAAGTCGTTGTTGGCCGTCAGGATCAGTGGCGCGATACCCATCAACGACACCGGCGCGAAGCTCTTCACCGGATCGAACGACAGCTTGCCGGCATAGAGCGTGGCATTGGCGGCATGACCGGCGATGACAGTCAGGATCGTATAGCCGTCAGGCGCGGACTTGGCTGCCGCCTCGGCACCGATCAGCGAGTTGGCGCCCGGCCGGTTCTCGACGACGATGTTCTGGCCCAATGCCGCCGTCAGGCGCTCGGTGACGATGCGGGTGGTGGAGTCGGTAATGCCGCCCGGCGTATAGGGCACAATCCAACGGATCGGCTTGGCGGGCCACGCCTGCGCCTGCGCATTGCCGGTGGCCAGCGCCGCAACGCCACCGACGCCGAGCGCGACTGCGCGCCGACGATTGAACAGTCTCGTCACCCTCTGCTCCTTTTTTAGACACGCTTCTGCCAGCGCTGCTTTACGGCGCCTTCACCAAAGCCTCAAGCGGGCTGCTGGCAGCTATACGTGCTGGCCGCCGTTGATCTGGATCTCGGCGCCGGTGACGTAGGACGCGTGTCCATCGCACAGGAAGTGAATCACGTCCGCGACTTCGTCGGTTGTCCCCAGCCGACGCATGGGGATTTGCTCGGCGACGATCTTCTCGGTGCCGGGCGACAGGATGGCCGTGTCGATCTCACCCGGCGCGATGGCATTGACGCGAATGCCGAGCGGACCGAAATCGTGCGCCATCTCGCGGGTCAAGGTCGCCAGCGCCGCCTTGGACGTGGCGTAGGCCGTGCCGGCGAACGGATGTACCCGAGACCCGGCGATCGAGGTGACGTTGACGACGCAGCCCTTGGCGGCGGCAAGCTCATGGATCAGGCCGCGCGCCAGCATGACCGGCGCAAAGAAATTGACGTTGAAGACCTGATGCCACAGGTCGAACGGCGTATCGGCAGCACCCAGGCGCGCGCCCTGGGCGCCCTTGGGGGAGATGGCGGCGTTGTTGACCAGCGCATCGAGGCGGCCGCCCTTCAGCCGCGCCTTGATCTGCTCGATGCCACGGCCGACATCGACCGGGTCGGCGAGATCGAGCTGGACATGGTTTTCACCGGCCCCGGGCCACGGGCACAGCGCACTGAACGGCTGTCGCGAAATGGTAATGATGCGCCAGCCGGCCATGCCGAAGCGCTTGACTGTGGCATGGCCAATGCCGCGGCTGGCGCCGGTCAGCACCAGCGTCTTGGTATTGGCAACGGCCGAATCCGGCGAAGCGGCCATGTCGTTCTCCAAAGAACAGATATGTGGGCATAGAACGCCTTCGGTGCAACAGGGTCAATCCTGCAGGTAACCCTCGCCCCATGAACGTCACCGGCCCGCGCTCGGCAGCGACTGCCAACCGACAGCGCCTAGTCAAGCGGCGCCAATCATCTTAAAATCCATCTATGCAATTTGACGACGTCATCCTCGGCCGCCGAAGCATCCGTGGCTACAAGCCCGATCCCGTTCCCAGGGCGCTGATCGAGGAAATCATCGGGTTGGCGATGCGCGCGCCGTCGTCGATGAACACACAA
>Ga0187894_10001257_pt1 | contig 32841 bp, 33 predicted proteins | sample GBC1701081metaG_FD_136650 | JGI IMG/M metagenome (GOLD analysis project Ga0187894, IMG submission 136650) | White microbial mat communities from a lava cave in the Kipuka Kanohina Cave System on the Island of Hawaii, USA - GBC170108-1 metaG ...
CAGCCCGCCGCCGGTCGTGATGTTGATAATGGCATCGGTCTGCTGCTTGATGCGCGGCAGGAACTGCGCGAACAGCGCCGGGTTCTGGTCCGGCCTGCCCGTCTCCGGGTCGCGGGCATGCAGATGCAGCATTGCCGCGCCCGCGTCGGCGGCCGCGACCGCATCGCGCGCGATTTCGTCCGGCGTGACCGGCAGATATGGCGACATGCTGGGCGTATGGATCGAGCCCGTCACGGCGCACGTGATGATCACCTTCTTCGAGCGTCGCATGCGTTGGTTCCTCCCGTGGCCGTCAGGCCCGGTCCGATCGGGGATCCAGTGACGTTGCCGAACAGCCGAGGTTCATGTCCATACGTGGCTGGTCCACATTGCTCCTCATCCCTGACGAGGCCGCGCCAGCGGCGGTCTCGCAGAGTGGGCAACAGTCGCGGTGGCTCGTTGGAACTGTTTTCGGAGCGCCGTGCGGTTGCGATCCTTCGAGACGCTCGCCTGTGGCGCTCCTCAGGATGAGGAGGAGGGTGAACGGCCAAGTTTGCGCCTACGGAGTTCATGCCGGCATCTTCTTCATCAGGGCCGAGCGCTTGCAGTGGGCCACCAGCTCGCCCTTTTGGTTGAAAGCGCGGTGCGCGAAGATGACGATGCCCTGGCCCGGGCGCGACTTGCTCTCGCGCATCTCCAGCACTTCCGACTCGACCCGCACGGTGTCGCCGTGGAACAGCGGCCTGGGGAAGCGCACCTCGTCCCAGCCGAGATTGGCGACGGCGGTGCCGAGCACGGTATCGCCGACCGAGATGCCCACCATCAGGGCCAACGTGAAGCAGCTGTTGACCAGCCGCTGGCCGAATTCGGTTTCCGTCCGGCAGTACTCCTCGTCGAGATGCAGATAGGACGGATTGTGGCTCATCGCGCTGAACCAGACGTTATCCGCCTCGGTGATGGTGCGGCGGATCGGATGCTTGAACAGCTGCCCCACTTTGAACTGGTCGTAGTACAGACCCGGCATGTCGCCATTCCTCCCTCTCCCGTGGCTACGGACCAACTTCCAGACGGGATGACCGGCTCTACAGCGCTGGCCAGATGCCACCCGAAACCGGCAGGACCGCACCGGTGATGAACGACGCCTCGTCGCTGGCGAGGAACAGCGCCGCGGCCGCGACATCTTCGGGTTCGCCGAGCCGCTTCAGCAGCGTGCGTGTCCGGTAGTGCTCGACCATGGCCGGATCCAGGCGCTGCAGCACGCGCGTGCGGATCAGCGCCGGCGCGATGCAGTTCACGGTGATCTCGGGCGCGAACTCGATCGCCATGGTCCGGGTCAGAGCGGCCACGCCCGCCTTGGCGGCGCTGTACTCGGCCTGGCCGGCCTCGCCCGCCATCGACACCGAGCCGAGATTCACGATGCGGCCGTAGCCGTGCTTCTGCATGTGCGGCACGACGTGTCGCGCGGCGAGGAATGTCGTCTTGAGGTTGAGGTCGAGCGTCGCCTCGAACTGCGCATCGGTCATTTCCACCAGCGGCGTGAAAATGCGGGGACTGACGATGCCGCCGACGATGTTGATCAGGATGTCCAGCCGGCCGAACGCCGCGACGCCCGCCTGCACCCCCGCCTGCATGTCGGTGTCGAGCAGCGCGTCGCCACGGTGGGCGACGACCCGGTCGGGCCTGCCGAGCCTTGCCGCCACCTCGTCCAGCCGGCGCCGCGAGATGTCGAACAGCAGAACCGCGGCGCCCTCCTGGGCAAAACGGATCGCAACAGCCTCGCCCATCGGTCCGGCCGCGCCGGTGATCATCGCGATCCTGCCCTGAAGCCTCATCCGGACCTCCGTGCCGTGGCGCCATGCGGCACGGTCGTTGGCCGTCGGCCGCCGCTGCATCGCGATGTGTCGTACAGCCGATCACAGCGATCCATCGCCGTCCACCGCGATGGTCTGCCCGGTGGCACGGCGCCTTCCCGCTTGAACTTCATCAGCGGGAAACGACTCTCGTCCAGTCGCATGGCTTTCCCCTCCTTGCGCGGCGCGCGACGGGTCAGGCCATCGTCAGGCCGCCCGACACCGAGATCGTCTGGCCCGTGATGTAGGCCGCCTCGTCACTGATCAGGAAAGCGACCAGGCCGGGATAGTCGTCCGGCGTCGCCACGCGACGCAGCGGGATGTTGCGCTTCAGCGCATCGAGATACCTGGCGCTGTCCGGGCCCGATCCTCTGATGGCCTCCAGCAGCGGCGTCTGCGTCGGGCCGGGACTGACGGTGTTGAGCAGGATGCTGTAACGGGCGAACTCGCGCGCGAGAGACTTGGTCAGCGCGATCAGGCCGCCCTTGCAGGCCGAGTAGACGGCGACGTTGCCGGAGCCGACGCGGCCGGCATCCGACGCGATGTTCACCACCCGCCCGCCGCCGCTGTCGCGCATCCGCCGGCAGACCGCATGATGCGTGTTGAGCGGCCCGTAGAGATTGATGTCGACGATCCGGCGCCAGCTCTCGGGACTGCTGTCCAGGAACGGCCTGGGAGAATCCCAGCCCGCGGCGTTCACGAGATACCAGAGACTGCCGGCGTCGCGCGCGACGTGGTCCGTGGCTTCTTCGACCGACGCCGCGTCGGTCACGTCGACATGGAAGGCGACGGCGCGACCGCCCTGCGCCGCGATCGTACTTGCCACCGACTGCGCGCCTTTCAGGTCGCGGTCGAAGATCGCGACCTGAGCCCCTTCGGTGGCAAGGCGCAGCGCGATGGCCCGACCAATGCCGCTGGCGCCGCCGGTCACGATCCCGGACCTGCCGTCCAGTCTGCCCAAGCTCAACCTCCTTGGCGCCAAGCCGGTTCGCATCCCACCGACCGCATTCACTTTGTATGTTGCCATACCATATGCATGGTATGCGTTAAACGCGGGGCGCCACGCGACAACCGCGCGGCCGGTATGCTATGGGTCAATGCCGCATGAGCCCGACCAAGTCCACGCGCCTGAACGGACGCGCTACCCCCAAGCGCACGGCCGATCCTGACGCCGCCGCACGGCAGCGCGATCTGCGGCTCGGGTTCCTGATCCATGACGTGTCGCGCATGCGGCGCAGCGCGTTCGACAAGTTGATGCGCCCGCTTGGCATCACCCGTGCGCAGTGGTGGGTTATCGCGCATCTCTCCCGTCATGACGGGATGATGCAGATCCAGCTCGCCGATATTCTCGACGTCGGCAAGGCCAGCCTCGGGACGGTGGTCGACCGGCTCGAGACCGCCGGCCTGGTCGAGCGACGGGCCGACCCGATCGATCGCCGTGCCAAGCGCGTGTTCATGACCCGCAAGGCGCATCAGCTGCTCGACAAGATGCAGGGCGCCGAGCGCGCCTACAACGCCCACATTCTGAAGAACCTCTCCGATGCCGAGCGCGACGAACTGGTGCGCATGCTCTCGCTGATCAGGGCGAACCTCGTCGACTTCAACCCGGAAACCGCCGACGGCACCCGAAGACGCCACCCGGTCGACATGCGGCGTCCGAGCCCTTTGCGGCGGCCGACATCGTGAGCCGCGTTGACCGTCATCCCGACAACGGCGGGATGACGGCCTGAGCCGCCGTGGCGTGTCCGCCGATGTCCACCCAATAAAGCAACCCAGCCGTTGCATCCGTTCAGGGCAGAGCGCGACGGAATCGGTTGCACCCGTTCGATCCGTGGGCATGCTGGCCGGCAACGCTGCAACGAGGACAGGCCCCGGGAGGAACAGCCAATGAAGTTCGGCATCTTCTATGAGCTGCAGCTGCCGCGGCCGTGGCAGGCGGGTGACGAGCACCGGCTCTACCTGAACGCGCTGGAGCAGATCGAGCTCGCCGACCGGCTGGGCTACGATCACGCCTGGCAGGTCGAGCACCATTTCCTCGAGGAATACTCGCACTCGCCTTCGCCTGAATCGTTCCTCGCGGCGGCCAGCCAGCGCACCCGGCGGATCCGGCTGGGCCACGGCATCGTGCAGCTCACCACCAACCATCCCGCGCGCGCCGCCGAGCGCATCGCCACGCTCGACCTGCTGTCGAGCGGCCGCTGCGAGTTCGGCATGGGCGAGAGCGCTTCCATCACCGAGCTGGAGCCTTTCGGCGTCGCGATGGAAAGCAAGCGCGAGATCTTCGAGGAGGCGGTGCGCGCCATCATCCCGATGTTCAGGGATGGCCCCAGCGAGCACAGTGGAAAGCACTTCAACATGCCGCTGCGCATGGTCGTGCCCAAGCCGCTGCAGAAGCCGCATCCGCCCCTGTGGGTCGCTTGCTCGCAGCTCGAGACCCTGGCCAAGTGCGGCGAATGGGGCATGGGCGCACTCGGTTTCCAGTTCGTCTCGGCCGATGCCGCGCATGCCTGGGTGCATGCCTACTACAATGCCTTCGTGAAACGGCAGAAGAAGCTCGCCGACTACCGGACCAATCCCAACATCGCGCTGGTCTCGTTCTTCATGTGCGCCCCGACCGACGAGGAGGCGCGCGAACGCGCCGACGGCGATACCTTCTTCCAGTTCGCGCTGCGCTTCTATGCCGGGTCCACCGACCGGCGCCGGCCGCCCGCCGGCACGGTCAACATGTGGGACGAATACCACAAGTGGAAGAAGGCCAATGCGGAGACGCATGCCGCGGCGCTGCGCGGCGGCCTGATCGGCTCGCCCGAAACGATCCGCCGCAAGGTGCGCCGGTTCCAGTCGTCCAACATCGACCAGGTCGTGCTGCTGAACCAGGCCGGCAAGAACAGCCACGAGCACATCTGCGAGTCGCTGGAGCTGTTCGCCAGGGAGGTGATGCCGGAGTTCCAGGCGGCGCATCCCAAGCTGCTCGAGTGGAAGGAGCAGGTGCTGAACCGAGAGATCGAGCTGGAGGAGATCGACACCTCGGCCTTCACCGACCGCTACGGCGGCACGATGAAGGCGATCTCGCCGGCGTCGGATGCACGGCAGGTGCGAGCCGCAGACTAGAGGGCGCCATGACACGACCGGCCGTGGGCGCCGGTCAGCTTCACTTGAAGGCCGACAACCGCCATGCGATCGGGCGCGGCGTTCGCAGATGGCAGACGGCGGCAATCGCGTCTATCAACCGAACAAACGAGATCGGGAGGCAGGTGATGTCGCAGACGACCGCGCAACGGCGAAGCCGGACCGCTGTGAGGCGACGCCGGCTGTTGGCCACCGCCCTTGGCGCGCCGCTGGTGCTGCCCATGCTGGCGCGGGCGCAGGTACGTTGGCGCCCCGAGCGACCGATCACGGTCTACAACCCGCTGGCAGCGGGCGGATTGACCGACGTTCACCTGCGTTTCCTGGGCGAGCGCGTCACCCGGATCCTGGGCCAGCAGGTGCTGGTCGACGTCAAGGCCGGCGCCGCAGCGACCCTGGCCGCGGCCCAGATGCTGCACGCGAAACCGGACGGCCACACCATTGCCTGCATGACCGTCAACAGCCTGCGCTATCCGCACTACCAGGATACCAACTGGCATCCGCTGCGCGACTTCAACTACATCATCGGCCTGTCGGCCTACACGTTCGGCATCGTCGTGCGCAGCGATGCACCATGGACGACGATTGCCGACCTGATCGCCGCCGGCAGGCGCCAGCCCGAGAAACTGAACTATGGCACCAGCGGTATCGGCGGCACCGGCCATCTGCTGATGATCGAGACCGAGCTGGCCACGGGCGCCAAGTTCACCCACATCCCGTACAAGGGTGGTGCCGAATGGATGCAGGCGCTGCTGGGCAAGCACATCGACTTCGTCCCGGACGGCGCGCAATGGGCGCCGTTCGTCGACTCTGGCCAGGTCCGGGTGCTGGCGATGGCGACCGAAGCGCGCTTCCCCAAGTTCCCGGATGCCCCCACCCTGATCGAGAGTGGCATCAACGCCGTGGCCCACAGTCCCTACGGTCTCGTCGGTCCAAAGACCTTGCCGCCAGAGATCGTGCAGAGCCTGCACGACGCCTTCAAGGAGGCCATGGCCGATCCGGCGCACCAGGCGCTGCTCGACAAGTACGTCCAGGAGGTCTGGTACAAGGATCCGCAAGGCTATCGTGCCTGGGCGGAGAAGTACTTCAACGAGGTCAAGCCGCTGCTCGTCAGGGCCGGGCTGGCGAAATCATAGTCTTCGCTCCTCACCCTGAGGAAGCCGCGCCAGCGGCTGTCTCGAAGGGTGGGCAACAGTTGCGACGGCTCGTTATCGGACTGCCCGTGCGGTTGCCCACCCTTCGAGACGCGCGCTTGTGGCGCGCTCCTCAGGATGAGGTGCAGATGAACGGCAATGAGTTCGTTCCACCAGGCTCTCACGCCCTGAAGCGGGCGATGGCTTTTTCGTCGAACTTCAGGCCCAGTCCCGGCTTGTCCGGCAGGACGAGCTGGCCGTTCTCGATCGCAGGCGTCTCCTCGTAGAGGGCCAGCATCCACGGCATATATTCGACCGTCAGGCCGTTGGGGCAGGCGGCGACGAGATGCAGCAGCATCTCCGGCATGACGTGGCTGACGACCGGCAGGTTGAACGCCTCCGCCAGGCCGGCGACCTTCATCCACTGGCTGACGCCGCCCACCCGCGCCAGGTCGATCATCACGATGTCGACCGAGCGCGCCTCGATCATGTGGCGGAAGGGCACGATGCCCCAGACGTATTCGCCGCCGGCGATGGGGGTCTTCAACGCAGCGGTGACGCGGGCGAGGCCCTGGTAGTCGTCGTGCGTCGTCACGTCCTCGAGCCAGAACAAGCCGACATCCTCGACGCGGCTGCCGATATCGATCGCCTGCTCCGGCCGCCAGCGCTGGTTGATGTCGCACATCAGCTTGATGTCCGGGCCGATCGCCTCGCGCACCACGCGCACGCGGCGCACTTCCTCGGCCGGCGTCGGGTTGCCGGGCAGCGCCATCTGGGTCTTCATTTCCTTGAAGCCCTTCTGGAGCAGGATCTGTGCCGCTCGCTGCGCCTGGTCGTCGGTCAATCCACGACGCAGCGAGCCGGAGGCGTAGGTCGCGACGCGATCGCGGTGGCCGCCCAGCAGCTTCCACAGCGGCTGGCCCAGCGCCTTGCCCTTGATGTCCCACAGCGCGACGTCGATGGCCGAGAGCGCCAGCGTGAAGATGCCACCCGGGCCGCAGGCATCGCCGGTGCCGTTGCGCAACTTCGCGACGATCCTCTCGATGCGCATCGGATCTTCGCCCACCGTGAGGGCCGCGAGCGCCTCGACCGCCAGCCGCAGGCTGCCGGTCATCGCACCACCATAGAGCGTCACACCGATGCCCTCGATGCCGCTGTCGGTGCGCAGGCGCAGGGCGACGATGGGGCGAGTCCGGCCGGCCTGCTCGGGCATGTTCGCCAGCGGATCGTCCTCCGGGATGTTCAGCGTGAGTGCTTCGTAACTGGTGATCTTCATGGCGTTTCCTCCGAGGGAGCGTTCCGCGCCGGCCCGGTGCGGTGTCAGATTCCGAGCATTACCCTGACTTTGCCGAGTACCTGGGCGACTTCGGCGGCACTTGCCACACCTTTCCTCGCGGCACGGCGCGTTCGCCAGTCAAGGCTCCTGACCTGATCCGACAGGACAGCCGAAGCGGGCTTGCCGGCCAGCATCACCTCGAAAGGATATCCCTTGATCCTGGTCGTGAGCGGACAGCACAGCATCAGGCCAACCTTGCCGTTGTAGCTTGCCGGCGTCAGCACAAGGGCGGGCCGACGGCCCGCCTGCTCATGTCCGGCTTGTGGATCGAAATCGAGCCATACCACATCGCCACGCTGCGGCACGTAGGTCGCTCGTGGCATCAAAGCGCTTCCTTTCCGACCGGCGCGCCGAAGCTCACTTCTTCATGAAGATTGTCGTCCGTCACGCCAGCCAGCAACTCGTCGAGATCGAAGGCCTGGATGGGTTCGATGATGATCCGGCCGCCTTCAGCGCGAATGTCGACGGCCTGGTTGATCGATAGACGCGCCTCCTCCATGACCAAGATTGGCATTCGGACCGCTGCCGAATTGCCCCACTTTTTCACTGTGCCACGCATCAATGCCTCCTGCGCTCTGTCGGGGGCCCATATAGCCGATAGCACGATTGTGTCAACAATGTAGATACAAGCCGACTTGTCGCCAATCAGCAGGCGCCATTGGAGTGGCGCGCCCCGACCCAACGCCTATGTCCCGACGTCCGACCCGAGTTCCTGGCGCAGGGCGGGCTTGTGGATCTTGCCGGTCGGGGTGCGCGGGAAGTCCGTCGCCACGCGGAAGACGAGCCGGGTCGGCACCTTGTAGCTTGCCAGTCGTTCGCGGCAGAAAGTGGTGATCGCTGCAGCATCGCGATCGGCCCCGGCGCGCAGCTCGACCGCGGCGGCGACGATCTCGCCTTTCAACCGGTCGGCGACGCCGACGACGTGGGCCTGCACGACGTCGGGGTGCTGCAGCAGCACGTGTTCGACCTCCAGCGGCGCGACGTTGACGCCGCCGGTCTTGATCATCTCCTTCAGGCGGCCGCGGAAGCGCACGCGGCCGTCAGCGTCGATCGAACCGAGATCGCCGGTCAAGAACCAGCCCTCGCTGTCGAAGGCTTCGGCGTTGGCTTCGGGCGCGCGATAGTATCCCGGCGTGATGAGGCCGTGCACAGCGAGCTCGCCGGTCTCGCCTTGCGGCAAAGGATGTCGCGTCGCCGGGTCGACCGCGCGGATCGTCATGCCGGGCAGCGGCAGACCCTGGCCGCCAAGGCGCTGCGGCAGCGGGTCCGACGCATCGGTGACAGCGCAGTTGCCGTAGGTCTCGGTCGAGCCATAGACGTTGCAGAGCTGCTTGGCGCCGAGTGCCTCGATGGTCATGGCGATGTCTTCCGGCGCGCCGATGGTGAGGCCGGTGCGCATCGCGCCCAGGCGGCGTCCGGGGTGATCGGGGTGCTCCAGCAGGGCGCGTGCCATGTTGGCCATGCCGTAGTAGACGCTGCAGCGCTCGCGCTCGATCAACGCGATGGCCTCGCCCGGCTCGAAGCTCTCCTGCAGCACGATGCAGCCGCCATGGGTCATGATCGCCGGCAGGGCATTGGCGGAGCCGAACGACCAGAACAGCGGCACGGCGAGCCACAGCCGGTCGGCAGCACCGAGGTGCTGGCGCTCGCCGATCGCGAAACCGTTGGCGATCACCGACCCATGAGCCAGGGTCACGCCCTTGGGTGCCGCGGTCGATCCCGAGGTGTAGAGAATGTAGCAGATGTCCGTGGGCGCGACGGCCCTCTGCCGGGCAGCCAGCGCCGCCGCATCGACCGCCGCGCCGCGCGCGAGGAAGTCGGACAGCGAGAACACGCCGGCACGCACCGGCCCGTCCAGCGCCACGACTGTGCGCAACGCCGGTAACCGCAGACTCCTGAGGACGCCGGGCGCTGTATTGGCGAGTTCGGGACAGAGTTCCTGCAACGGGTCAAGGAACGACCGGCCACGGAACGCGTCGAGCGTGACCAGCGCCGCCGCGCCGCAATGCTCCAGCGACCAGGCAAGCTCGCGTGGCGTCGAGAAGGTGCTGATGGCCACGACGATGGCGCCAACCTTCGCGGTGGCGAAGGCGGCGACGATCCACTCCGTGCGGTTCGATGCCAGCACGGCGACGCGGTCACCGTGCCGGATCCCGGCCGCCAGCAAAGCGCGGGCGAAGGCATCGACCTGCCGCTTCAGGCCGGCATAGTCGAGGCGCTGGTCGCGATACACCACGGCCTCCGCCGCTGGCGCCGCGGCGGCCATCTCGTCGAGCAGATCGCCGAGGGTGCGGCTCGACGGGTTTGCGGCTGTTTCAGTAACAATGTTGCGCATTTCCACCCGCGGTCCGCAACGCTGACAGAAATGACAGAAATTGAATTCTGACTGGATATCAACAACTTAAGCGTATTTTTCAGGACTGACAGAAATAGGACAGAAATAGACAGAAATTCGATCGCGCCGGCAAAACCAATCGTTCGAGCAGACGTCGTTGCGGAAGGCGCCGGAAACTTGCGACAGCCCGCAATGAAGCCTTAATACGCTGCACACTCTTGTCCCCCAGCGACCGGCGCGGCGTCCCGTACTCACTCGTTGTCTGCCAGACGTTGCCATACGGCGACGCCGGTATGTGGCGACAGCACTTGCAGTATTGGCGGACACCCGACAATCAAAGGCACAAATCATGAACGCAGTCAAGTATTTTTTAGAACAGTACAAATACAGAATGGGATGTCGCACCTCGGGTCACTCGTAGCGCGGCTGGCGCTTTTCGCGGAAAGCGGCGATGCCTTCGGCGAAATGTGGGCTCGCCCGCACGTCGTCGCCGAGTTGCTGCTCCAGGGCCTCGCGCGTCAGCGCATGATCGGCGATGGTCGCACTGATCTGGCGCTTGACTGCCTGTACCGCCGAGGGGCTGTTGGCCGCGATCATCTCCGCCGTCTCGATCGCCCAGGGCATCAGCTGCGCCGGCTCGACCACCCGGTTGACCAGGCCGAGCCGGGCCGCCTGCCCGGCGTCGATCAGGCGCGCCGTCAGCAGCAGGTCCATGGCATGGACGTAGCCGATCTGCTGGATCAGCTTGATGGTCGAGCCGCCGAACGGATAGATCGACCACTTGACCTCGGTCAGGCCAAACCGCGCCCTGGGCACGGCGGCGCGGATGTCGGTCGCCAGCATCAGCTCGACGCCGCCGCCGATGCAGTCGCCGTTGACGGCTGATATGATCGGCTTGGAATAGGTGTCGGTCTTGAGCAGCGCGTGGTTGACCATGCGCGCCATCTCGGGCCCGGCCGACAAGTCGCCGCTGACGTCGGCACCGACGGTGAAGGCACGCTCGCCGGCGCCGGTCAGGATGATGCAGCGACAGTCGTCGCGCTCCAGCTCGTCCCACAGGCGCCCCAGCTCGGCCAGCATCGGCCGCGTCATGGCGTTCAGCCGCGGCGGGTTGTCGATGGTGACGACGGCGACATGGCGGCCATGCCGGGCGAGTCGGATCTCCATCACGCGGCCTCCAGCTCGACGACCACCTTGCCGTGCGCGCGCCGCTCGGTGAGCAGGCGGATCGCCTCGACGCTGCGTTCCAGCGGCAGGCGATGGGTGATGCACGGTTTCAGCCTGCCCTCGCGGTACCAGCGGAACAAATCCTCCACCGAGCGGGCGAGCTTGTCGGGCGCGTTCCAGCGGAAGTAGCGCAACGACGAGCCCAGCGCGGCGCGGTGCTTGACGAGCAGCCGGTTTGCCGGGATCTGCGGTATGCCGCCGACGAAGCCCACCAGCAGGATCCGCCCGCCCCAGCCGAGCGACGACAGCGCCGAGTCGAACAGCGGGCTGCCCACCGGATCGAAGCAGACATCGGCGCCCTTGCCGTCGGTCAGCGCCATCACCCGCTCGGTCAGCGGCTCCTTCGCGTAGTTGACGGTCGCGTCGGCGCCATGCGCGACCGCGACGGCAAGCTTTTCCGGCGTGCTGGCGGCGGCGATGACGCGCGCGCCCATGGCCTTGCCGATCTCGACCGCCGTGAGGCCGACGCCGCCGGCGGCACCGAGCACGAGCATGGTCTCGCCGGGCTCCAGCCGCCCCTGCCAGCGGATCGCCACGTGGCTGGAGATGTAGGCGATCGGGAACGCACCGGCCTCGGCGAAGCTCATGCCGTCGGGCATGACGTAGCTTTCGGCGGCCGGCGCCACGGCGTATTCGGCAAGGCCGCCGTAGGGCAGGATCGCCATCACCTTGTCGCCGGGCTTGAAGCCGCTGACCTCCGCGCCGCACGCCGCGACCACGCCTGATGTCTCCAGCCCGGGGCTGAACGGCAGGGCCGGCTTCGTCTGGTAGCGGCCGGCGACCATGATCGAATCGGCATAGTTGACCGCCGTCGCCTTGACGCGGATGAGCAATTCGCCGAGGCCCGGCGCGGGCACCGGCGCCTCGCCGATAGTGAGCTCGTCGATACCGCCCCACTGGCGGCAGATCAGCGCCCGCATCGCGCCGCCCGGGCCTTGCTTGTCGGTGGTCGACTCCGCAGTCATGAACGTCTCGCTATGGTGGTCTGCGCACGGCGATTCGGCGCCCCGCCGGGTTTGCCGTCAATACGGTATCCAGTACCATCAGGTCTGCGGTGCCGATGCGGCTTCCACCCGGGAGACGATCCGCGCCGACCGGTCCGCGGTCTGCGGGAGGAACGACAGCATGAAAATCGGCGCCGTGATGTTCTTCACCGACTATTCCATGAGCCCCGCCGCGCTCGGCCGGGCGCTGGAGGAACGCGGCTTCGAGTCCCTGTGGGTGCCGGAGCATTCGCATATCCCGCTGTCGCGCAAGTCGGAGTATCCAGCCGGCGGGCCGCTGATCCGGCCCTACTACGACATCATGGATCCGTTCCTGGTGTTGAACGCCGCTGCCGCCGCAACGACGAGGCTGAAGGTCGGGACCGGCGTCTGCCTGATGAACCAGCGCGACCCGATCATCACCGCGAAGATGGTGTCGACAATCGACCAGCTGTCGGCCGGGCGCTTCCTGTTCGGCGTCGGCAACGGCTGGAACCAGGACGAGATGGAGAACCACGGCACCGTCTTCGAGACCCGGCACAAGCTGGCGCGCGAGCGCATCGAGGCGATGAAGACGATCTGGACACAGGACGCGCCGGAATATCACGGCGAGTTCGTCAATTTCGACCCGATGAACCAATGGCCCAAGCCGGTGCAGAAGCCGCACCCGCCGGTGATCGTGGGCGGCGCGTTCCCGTTCGCCGCGCGGCGGGCCATCCGCTATGGCGACGGCTGGATCCCGCGCGCCGACCGCCTGGAGCAGGACGGCGTGGGCACGCTGATCGACAAGTTCCGCGCCATGGCGAAAGAGGCCGGACGCGACCCGGCGGAATTGCCGATCTCGATCTTCCGCGTGCCGGACGACATGACGAAGCTGCGGTACTGCCAGGAGATCGGCATCGACCGCGTGGTGTTCACCGTGCCCGCGGAGCGGGAGGACAAGGTGCTGCCGATCCTGGACCGCTGGGCAGTGGTGCAGCGGCAGCTGGCGGGCTGAAAGACCTTCTCCTGCTTTCGGGGGAGGCCGCGCCCGCGTTACCCGCCCTGAACAATCCGATGGACGCGATCAGGCGCGCCAGCTCGCTCTGCCAGCCGAGGCCACTCTTGGCGAACACGCCGCGCAGCTGCGTCTTGATCGTGTTCGGTGACAGGGCCAGCGCCCGACCGGTTTCGGGGATGCTGAGCCCCGACGCGACGGCGAGCGCCACCCGGGCCTCGGCCTGCGTCAGGCCGTAAGCGTCCATGAGCAGTGTCGCCGGTATACCGGCCTTGTTGGCAAGATCGATGATGAACAGCAGGACGGCGGGGCTCTGGAGGCTGGCGTCGGCGAACCGGTCCAGGTCTTGCCCGCGCACCGACGACGCAAGGATGGTGAGCGGGCTGGCGCCGTCGGCGCATGGTACGCTGATGGTGTTCATGGGCGTGCCGCGTAGCGCCGATTGCACGAGATTATCCAGCCGTCGGGTGTGCGACGGCAGGATATGGGCGACCTTCGAGTGACGCAGGCTGAGCGGCCCCCGCGCCCGCCAGCGACCGGGCCGCGGCGTTCGCGAACAGGACCTGCGCCTTTCGGTCGAGCAGGATGACGCCGACGGCGAAGGAGTCGAGCGCGCGGTACTCAGCGCGCTGCAACGCCTTGTAGGCGTCCATCCGAAGCCCCAGCCGCACCGACCGCTGCATGTGCGGCGTGAGCTTCTGCAGGAAGCGAAGCTCCTCCGGATTGTAGGGGCCCTGGCGTGGCCCCCGGTTCAGGCCGAAGGCGACGCCGAAGTCGGTGAACGCGACGCCGAAGTCCGGCTGCTGCGCCAGGCCGATCAGCGCGCTGTGACCCAGCCCCTGGGGCCGGAAGACCTCGTCGAAGAACGCGGTGCGTTGCAGATCCGCGAAGGGCAAGATCACGTCCGAGGGCACGACGATGCCCACCGGCCGGTTCCGCGTCATGTAGACGGTCCAGGGATTGAGCACATGCCGTTCTTTCAGCGCGTCGATGCACTCCCGGCTGGTACCGCTTTGATGCTCGAAGAAGATGGTGCGGTCCCGTCCCGACTGGCACAGCACAACGCCGCCTGCGCTGCCCGTCAGGGAGGCAACCTCGCGCAGGACTGGCACCCATAGCCGGTCATCCGTTGCCGCGTCGTAGATGAGGTCCAGCAGCTTTTCGGACGCCTCTTCCAGGTGGGACAAGACCCCGGCCCTCCTGCCCATCGTGCTGTCGGACGAAATCTCGCTGCCACGGGCGGACATCGATGATCCGTTCCGCATGCGCGTGCCCATCGTGCGTGGAGATGCGCTTCCCCCGCTTCCCCACCACCGGCTATTTCGTCTAAATGTAGTGAGGGCGTGTCTCTCCTCGTCAGAGGAAACGAGGGGGCATGACGGGGCATGGCGGGGCAACGACGAGAATTCGCATCCGATGGAATCGATTTTTGCCAGGATCGGCACAGATGTTGCAGTTGCGTCGCGCCCCCTTTCACCGCCATGAGCCGGATTCATTGGGATCCGGCCTCGAACTCATCTTCCTGACGCTCAACGACAGTCCGGGATTCAGGACGCTTGCCGCCGAGGTCAGGCTCGGGGTACCGGAAAGAATCCTCATGAAGGTCAGCGGCCATGGCTGAAGCGGCAAGCGGCCGGGCGGCCAGCGGTCTCATCACCGGCTGGAAACAGATCGCGCGCCATTTCGCCAAGGACGAGCGGACGGTCAAGCGCTGGGCGCAGTCGAAAAGACTGCCTGTGCGTCGTACCCCCGGTCAGGGACGCAGTGCTGTCTTCGCCTATGTCAGCGATCTCAACTCATGGCTCACGCAACATGCAGCCGGCAATGCGGACACCGAAACGCGGTTGACCGAACTCCCGGCCGACGGCGGCGCTGGTTCCGGCAAGCGTTGGCCATCGCAGGCGGTGAGCGATCTCTATCTGGACGGCGCGTTTCTCTGGCAGAAGCGGACGAAGGAAAGCCTCGCCAGAGCCATCGAGACGTTCCAGCGGGCCGGGTCACTGGATCCGAACTACGCGCCGACATTTGCCGGGCTGGCGACCACCTACGACCTGCTGGTCGAGGTGGGCGGCGTGCCGCCGGAGGAAGGATACGAGCTCGCCAGGACGGCCGCCAATCGCGCGATCATGCTTGATCCGGGCCTTGCCCAGGCCCACAGCGTCCTTGCCGATGTCATGTTCTTCGGGGCGCATCAGATCGACGAGGGCCTGGCAAAATTTGCGCAAGCCGCCGCGCTGGACCTGCGCAACGCGCAAGCACGGCAATGGTATGCGGCGGCGTTGCTTTTTGCCGGTCGCTACCGCGAAGCACAGGTCGAGATCGACAAGGCCAGGATGCTGGCGCCCGAGTCGCGCTCGATACTGGCAACCAAGGGGCTCATCCTCCTGGGTGCCCGCGACTTGACCTCGGCCGAGACGCTGCTGTCCCGGCTCGCGAGCGACGAACCGGGCTACCGATTGCCGTGTTTCTTCCTGTCCTTCGTTCACCTGGCGCAAGGCCGACACGCCGACTATCTCGCCCGCCTGGAGAAATGGTTTGAGCTTGCCGGCGATCGGCGCGGTGACGGCATCGTCGCTGCGGGAAAGCGAGGCCTTGCCATGGCCGGTCCTCAAGGCATGACGGGCGCGATGATCGAGGAAGCCGCCCGCCAGACGAATGGCGAGCCTTCGGATCCCTACTTCCGATACTTTCTCGCGCATCTCGATGCGCTGGCGGGCAGATGGCACGATGCCGTCCAGGGCCTTGGCGCATTAAAGACACGCCACGCCTTCTACTATGTCGTTGATCCAGCCTTTGCTGAAGCCCGGCAAAATCCTTCCCTGAGAGAGCGGATCGCGATGACAGGCCTGCCCGTCGTGCCCTGAAGCCGCGCGTGCCCCTTCCCTGTCAGCGCAGCGGCTTGATGACGTCGAGCAGATCTCGGAACGCAACGGCCCGAGCCTGCTTGGACATCGGAAACGTCGCGCTCCCGGCGTGCACCACGTAAAGCTCGGTCAGCTTGAGATCGGCCAATGCGCTGCGCATGGAGGGAGTTACCGTCGGTACCGTTGTCCTTTTCACCTCGAAGCCGATCCGCTTCGCTCCCCGTATGACCAACAAGTCCAGTTCCGCACCCGTGTGGGTGCGCCAGAAGTAGCACTCGTGCGGTGCCGCATGCAGCGCCTGAATCACCTGATCGATGACCAATCCTTCCCAGGACGCACCGGACTTTGGATGCCCGTCCAGCTGGCGGAACGTACGAATGTCGAGCAGGGCGTGCAGCAGGCCGCAGTCACGAACGTAGATTTTCGGGGCACGCACCTGTCGTTTGCCGAGGTTTTCGTGCCAGGGCTGAAGCTGGCGCATGACAAAAGCGTCCGACATCTTGTCGACATAACCGCGAACAGTGGTATCGGCCAAACCCATTGAACGGCCGATTTCGGATGCGTTCCAGAGTTGGCCGTGACTGTGAGCCAGCATCGACCAGAAACGGTGCATGGATCGAGCGCCGCCGGCAATTCCGAGCTGCGGCAGGTCCCGCTCGAGAAACGTACGCAGGAACTGCTGCCGCCATTGGAAACTCCCGTGTTCCGAACGCGCGAGGAACGCGCGCGGAAAGCCTCCCCTGAGCCACAGCTTGTCCGCGCTCCTTGTTCCCACCTCTGCAAGGCTCAGCCCAGGCAGCTCATGATACGCGATGCGCCCTGCCAGCGATTCCGCGCTTTGCCGCAACAGCCCGGGCGATGCGCTGCCCAACACCAGAAACCTGGTCCGGATCGGCCGTCGATCCGCCAGCACGCGCAAGCTCGTAAAAAGATCCGGACGGTGCTGGATCTCATCGAGTATCACCAGGCCGGTCAGCTCGCCCAGCGCAAGCATGGGATCAGCCAGACGGACCACTGCTGCCGGATCTTCGAGATCAAAGCGGATGGTCGGACCGGAGAATGAACGGGCCACGGCGGTTGCCAGCGTGGTCTTGCCGACCTGGCGTGCACCGAGCAGCCCGACCACGGGAAAGCGCGCGAGCAAGCGTCTGACAATCTGCAAGTGCGCTTGGCGATCGATCATAGCTGAAGGTACCCTGAAAATTCGGTTTCAGAAACCGAAATTTCAAGGTAGAGCCCTGTGTCGGGAGATCTGAAGTCAGCGCGTATGCGCAAGCGGCAGGGGGGAGTCAGTTCCCGCGCTTGCTCCAGTCCTGGTACATCGCCAGCAACGCCACGATGTCGCGGCCGCGGTAGCCTTCGGCGAGCGCCAGGGCGAAAAGCTCACGGACGGTGGAGGCGCCGGGCGTCGGCAGTTTCAGCGTGCGGCCCAGCTCGATGGCGAGCGCGAGGTCCTTCTCGCCCAGCTCCATCTTGAAGCCGGGATCGAAGTTGCCCTTGATCGCGTTGGGGAAGCGCTTGGTGAAGTGGTGCGAGCGCCCGCCGCTCACCGACAGCACGTCGTACAGCGTCTCGGGCTCGACGCCGGCGGCGACGCCGAGTGCAAAGGCCTCGGATGCGATCAGCACGTTGCCCATCGACATCATGTTGTTGACGATCTTCACGACCTTGGCCGTACCGACCGCGCCGGTGTAGCGCCAGGTGTCGCCGAGCAGGGACAGGATCGGGCCGGCGCGATCCACCACGGCGCGCTCGCCGCCGGCGATCAGGACCAGCTTGCCCTGACGCGCCTCCGCGGGGCTGCCGCTGACCGGGCAGTCGACCACCGCGAGCTGGCGGTCGGCCGCGGCCGCGGCAATCTCGCGCATGGTGCCGGGGTCGATCGTGCTGAGCTCGATGCACAGGCTGGTCGGCGCCGCCAGGGCGACGAGGCCGCCGTCGCCCAGCCAGGCGGCCTGGACGGCCTTCGGATCGGGCAGGCTGGTGAGGATCACCTCGCGATCCGCCAGCGCCGCCCCAAGGGAATCCGCCATCGACACGCCGCGCGCGGCAAGAGCAGTGCGGGTCTGCGGGTTGATGTCGTAGCCGATGACGTCATGTCCGGCCTCCGACAGCCGCCCGGCCATGCCCGACCCCATCTGTCCCATGCCGACGACGGCGATCCGCTGCTTCATCGCTTTCTCCCGCGGCCTGGCTTCGAACATCCTGGCGCCGCCTGCCGGCTGGACGACAGATCCAATGCCATGTCTTCCAGCTCACTCGACGCGTCAAGAGCGTCTTTGGACCGGCAGGCGACGTCTCGCTGCCGCCTGTTTCAGCGCGTTGCCCCGAGATGCCCCGCGGTCTGGCGGCTGCATCCACCTGCCGACTCTGGTTGACAGGATGACCAGGCGCTAAACTGCGGCGGCAAAGGGGGAATCGATGTTGAGTCACTTCAACGCGGCAAAGGCCGCCGCGTGGGCTTTTTCCAACTATGCAACTTTTCCCAAGGGTGTTCCGCCGTGGAGGATGATGACGGGCACGGCGGGATGGTCGGATTGCACCAACTTCGTATCGCAGGCGCTCTATGTCGGCGGATGGAAAATGGTGCTCCCGTTCCAAACGACACAAACTCCCGAGGACATCTATCAAGACCCGAATGCTACCAAGTCGCCCGACAACGGCGACTCAAGAAAGAAGTACCAATACTGGTATGTCGACCCTTACCTGATCAAGACAGGCCACGTTCACGCCTTCGGCCGAACCTGGACGGCATCAGACTATCTGGTGCGCTTCGCTGTCGAGCAAAGCAAGCGTGGCGCATGCGTCTATCAAGGCGCCGGAATCAGTCTCGACGTGATTCTTCGCCTGCAGCCAGGGGACGTCCTGCACATCGCCGACAAGACCCTTAGCCAAGGCATAGATCACTTGCAACATACAGCCATGGTGGTTGCGGCGGCCTGGAGCGGAATTCGGGGTCGGGCATCATCGTCCTTGCCCCAGGAACACAAGAACAATGTCGTCGTGTTTCCCTCCCCGTATGGTGTGCTTGCGCAGCACAGCACGCCCAGTCTGCATCCCCTCACCCGCTGGCTGAAATTTACCCAGAACTACATCTACATCTGGCGACCGTTGCCACGCTTTTCGGAGTAGCATGCGGTTGGACGGTTGTCGCGCAGCGCCGACGGCGGTCGGCCCGCGATAGCGGTCCTCGACATCACGCCATGCATCAGGACCGTCGAGCACCAGGTTGGGCGAGGTTGTCCATCGCCCAACCATCTCCGTCCTGTCGGCTTACAGGTTCGCCGGGAACACGTGCTTGGCGACGGCGTAGAGCGCGTCAAGATCGACCCAGCCCTTGAGGCGTGCCCAGTTGCCGAACTCGCCCTTGATCTTGCCGTCGGGGAAGAACTGGCGCTTCACGTAGCCGGACTGCCAGCCATTGCCCTGCCCGCCGTCCGCCGTCGTCCAATTCTCGCCCGTGGGGTCGACGATGATGCCGACGTGCTGGAACGTGTTGGGGCTGTCGACCTTGGAGAGCAGGTAGATGTCGCCTGGGATCGGCCGGTTGCCACCGTTGAACGGAATCCAGGTCTTGGTCCCGTGGATCTCGTCGATCTTCTGCGCGATCTGCTCCCACCAGGTCGTCGGGCTGGTCAGGAAGAGCGTGGGTCCGCCGTTGGGCTTGACCTTGAATGCCCCCGGGTCGTTCTGTGGCTTGACCGGCACGCGGGTGAACACCCTCCCCGGCAGCTCGCCGCAACCGGTGCCCTTCGCGTCCGCGAACGGCTTCTGGCCGTTCGACAGCGTGCCGGCCGGCGGCAGCATCCCCTGCAGGATCGACAGGACCTTCAGCCGGATCGGCGTGCCCGGGCCGCCGGCGGGGGCCGGCGACGCGGCGTTGGCCGGAGGCTCGGGCAACGCTGCCCCGGGCAAGCCGCCGGGCGCGGGCGAGACGCCGCCCGTGGGGGCTACTCCGCCCGAGGCCGCCACCATCGGCGCCAGGACGCCCAGCGCGTTGAGCAGCGCCAGCAACGCCTGCTCGGTCTTTTTGCCGGGGTCGATGCGCGCATCCGCCACGCCGCCCACGTTCTTGGTCTGGAACGTCCGGATCGCGCCGCAGGTCTTCGGGCCGCACTGGCCGTCCGGATCGAGCAGGGGCATGGGGCCGCCCTTGGTCGGTGGAACGGAATTCATCAGCTGCTGAATCACCGCTACGTCAGTCTTCTGGTTCGTGCCGCCCAGGCCGACCGAGGACTTGATGATGTTGCTCGCAATGGTCATGTCGCATCTCCTCTCGTCATCGAGGAATGAGGTCGGCGCCTGCGCGCCTGTTCCTTCATTCGATCTGGACGACGAGATAAGCCCGTCCTGTTTCTGAATGACTGCGCGACGCCCGGTTTTGGTTTCGTGTGTTGCGCGGGAGCCCCGGGCTGGGCGCGTCCCCCCAACTCTGCACGCACGGCGGTGCGAACGGACCGCGCGGCTCCTGCCGCGCTCTTCTCTTTACTGCGGCGAGGCATGAGCGCGCCGGGAGGCGCGCGGTCCGGCACAGGCCACCGTGCGTCAAAGTTGACGCCCGGGGGGGGGCGTCACCTCAGTGACGCGTCTTCCACGGTCTTGAAGACATGACGCGTCACTGGCGTGACGCGCCCCCAGCCATGCCGAAATCCTCCGGGAAATGCCGGATGGCACTCATCACGGGATAGGGCGTGAAGCCGCCGAGCGCGCACAGCGAACCGAACTTCAGCGTCTCGCAGAGATCGGTGATCAACGCCAGGTGAGCCGCCCGGTCGCCCTCGCCGCGGATGATGCGATCGAGTACCTCGGTGCCGCGGGTCGAGCCGATGCGGCAGGGCGTGCACTTGCCGCAGGACTCGATGGCGCAGAATTCCATGGCGAAGCGCGCCTGGCGGGCCATGTCGACGGTGTCGTCGAACACCACGATGCCGCCATGACCGACCAGGCCGTCGCGGGCGGTGAAGGCCTCGTAGTCGAACGGCGTGTCGAACAGGGCGCGCGGGAAGTAGGCACCCAGCGGCCCGCCGACCTGCACCGCGCGCACCGGCCGGCCGCTCGCCGTACCGCCGCCGATGTCGTCGACCAGCTCGCCCAGGGTCAGGCCGAAGGCGGTCTCGAACAGGCCGCCATGCCTCACGTTGCCCGCGAGCTGGATCGGCATGGTGCCGCGCGACCGGCCGAAGCCGAGCGCCGCGTACTGCGCCGCGCCTTCGGCGAGGATGAAGGGCACGGCCGCCAGCGACAGCACGTTGTTGATCACGGTCGGGCAGCCGAACAGGCCGCGATGTGCCGGCAGCGGCGGCTTGGCGCGCACCTGGCCGCGCCTGCCCTCGATGCTTTCAAGCAGCGACGTTTCCTCGCCGCAGACATAGGCGCCGGCACCGACCCGCACCTCCAGCTCTAAGGCATGCGGCGAGTCCATCACCGTCGGGCCGAGGTAGCCGCCGTGCCGCGCGGCGTCGATGGCGGCCTGCATCGTCTCGATCGCGTGCGGGTATTCGGAGCGGATGTAGACGTAGCCCCTGGTGGCGCCGACGGCGATGCCGGCGATCGCCATGCCCTCGATCAGCACGAAGGGGTCGCCCTCCATCAGCATGCGGTCGGCGAAGGTGCCGGAGTCGCCCTCGTCGGCGTTGCACACGACGTATTTCTGTGCCCCCGGCGCCTGCATCGCCGTTCGCCATTTGATCCCGGTCGGGAAGCCTGCGCCGCCGCGGCCGCGCAGGCCGGACTGCACGACCGTCTCGACGATGTCGGCCGGCGGCATCGCGACCGCGCGTTCCAGGCCGCGCCAGCCGCCGTGGGCGCGATAGTCGTCGAGCGACAGCGGGTCGACGATGCCGCAACGTGCGAAGGTGAGCCGCGTCTGGCGCTTGAGGAACGGAATCTCCTCGGGGCGTCCCAGCCGTAGCGGATGCGGGCCGCCGGACTCGAGGCCGGCATCGAACAGCGAGGGGGCATCGCCGGCCGACACCGGCCCATAGGCGATGCGGCCGTCAGGCGTCGCGACCTCGACCATCGGCTCCAGCCAGTAGAGGCCGCGCGAACCGGTGCGCACGATCTCGACAGCCTTGCCGCGCTGTTCGGCGGCGGCACGCAGTGCGCCGGCTACCTGGTCGGCACCGACGGCCAATGCACCGGCGTCACGAGGAACGAAGAGGCGCACGGCGGTCATACGGCCTCGTCTCCAAGATTTCGGACCGCGCGCGTCCACGCGCGCTCATGATCCGGCGCCCAGCGCCGGTGCGCGCGTGGACGCGCGCGGTCCAAAAGAGCCCACGTCATCTATCCATCGCCTCGTCCAACAGCGTCAGCAACCGGTCGTGGTCCAAGCGGCCGACAGGGCGGCCGTCGAGCAACGCCGCCGGCGCCGTCGCGCAGAGCCCGAGGCAATAGACGGGCTCCAGGGTGACCGCGCGATCGGCCGTCGTGCCGCCCCAGCCCACGGCCAGCGCGGCCTGAGCTCGTGCCGCCAGCGCCTCGCCGCCCATCGACTGGCAGGCCTCGGCGCGGCACAGCTTCAGCACGTGCCGGCCGGCCGGCTCGCGGCGGAAGTCATGGTAGAAGCTGACCACGCCATGCACCTCGGCACGCGTGAGGTTCAACGCGTCGGCCACCATCGGGACGGCGGCTTCGGGGACATGGCCGAACGTTTCCTGCAGGGCGTGCAGGATCGGCAGCGTCGCACCCTGCTGCCGCGCACCGGCCGCGATGATCTCGGCGGCGCGCTGTGGTTGCCATGGTTCGTTTTTCGACATCACTTTTCCTGACATCGCAGTTGCGAATCCGCTCCTAAGCGTCGACAAGGCGACGCGAGCCGCAGCCATGGTACGATGATGCGCGGTCGGCGAACAGATGCTCGGGCCAGGGACGAAGGGTTCACCTGTGCGCGGTCCATGTCGTCTGGTGCTTCTCCTCACCCTGGTCCCGGCCAGCGCCGCTTGCATGTCCGCGGACGACCATGGCGCGCTGGGGTGTGCCGCGGACCATCGCTGGACCCGGACCGTGCAGGAGATCGCCGACGGACGCGAGGTCGCGTGCACGCAAGACGGCGATACGGTCACCTAGATTGTCTCCAGCCGATCAGATGCTTCCCGCGGCGCCAGCATCGTGATCGCGCGCCAGGGCCACTTCCTCGGCAAGGCCAAATACGATGGGGCTTACGCGGCCGCAGGGGAGACCGGACGCCTTCGTGACTTTCCGAAGGACGGCGCGCGCTCGATGATCGAACAGGTCTTCGCCGGTCCGGGAGGCAGTGTGTCCACCATCGTCTCCACGACATCCGACGAACGCTATGACGTGAAAGTCACGGTTGCCGACAGGGGCTCCGCCAGGCCCCGACCGGAGACCCACGTCTTCGACGTTTATGCCTTGAACCGCCGCCTTCACCAGACCTACGAGGCCGTCGCCGGAAACCAGGGCCGACGCTGAGAGTCGACAAACAGCCTGCCAAGTATTTGCCGTTGACAACTTGCAGCGAAAAGTAGATATAGCCCGCCCGCCGCGACCGGCACCCTGCATTGCTTGCGCGTATTCGCACCGCCGACGATTGCCGCTCGGAGGCGATGGTTGCACCGCGGCGAACCGAGATGGAACGGAGATGAACCATGCGCGACGACATGGCGCGCGTGATCGTGGAACGCCCGCGGCGCGACGGTGGCGGTGCCCGCAAGGGCCGCAAGCGGGACATCGACGCGTTGCCGCAACAGCAGGGCCTGCGCCGCTTCCAGCGCGAGCACGGTGGCTACAAGTCGCTCAACGAGAACCTGGCGCCGCTGCGCCGCTTTCTCGACAAGCAGGTTGGCCGGCCGTGGGACAAGGTCTACGCCGAGGTCAGCGCGCGGCTGCGCGCCGACAACGTCGTGCAGCAGCACGTGCGTGATCACCTGAAGGACTTCGTTGCCATCAAGCCGCGCCGCGGGCTTCATCGCGGCTATCGTCTGCTGGGCCGCAGCGAAGGCCTGTGGCACCAGCCTCTCTACGTCGATCCGAACGACGGTATCCTGAAGCGCACCGACCGCCTGCCGGAGGAGAAGGCGCGCCTGCGCAAGGCGGCCGAGGCCAGGCGCAGGGCGCCGCCGGTCGATCGCGTCGCGCTGGGCCCCGACCGCGAGCTGCGCTGCCTCGACGGCATCTGGTACGAGGTCACGCTGGCGGCGCTGCCAGAACCGAGATACGCCCTGATCTCGGAAAAGCTGCAGGCGCGGCTTGACGCGGCCGGGACGAAGACCTTCAGGACACTGCTCACGCAGCCGGTGACCGACCTCATCAGCGGCGAGACGATACCGGTCGGCCCGGACACCAATGACGCGAAGGCCTGGAGCGTCTATCGCCGCAACCATCCCGACCGGCGCTATGCTGTCGCCAAGCGCCAGATATCGGCGGCGGACCTGCGCCGGCATGGGCTGACCAACCGCCCGCCGGCGGAGCGCTGAGCGCCGGCCTTTTTCGGACCGCGCGCGTCCACGCGCGCATCAAGAGCGCGCGTGGACGCGCGCGGTCCGAAGCATGATGACGGGCCTGGCTCAGTAATCCTGCAGCCGGGTGCCGTCGGCGCCCTGGTTGTAGCTCTGCTGCTGGTACCAGACCATGTACTCGGTGTAGGTGAACGGCGGATATTTCGGTGGATTGCCCGGGCCCTGGCAGGTCGGCAGGCACGTCATCACGTGGTCCGCCGTGCAATCGAAGAAGAACGGAATGGCGTAGCGCTCGCCGCCGGAGCGATTGATGGCGCGATGCGGCGTCGCCAGGAAGCGCTCGTTGGTCCAGCGCCGCAGCATGTCGCCGCCGTTGACCAGGAAGTGGCCATCCCATGCCGGCGCATCGATCCACTTGCGGGACTGCGTGCGGATCGACAGGCCTCGGATCCGGTTCTGCGCCAGGATCGTCAGGAAGCTGGTGTCGGTGTGCGGCGCGATGCCGAACTCGTCCGTCGCCGCCGGGTCCTGCGGTGGGTAGTGGGTCATGCGCAAGGTGTACTGCGGCTCCGGCGTGAACGGCCGCGCGAAGTGGTCGGCTGGCAGATCCAGCGCGCGGGCGTAGATCGGCAGCAGCTTCAGCGCCAGGGCCTCCATCGCGTCGCAATAGGCGACCACGGTCTCGCGGAAGCCGGGCAGGCCGGCGGGCCACAGGTTGGCACCGCGGAAACGCTTGTTGGCGAGGACGTCGGGATGGTCCGGCGGCAGGTCGCGCTTGACGAAGAACGCCTCATTGAGGTTCGGGCGATTGCCGGATGTTATCTGCTTGGTAACCTTCTTCATCGGCAGGTAGCCGACATTGTGGAGATTGCGCTCGAGCTTCATCTTCGCCTCGAGCGGCAGGGCGTGGAAACGCGCCGCCTCGACGAACGCCGCGTCGGTGAGCGCGGCGGGCACGCCATGCCCCTTGATGAAATAGAAGCCGATATCCTCGAAGGCGTGGCGCAACGATACCGCCAGGGCCTCCAGCGCCCCCGGAACGCCAGCCATGTAAGGCGCCAGATCGAGGACGGGGATTTCCTCGTCCTGGTGCACGCGCAACGCGGGGGTGGCGAGACTCATCGGTCGGTCTCCGATTCAGGGATCAGAAGACAGGCATCAGGGATCAGAAAGCCGCACTCGTGATCTTGCTCCGATTCCTGATCCCTGTCTTCTGATCCCTGACCCCTACACCGCGCGCCTGGCCTTGAAGGCGGCGGCGAGGGTGCCGTCGTCGAGATGGTCGATCTCGCCGCCCACGGGCAGGCCATGCGCCAGGCGCGAGACCTTGAGGTCGGCGAACTCGGCCAGGCGGTCGGCGATGTAGTGCGCGGTGGTCTGGCCGTCGACCGTGGCGTTGGTGGCGAGGATTACCTCGCGCACGCCGCCGCCGCGCACCCGCGCCGCCAGGCTGGCGACGTTGAGATCCTCGGGGCCGACGCCGTCCAGCGCCGAGAGCGTGCCGCCGAGCACGTGATAGCGGCCATTGAAGACGCGGCCACGTTCCATGGCCCAGAGGTCGGCGACGTCCTCGACGACGCAGATGGTGGCGCCGTCGCGCCGCTCGTCCCGACAGACCGTGCAGGGATCGATGGTGTCGAAATTGCCGCAGGCCGTGCAGGTGCGGATGGCATCGGCGGCCTGCCCCAGTGCCTGGGCCAGGGGCCGCAGCAGCGCCTCGCGCTTCTTCAGCAGGTGCAGCGCCGAGCGGCGCGCCGAGCGCGGCCCCAACCCCGGCAGCTTGGCCAGGAGCTGGATCATGCGCACGATCTCGGGGCCGTTCATCCCAGCTTAAAGCCCGGCGGCAGGGGGAGGCCGCCGGTGAGGCTGCGCATCTGGTCCTGCACCAGGGCCTCGACCTTGGTCCGCGCGTCGTTCATGGCGGCGACGACCAGGTCTTCCAGCACGCCCTTCTCGTCCGGCACCAGCAGCGACGGATCGATCTCGACCCGCCGCGTTTCGTTCTTGCCGTTGAGGGTGACCTTGACGAGGCCGGCACCGGACTGGCCGACCACCTCGGTCTCCGCCAGCCGCTCCTGCAGCTCGCCCAGCTTCTGCTGCATTTCCTGCGCCTGCTTCATCAGAGCGCCGAAATCCTTCAATCCGCCGAACATGGTCTGTCCGCTTTCCTTTGCAGCTTCATGGTGAGCCTGTCGAACCATGAAGCGGTCCGCACCATCGATCGTGCGAGGCCTTCATGGTTCGACAGGCTCACCATGAAGGGTTCGACAAGCTCACCATGAAGGCGGCCCTCAATAATCGCGCTCGGGGATCTCCTCGAAGGCGTCGGTCGGGTACTCCTCCACCTCGGGTACGTCCTCACCCCCGGCGCTGCCAGCCTCGGCCGTCGCCGTCGCGGATGCTGCCGGCAGCGGATCATCCTTGGAGTGTACCGCCTCCAGCGTCGCGCCCGGGAAGAGGGCCAGCGCCGCCTGCACCAGCGGATGCTGCATCGCCTGGGCGCGCCGCGCATCCTCGGCCACCGCCCGCTGCTGCGCCAGGGTCGGCCCGCCGGCGTCGCCGGATACCGACACCATCCAGCGCCGCCCGGTCCACTGCGACAGCAGGTCGGCGACCCGCGCGGCGAGGTCCCGCGGCGCCGTCGTGTCCGGACGGAACTCCAGCCGGCCGGGCTCGCAACGCACGGGGTGGACGTCACGGCTGAGGTGACTGGCCAGCACCTGCTCCCGTCGCTCTTCGAACAGCGCCACGACCTCGGCAAAGGTTCCCGGCGCCGGCTTGGGCGGCGCCGGCGGCTGGGCGGGTGTCGGCCCCAGGGCCGCCACGGGCGCCGTTGCCGCCGACGTGGACGTCGCCAGCCGCGCCACAGGCGCACTCGGCGGCCCGGCCGGCCGTAGCGGCGGCGAGGCGACGGCGCGCGGACCCGTGCCGGCCACTGCCGCGCCGCCGGCGGTGGCCACGCCGCCGGGCCCGTTGCCGGCGACCGCCGCCACGCGCGCCGGACCGCCGCCGCCACCGGTGGCCATCCCGGGGCCAGCCGTATCGAGAGCGCGCAGCGCCTCGGCCGGGGTCGGCAGGTCGGCGGCGTAGCATAGCCGGATCACCGCCATCTCGGCGGCGCGGATCGGCGAGGGCGCGGCCTGGGTCTCCGTCAGACCCTTGAGCAGCATCTGCCAGGCGCGGGTGAGGTGCGCCATGGCCAGCCGCTTCGCCATCCCGGCGCCGCGGGTGCGCTCCAGCTCGGCGGCCGCCGCGGCGGCCTCCGGCACCACCTTCAGGCGGGTGAGCCAGTGCGTCAGCTCCAGCAGATCCTGCAGCACCACCACGGGATCGGCGCCCGCGTCGTACATGTCGCCCAGCAGCGCCAGGGCGGCGGGCGCGTCACCCTTCATCAGCAGGTCGAACAGGTCGAACACCCGGCCGCGGTCGGCCAGGCCCAGCATGTCGCGCACCTGGCCGGCATCGACCACGCCGCCGCCATGCGCGATCGCCTGGTCGAGCAGGCTCAGGCCGTCGCGCACCGAGCCATCGGCGGCGTGCGCGATGAGGCGCACCGCCTCGGGCGAGATCTCAACCTTCTCGGCCTCGGCGATGCGCGTGAAATGCGCCGACAGCACGTCCACCGGCACGCGGCGCAGGTCGAAGCGCTGACAGCGCGACAGCACCGTCACCGGCACCTTGCGGATCTCGGTGGTGGCGAACAGGAACTTCACGTGTGGCGGCGGCTCTTCCAGCGTCTTCAGCAGGCCGTTGAAGGCATTGCGGGAGAGCATGTGCACTTCATCGATGATGTAGACCTTGTAGCGCGCCGCGACAGGCCTGTAGCGAACGCCCTCGATGATCTCGCGGACGTCATCGATGCCGGTGCGGCTGGCGGCGTCCATCTCCTGCACGTCGACATGACGGTCCTCGGCGATGGCCGTGCAATGCTCGCAGGCGCCGCAGGGGTCCATGGTCGGACCGCCCTTGCGGTCGGTGCCGATGCAGTTCAGCGCCTTGGCGATGATGCGGGCCGTCGTGGTCTTGCCGACGCCACGCACGCCGGTGAGCATGAAGGCGTGCGCCAGACGGCCGGACTCCAGGGCGTTGCGCAGGGTGCGCACCATCGCGTCCTGGCCGATCAGGGTGGAGAAGTCGGCCGGCCGGTATTTGCGGGCGAGGACGTGGTAGGGCGAACCGTCGGCGGTGTCGTTCATGCGGCGGCCGCCCCGAATGGCGCCCGGCCTCGTCGGCGCGGGCAACGTGGTCCTGCAGCGCAGGTGGGAGACCGGACACGACCCGCAGCGAATTCGTTACGGCTGCTTCCTTCCGGACCTGACCGGGTTGGCGAAGACTGCGTCCACGCCGGCCTCCCGACCCGGTTATATCAGGAGTCCGGGCGCCGCCCGCAAGGGGCAAGATAAGGCCGCTCGGCGGGGATAACGCGCCCATTGCATGGCTGGAACCGACGATCTGGCGCGACCTCCGGCCTCAATACCGGATTGTCGTGCGCACCCCGAGCATGACTGCGTTCTTGATGACCCGGCCGGCCGGATCCAGCGGGTTGGCGACCCGGCCCCCGGGGCGCCAGACGTACTGGAAATCGGGCTGTATGGTCCATCCCGGCACGATCTGCGCCTGGTATGTCACCTCCAGCAGTGCTTCGCTGGAGCGGACCGGTCCGGCCGCGCCAAAGGCCCGCGCATCGCGGTCGAGGGCACGTGCCCGCTTCGAGATCCTGGCATGGGCAAACGCGATGCCGAGCGTATCGTCGGGACGGCCGGGAACCAGGCCTTTGTAGCTGAGGCCGGCGTCGGCATAGAAAACCACCGGGTTGCGATCACCGGGTGTGGCCGAGAGGCGCATGAACGCGTTGGACCCCTGGTCGGACGTGTCGGGCACGCGCCACAGCATCTGGTCGACGACCGCGTAGACGCCGTGATTGCCGCGTCGGCGGCGCGCGACGCCCGAACTCGCCGGGTCGGCCAGCGACAGCCCTTGCGTATCGTAGCGCAGATGGTCAAAGCGGCCGGCGTGGTCCAGAAGCGCCGGATATCCTAAGCTTCGCGAACAAGCGGCTCACAAGCATCGACATCCGCCTCCGCACGGTCAGAGCCACTCCTGCACCTGATCGACAAGAGGAAGGTGCAGACGATCGCGACCATGCACCAGAAGGAGACATCCCCAAAGAAAAAGATCTTCCTCCGACGGGCGGAGGAAGGTCCGGGCATGGGACCCGCGAGGAGGGAGGAACCGTACTATTCAACCAGCGTCGGGCTGACGATCGAGACACCGCCCACGGCCGACTCGGCGATCACCTTGAAGGCATCGATCAGACCGTCGACCGTCGTCGTCGTGAAGCGGTGATCGACGCTGGTGGCGCAGTTCTTCCACAGGTTCACGGCGGTCGTGTTGCTCTGGGGCACGTGGTAGCCGACGGTGTAGATCACGACGCCGGCGTTCTTCATGTTCGTGCACAGCGTCTGCGTCTGGGTTGCCGAGTTGCCGTTGCCCGATTCGTAGTAGCTATTCATGTCGAAGTCGGACAGCAGCACGGCAACCTTCTGGGTCTTCGTGACGTCATAGGCGGCCGGTGCGTTGTCGCCCGTGAAGATGGTGTTCCACTTCGGCGACAGCATGTACCAGGTCCAGGCGACGCCGAGGTGGCCGGCCGTCGTGCCGTTGGCGCTGAAAGCGTCGATCACGCCCTTCAGCTCATCCTTGTCAGTCGACAGCGGGCTGATCAGCGAGCTGGACGGCACATTGGAGCTGTAGTTCTTCACGGTCGAGGAATAGTCGCCCAGGGCGTTGGCCTTCTTGTCCTTGAAGGCGCCCAGCCACTTGCTGGAAGCCGGCTTGTCGTCCGTGAAGGCCGCGGTGCCCGAGCGTTCCACGACGCTTGTCCAGCCGCTGCTGACGTTCTTGTTGGTGACCTTCTTGTAGTAGGTGCTGCCGACATTCACCGCCGAGGAGTACGGCACCATCGCCACGCGCGAGGTGAACGGCGACTGGTTGGCCGACACGACCGTGTCGATCAGCCCCTTGGCCGCGTCCTGCATGGCCTTGAGCTTGGTGACACCGTAGACTTCGCTGTTGCCGCCCATCGAGCTGCTGACGTCGAGCATCATCGCGACTTCGAGGTTCTTGCCCAGCTTGCTGTTCTGGTAGCTGACCGAGCGCGCCTTCATGCTGCCGCCGTCGGCCATGAAATACTTGCTGAAGAACAGCGGCAGCTTCTTGGTCATGACGATCTCGACCGCGTTCGTCTTGCCGGCATAGGCGCCGGAAGTCGGCGGCGAGTTCACCGTGAACGTCGTCGAGGTGTCGGCGACATAGCCGTTGCGCTTGGCGTCGTTCATGGCCACGACCTTGGCCGTGTTCACCGACGCGCCGCTCTGCAGCGCCCGTACCGCGCCGAGGCTGGCGGTGTCGGCCTGCTGCTGCAGCTTGCGCTTCTCCATGTACCAAAGGCCGGTGTCGAGCGCGATGCCCAGGGCGCCGATCACGACCGGCATGGCCAGGCCGATCACGATCGCCGTACCGCCGCGCGTGTCATGGCGCAGCGCCGAACCCAGCTTCATCAAGGACTTGATACGCGACATCGTCATAATCTCTGTCTCCGTGGCCCGGTCTCTTCGCGGCACAGCCACCCCCGTTGAGCCCATGCATCGCTGGTGCCCCGCCTGGTGTCTGTTTCAGGAAGTAGAGGGCGGCAAACCGCCCGGCCGTACTATGAATGCGTTACAAAAAAACCCTTGGACTATGTGACTACGCTTACCGTTCCCAGGCCGGCCGGTTGTCCGTCAAAATGGACGGGAGGTCGGGCCTGCGATGGGGTGAATGTAAAAATTTTACGCAAGATCGTCAAACTGATTCTCGAATCATTGACGTTTCACGGTCTCTTTGACGGTAGTTTAACATCCAAACTGGACCGTTCGTCCGCGCCGGGGTCCAATCAAGGACCTAACCAGGCCGCTGCCCTTTGACGCGGGCATGCCCCTGTCTTTTCGCATACGTCGAGCGGCAGTGTGCTGGCTCGGGTGCCTTGCGCCCGTAGCCCCCAGAGCGCCGGCCCAAATAAAATGACCCTCCTCCGACGGGCGGAGGAGGGTCCGGGCATGGGACCCGCGAGGTGAGGGAGGAACTATTCGACCAGCGTCGGGCTGATGATCGAGACGCCGCCCACGGCCGACTCGGCGATCACCTTGAAGGCATCCAGGAGGCCGTCGACCGTCGTGGTCGTGAAGCGATGGTCGACGCTGCTGGCGCAGTTCTTCCACAGGTTCACGGCCGTCGTGTTGTTGGTGTCGACGTGGTAACCGACGGTGTAGATGACGACGCCGGCATTCTTCATGTTCGTGCACAGCGTCTGCGTCTGGGTCGTCGAGTTGCCGTTGCCCGATTCGTAGTAGCTGTTCATGTCGAAGTCGGACAGCAGCACGGCGACCTTCTGTGTCTTGGTGGCATCGTAGGCATTCGGCGCCGCGTTGCCCGTGAAGATCCCATTCCACTTCGGCGACAGCAGGTACCAAGTCCAGGCGACGCCGATATGGCCGGCCGTCGAGCCGACGGCGCTGAAATTATCGATCACGCCCTTCAGCGCATCCTTGTCGGTGGACAACGGGTTCATGAGCGAGGTGGAGGGCACGTTGGACGAATAGTTCGACACCGTCGACGCATAGGCACCCATCACGCCCGACTTCTTGGTCTTGAAGGCTCCGAGCCACTTGCCGGAGCCGGGCGCATCATCGGTGAAAGCCGCCGTCCCGGCCCGCTCCACGACCGTGGACCAGCTCGACGACGTCGTATTGGTGACGGCCTGGTAGTAGGTGCTGCCGACGTTCACCGCCGAGGAGTACGGCACCATCGCGACGCGCGAGGTGAACGGCGACTGCGAGGAGTGCACGACCGTGTCGATCAGCGCCTTGGCCGCGTCCTGCATGGCCTTGAGCTTGGTGACGCCCGCGACCTCGCTGTTGCCGCCCATCGAGCCGCTGACGTCGAGCATCATCGCGACTTCGAGGTTCTTGCCCAGCTTGCTGTTCTGGTAGCTGACCGAGCGCGCCTGGATGGTCCCGCCGTCGGCCATGAAGTACTTGCTGAAGAACAGCGGCAGCTTCTTGGTGATAACGATCTCGACCGCGTTCGACTTGCCGGCATAGGCGCCGGAGAGCGGCGGCGAGTTCGCCGTGAACGTCGTCGAGGTATCGGCGACATAGCCGTTGCGCTTGGCGTCGTTCATGGCCACGACCTTGGCCGTGTTCACCGACGCGCCGGCCTGCAACGCCCGCACCGCACCCAGGCTGGCGGTGTCGGACTGCTGCTGCAGCTTGCGCTTCTCCATGTACCAGAGGCCGGTGTCGAGCGCGACGCCCAGGGCACCGATCACGGCCGGAATGGCCACGGCCACCGCGATCGCCGTACCGCCGCGCGTGTCATGGCGCAGCACTGAACCCGTTTTGATAAAAGACTTCATACGCGAGATGCTCATAATCCTGTCCCCCATCCAACGGCCGCTCCTGTCGAGACAGCCGTCCCCGTTGGGCGGCAACCCCTGTCGGCCGCCCGTGAGTCGAAATCTGTTTCAGAAAGCCAAAGAGCGGCGAGCCGCCCAA
>Ga0187894_10001258_pt1 | contig 32839 bp, 28 predicted proteins | sample GBC1701081metaG_FD_136650 | JGI IMG/M metagenome (GOLD analysis project Ga0187894, IMG submission 136650) | White microbial mat communities from a lava cave in the Kipuka Kanohina Cave System on the Island of Hawaii, USA - GBC170108-1 metaG ...
CTCAAGCCTCAAGCCTCAAGCCTCTCCATCGATCTCGCCGCCGCGGAGCAATCCATTCAGAAAAAGATGGTCGTCTACGACCAGACGGGCGATGAGCACTACGACACGATCAGCGCGTTCATCAAGAGCGTGCGGGGGAGCGACCCTGATGCCGCCGTCTACTGGCTCGCTCTCATGCTGGAGGCCGGCGAGGACCCGCGTTTCATAGCCCGGCGCCTGGCGATCCTGGCGAGCGAAGACATCGGTAACGCGGACCCGCGCGGCATCATGGTCGCCGAAGCGGCGTGGAGCATGACCGAACGGGTCGGCATGCCCGAATGCCGCATCATCCTGAGCCAGGCCGCCACGTACCTCGCGATGGCGCCCAAGAGCAACGCCGCGTATCTGGCGATCAACGAGGCGATGGCCGATGTGCGCGAGGGGCGCACGGCGCCGGTGCCGATGCACTTGCGCGATCCGAACAAGGCGCGGAGCGAGGGTTCGGAGATTGAAGGTAAGGGCTACGAGTACGCCCACGACAGCGACACGCGGACATCGATCGGCGGCGTGACGGGCCAGTCCTATCTCGGCGTTGAAAAGGCCTACTACAGGCCCAAAGACATCGGGGCGGAGAAAGCAATGGCGGAGCGGCTGGAAGAGGTCAAGCGAGCGCGTGAGTCTCAACGGGGACCGCGGCCGTGAGCGCGATTCGGTCCGTTGGGTGCTGGGCGGTCAAGCAGATCTACGTGCGGGCGCTGCTCCTGATCTTCGTGGGCATACCGGTCGCGATTGGCATCGCGCCGCTGCTGGCAGTCGCCTGGTTGCTTGGGCGTGGAACCATGCCTCGCGCTGTTCAACTGCTGCTCATCGCGATCGCCATGCTCGGCGCGCCGGTGATCGCCCTCGTCGCGGCTCGCGTGCTCGCCCGTCGGGCGGATCGTTACTTTGCGCCGTCAGCAGAAGAACGCGACACGAGCGGCGCTGGTTCCTCGAGTCATTCCAATGTCGAGACCCACATGATGGGCGATGCGGGTTTCGACCAGCCGGAGTAGCATCTTCGATCCTTCCGGTGCAGGCCGGGTTTTCCGACTTGCACTCAGGATTGAACCTCAAGGAACCCTCATGCCCGCATCGACATCGACCGGTTGGTCGGCCCCTGCCTCGGGCCGCCGGTTCATCCGCGACTTCTCACCCAACGAGCGGTTCGCCGGCACGTTCTGCATCTCCAACGCCCAACTCGCCCTGACCAAGAACGGCGACCCGTACCTCGCGTGCCTGCTCTCGGACAAGACCGGACAGGTCCCCGGGCGGCGATGGTCCTTTTCCGCCGAGGAATTCCAGCGCCTGCCGGTGGAGGGGTTCGTCTACGCCGAGGGGCGGACCCAGCCCTTCAAGGGCGAACTGCAACTGATCATCGACCAGATCCAGCAGGTGGAGCCCTCGCCGGAGCAGATGCGGGAGCTTCTTCCCGCGTGCGAGCGCCCGGTCTCCGAGATGTTCGCCGAGCTCACGGCCATCCTCGGCACGCTCGAGCACGCGGCGATGAAGGCCCTCGTCAAGGCCTATCTCGATGACGAGATGCTGATGGAGCAGTTCAAGCAGGCTCCCGCGGCCAAGTCGATGCACCACGCCTACCTCGGCGGGCTGCTCGAGCACACGCTGAACCTGCTCAAACTCGCGCAGGTGATCTGCCCGCTCTACCCGCGCATCAACCGGGACCTGGTCGTGGTCGGGCTGTTCCTGCACGACATCGGCAAGACCCGAGAACTCTCCTACGACAGCGCGTTTTCCTACACCGATCGCGGCGAACTGGTCGGGCACATCGTCGAAGGCGCCATCATGCTGCACGACAAGGCCCAGCAGGCCATGCGCTCCAGCGGCACGCGCCTGCCTCCCAACGTCATCACGGTGCTTCAGCACATCATCCTGAGCCATCACGGATTGCCGGAGCACGGCGCGGCCAAGGTGCCGGCGACCCCCGAGGCGATCCTCGTATCAATGCTTGACAATCTCGACGCGAAAACCGCGGTAGCGCTGTCGGCGGCCCGGCCGGACCGGGCCAAGGCGACCGACCTGGGCGGAAATTTCACCGAGAAACAGTGGGCGCTGGGAGGTGTGAAGCTCTTCCGCCCCGACCCGCTTCACGGGTGAAGGTTCCGTGGTCGGAAACCGGTCCCGGCCACCGGCCAAAGGGGCCAGCCCCGAGCGGGACCCTCCGAGAACCAACAGTTTTTGGGTTCTGGTAGGAAAAAGTCAAAACAGGGAAAGCTTCAGGTCAGAAGTTTGCGTGACTTCGCGCCCTTGTTGGGTGGCCTTGCGGGATTCTTGGGGTATCTTGGAAATGCGGTGTTCGTCTCTCGGGGGAGAGATCCTGCGGAGCGTCGCCGCATAGGGGTCCAGATTTGTGTCGCCCGTTGTGGGCGGATCTGGAAACGGGTTCGGGGCTTGGACCGGACTCGGATTGAGTGGAAGGAAGGAGACACGTCATGCGGTATGGCATTTGGAGTGCGGGGGCTGTGGCTGTGCTCGCCGGAGCGGCTCACGGTCAGGGTGTGGCCATCGGCAATCCGCCGGTGCTCAACAACGGCCTCACGTACTCGCAGAATTTCGATTCGCTGCAGAACACTCTGCCGAATCCCGGCACGGGATACGTGTGGACCAACAACACCACGCTTCCCGGCTGGTACGGGTACCACTCGCGTCCCGATGCGCGAAACGCTTCGGGCATCCCGATCTTCGGCATGGAAGTGACGCCAGGCCGCGACACCGGCACCTACGCCGCCCGCGCGAACTATTTCGCGGACTTCGGCTCGGCGGTGACCGGCGGCCTGTATTCCTTCGGCAACGGCTCGGCCATCGACAATCCGTCTTCGAACTCGACCGATCGGGCCATCGGCCAGATCACGACGTCGAACTCCGCCAACGGCGGCGACGCCACCACGTCGCTCGTGCTGCGCAACACGGGCATGACGACCTACAACACCCTGATCATCAATTACAAGGGTGAGCAGTGGCGCATCGGTGGCGGACACCTCGCCCTCGATTCGATGTACTTTGATTACGGCGTGTTCGGCGCATTCAACGTGAACCTGCTCTACGGCTCGAACACCGCTGGGTACACGCCGGATAACTTCCTGACCTTTACCTCGCCGCAGACCGGCATCTTCCAGCAGCAGTTGGACGGCGAACTCCCCGCCAACAGCGCGATGAAGGGCTCGCACGTGACCGATGCCCTCGACTTCGGCCCCGGCGAATTCCTGATCCTTCGCTGGTGGGACGACAACATCGCCGGCAACGATCACAGCATCGCGATCGACGATCTGAAGGTCGAGTTGTACATCCCGACCCCGGGCACCGCGGCTCTCGTCGGCCTGGCCGGGCTGCTCGGCCTCCGGCGCCGTCGCGCCTGATTCGGCTCTCGGGCTCGCTTCGGTTTCCTTCGACTCAATCAAAAGCCTGCCGCCTCCCCGGCGGCGGGCTTTTTCGCGCGCCGGGGGCGTGAGACAGCCCCTGCGGCTCCGCCTGAGGCAGCCGCGGAAGCGCGAGCGGCCGCTTCAATCGCGGGTAAAGATTCCATGCAAATCCGCCCTGAAATGCCCGGATTCCTTGCTGGCCCCGAAAGTTGGTGTAGCCTAGTTATGGGGACAGGTTCGGCGTCGGCGCCGGGCCCACAAGAGAGGTTCCGCCGGAAGCGGAAGGAGACACGTCTCATGAAAAGGCTTTTGATTTGCGGCGCGGCGATCGCGATGACGGCTGCGGCGGCGAGCGCGCGCCCGGTCAGCTTGGCGCTGTGGACGTTCGACGTCACGCCGCCCGTGGGTCCGGGGCCGATCACGGCCGACAGCGGGCTCTTCGGAGGGACGTCTGATGTGCGCGGGAACACCGGCGGCACGTACGACAACCCCGTGGGTAACGGCACCGCGGAGTCGTATTCGTGCAACAACTGGAACGTCGGCGAGTTCTGGGAGTTCCGCTCTTCCTCGACCGGCTACAACATGATCACGATCTCGTGGAGCCAGACGAGCAGCAACACCGGCCCGCGAGACTTTGATTTGCAGCTCAGCACGAACGGCGGCGGTTCGTACTCAACAGTCGCGTCCTACATGGTGCTGCCCAACGCGACGACGGGCGGAGGCCCTTGGTCCTCCGGTACGAATTTCCCGGTCTACAACTTCTCGTACTCGCTCGGCGTGAGCTCGGACAATCTTGCCGATCTGCGCATCCGCTTCACGAATACATCGACGGTTTCCGCGAACCTCCCGACGCCCGGGACCGTTGCAGCGACCGGCACGGATCGAATCGACGGCGTTCACATCACCGGCGAACTGATCCCCGCTCCGGGCGCGCTAGTGCTGGCCGGCTTCGGAGGATTCTTGGCGTTGCGTCGCCGTCGCTGAGTGTCTCGTCCCCTTCGGCAATGACTCAACTTCAGGGCCCGCCGGGCGGACGGCGGGCTCTGTTCTTTTTGCGATGCGCACGAAGCGGCCTCGCGCCGATCTCACTCCGGTACGATCGGCCCACTCATGGAGCGCCGACAGGAACCCGCGCAGGCCGGATCGAGCACGCCTCGGCGGGCGTTGCTCGGCCTGGTGGCGATCCTGATCGTCGTGGCGACGTTCATCGCCTACCTCCCCGCTTCGCGGGGCGGCTTCATCTGGGACGACGATGGGCACGTCACAAAGCCTGCTCTGCGCTCGCTCGAGGGCCTTGGACGGATCTGGTTCGAAGTTGGGGCTTCGCAGCAGTACTACCCGCTCCTGCACAGCGCCTTCTGGATCCAGTATCGACTGTGGGGCGACTGGACGCCCGGCTACCACGCCGTCAACATCGCCCTGCACGCCCTGAACGCCGCGATGGTTCTGTTCATATTGCGGCGCCTGCTTCGGGACCGGGCCGCGCCATGGGCCGACTGGGCGGCGGCCCTTGGGGCCGCGGTGTTCGCGCTGCACCCGGTGCACGCCGAATCCGTCGCGTGGATCACGGAATTGAAGAACACCCTCTCGGGTTTCTTCTACCTGACAGCGATGCTCGCTTACCTGCACTTCGACGCCGAGCGCCGGCGGCGATGGTACGCACTGGCTTTGGCGCTCTTCGTTTGCGGGCTGCTGACCAAGACGGTCACCGCGACGCTGCCGGCCGCGCTGCTCGTGATCTTCTGGTGGCAGCGGGGCAGGCTCGAATGGAAGCGGGACGTTCGGCCCCTCGCGCTCTGGTTTGTGCTCGGGGCCGCGGGCGGGCTGTTCACCGCGTGGGTCGAGCATCACATCATCGGGGCCAAGGGATCGGCGTTTGAACTGACGCTGATCGAGCGGGGGCTGCTGGCGGGACGCGTCGTCTGGTTCTACCTCGGCAAACTCTTCTGGCCCTCCGACCTGATCTTCATCTACCCGCGCTGGCCCATCGACGCGGGGTCGTGGACTGCGTGGCTCTATCCCTGCGCCCTGGCGGCGCTGCTGCTGGCCGCCCTGATGCTCGCGCGCCGCAGCCGCGCCCCGCTGGCGGCGCTCCTGTTTTTCGCGGGCTCGCTCTTCCCAGTCCTCGGGTTCTTCAACGTCTATCCGTTCCTCTTTTCTTACGTCGCCGATCACTTCCAGTACCTGCCGAGCCTGGGCATCATCGCGCTGGCGAGCGCGGGGATGGCGGCCGCGGCGTGGCGGATCCCGTCGCCCGCCGCGCGCGCAGCGCTGCTCGTCGCCGTGCCGGTCGCGTTGGGCGTGCTCACATTCCGGCAGAGCGCGATGTACGCCGACGGGCAAACCCTGTACGAGACCACGATCCGGCGCAACCCCGTCTGCTGGATGGCGCACAACAACCTCGGCGTGCTCTTCAAGGACCGGGGAGAGAATGTGGTGGCGATCGAGCACTTCCGGCGCGCGCTGGATGTCCGGCCGGCGTACCCCGAGGCGTGGAACAACCTGGGCGTCGCCCATGGCGCTCTGGGCCGGCACGACGAGGCAATCGCCGCGTATCGCCGGTCGCTGAGCGTGCGCGAGCGCAACCCGCAGGCGCTGGGAAATCTTGCCACATCGCTCTCGGCGGTCGGCCGGCACGACGAGGCTATCGCGGCCTTCGGCGAGGCCATCCGGTACCTGCCCGATGACCCGGGCCTGTACCGGAATCTTGGCATCGCGCTGCACACCGCCGGTCGGAGGGCCGAAGCGATTGTCGAATACGAGCGATCGCTGGCGCTCGACCCGAATCAGCCGGCCGTGCGCGAACAGATCGAACTGGCGCGGGCGGCGATGAAATCTCCAACCGATGCGACGGCCGCGCTGGAGCGGCTGGTCGCGGCAAACCCGGGGAACTTCCAAACCCGCTTCGACCTCGGCGTCGCGCTGGCGCAGGCCGGAAGGCTCGAAGAGGCCGTTGCTCAATATAAGCAAGTCGTTGCGGCACGTCCGGATCACGTCGAGGCGCTGAACAACCTCGGCTCGACGCTTCTGCGCCTGGGTCGGCCCGCTGAGGCCGTGCCGCATCTTGAGCAGGCGGCGCGGCTCCTGCCCCGGCACATCCCCGTCCGCATGAATCTGGCGATGGCGCTCGCGGCGGCAGGGCGGGAGCAGGACGCGGTCGCTGCGGCGCGGGAGGCGCTGGCACTGGCGCGCGCGACCGGCGATGCCGCGCTGGCGCAACGCATCGAGGCCTGGATCGGCGAGCGCCGAGTGGGTGGTGATGCGCCGCAGCCCTGAATCGGGAGCAGCGCCGGGGCGGCGGATGGGAACGCCTGTCGCAAGCCGTTGCGCGGCTTGCACTTACGGTTCTTTGGTCCACCTATGTTGAGAATGAGTGTGCGTTTGTGCGCGTCATCGCGCGACGCACCCTTGGTTCCATCACCATGTTGATGTAATCTTCGGCCCGCGCGGTCCCTGCGTGCGGGTCCGCGCCGTTTCGACAATGGGAAGGAGACACGTCTCATGAGGTTCACGTCCGTACTGGCTGTCGCCGCGCTCGCGGCGGCGGGAAACTCCGCGCTCGCCAGCGCTGTGCTCTACAGCGTCAGCGGCTCGACCCACAGCGAGAACTTTGACTCGCTCCCGATGTCCGGGACGGCGATCGTCAACTCGTGGGTCAACAACACCACGCTGCCCTCGTGGTACGCCTATCGCATCGGCGGAACGCAGGGCGCCGGCCCCGTGGACCGCATCGACGCCGGATCCGGCTCCTCCAACGCGGGGCAGCTCTACAGCTTCGGGACATCGACCTCGAGCAGCGAGCGGGCTCTGGGCTCCGTCTCCTCCAACACCGCGGGCGGATTCCGCTACGCGCTGCTGCTCCACAACGACACCGGCCTCACGCTGACATCATTCATGCTCACCTACGACGGCGAGCAGTGGCGCGACGGCGGGCAAGCGGGCGCGCCGGTCCTGCACAAGCTGGACTTCCAGTTCCGCACGAGCGCCACGCTCCCCGGCGACTCCGTCCTGAACGACTCCGCCGGCTACACCGATGTGAACGCCCTCGATTTCACCGGCCCCGTTTCCGTGAACACCGGCGGCGGGAACTCGCTCAACGGAAACCTCATCGCCAACCGCGTGGCCACGATCTCAGCGATGGTCGCGACGACGTGGAACCCGGACGAGTACCTGATCCTGCGCTGGGAGGATGCCAACGACTCGGGCAACGACCACGGCATTGCCATCGACAACCTGGAGTTCAAGGCCGTGCCCGCGCCGGGAGCGGGCGCGCTCGTCGCGATCTCGGGCCTCGCGCTGCTCCGCCGGCGCCGATGATCGCCGGCGCGTCGGGCCCCGACAAGCGATTCACCGTGAGCCTTCAAGCGGGCGACTTTCGCGCGCCTTGTTGTGACATACCGCCGCCTACGATTGCGCCATGGACCCGGGTTCCACCACGATCCAGGTGAACTTTTCGCGTCCCTTTCCGGTCTTCCCGCTTGACGGGGTGGTGCTCCTGCCGCACGCGCTCCTGCGGCTCTTCGTTTTCGAGCCGCGTTACCGGCAGATGGTGGAGCGCGTGCTGGACGGCAACGGGCAGATCGCCATGGCCGTCTTTGAGGGCGATACGTGGCGCACTCAGTACCACGGCAACCCGCCGATCCGGCAGGCCGTGTGCGTCGGGCAGGTGATGCAGCACGAGCGCCTGCCGGATGGCAACTTCCGCATCCTGCTCCAGGGCGTGTGCCGGGCCCGGATCAAGGAGGAGCAGGGCCCCGACGAAGAGCGGCTCTACCGAACGGCCCTTCTCGAGCCCCTCGACCGCGGGCAGCCGAGCGAGGACGACCTGTTCATGCTTCGCGACAGCGTGATGGGCCTGATGCGCACGGAGGGGCTCTCAGAACTGGCGACGGTGCGGGCCGTGCTGCGCGAGGTCGATTCGAGAGAGATTCCTACGCGGGCGCTGCTCGAAGTCGTGACCCTCTCCGTCCTTAACGAGAAGCGAGTGCAGTACCGGCTGCTGGCCGAGGGCGACACGCTCCGGCGCGGCGAGATCATCGAGCGCGAACTCTCGCGCCTGCGCGGCCTCGTCGAAGGGGCCCGGCGCCAGTTCGACGAGAACGCGCCCACCGGCGTTTCGTGGAACTGATCCAATAACACAATGCAACGTCGAAACGCGGAGCCACCGAGCGGATTCGCTCCTGCGCGGCTCCTAGCCCTTCGTGCCTTTGTGCCTTCGTGCCTACGTGCCTTCCCCGCGCAGCGTCTTCACCATGCTGATTTCGTGCAGGCGCATCGAGACCCGGTCCAGGTCTTCCTTGGCTTGGTGCAGGGAATCGGCATCGACGCCACGCCAGTCTCTCTCTGCCTCGGAGATGAGGCCGCGCAGTCGATCGAGTGCTTCCTGAACCGCCCGCCGGTACGACGGCTCCAGTTCACCTGCGAGCACTCGCAGCCGCTCGTCGATCCATTTCGCGTCCATCCTTGCGGCCACGCAAAGATCGACAACACGATGGCGCGTCATGTCCTCGCGCGCGTGGGCGATCGACTCCGCCTCCATGCGCTCGACTTCCTCGCGCGTCAGCCCGTGGTTGGGCACGATCTGGAGGCCGGCGCGAGTGCCCGAGCGCCGCTCGACGGCCGAGACATTCAGCACGCCGCTGGCATCGACGAGGAACTCGACCTCCATCTGCGGGATGCCCGCGGGCATAGGCGGGATTCCGCGCAGGTGAAAGAGCCCGAGGCTGCGGCAGTCCGGCGCCATTTCGCGCTCGCCCTGAAGGATGTGCACCTTGATCGAAGTCTGCCCATCGGCGCTGGTCGAGAACATCTCGGTCGCGCGGGCCGGCAACGTGCTGTTGCGCAGGATGAGCTTGGCCACCGCCCCGCCCATCGTCTCGATGCCCAGGGAAAGCGGGATCACATCCAGGAGAAGGGCGTCGCGCTTGGTTCCGGCCATGATCGAGCCCTGCACCGCGGCCCCAAGCGCCACCACCTCATCCGGATTCAATGCCGTGTACGGCTCGCGCCCGAAGAACTCGCCCACGCGCCGGCGCACCAGCGGCATGCGCGTTGCGCCGCCGACCATGACCACGCGATCGACCTGGTCCGGCGCCAGGTCGGCATCGCGCAAGGCTCGCGCGCACGCCGCGATGGTGCGCTCGACCAGCGGCGCGGCGAGCGATTCGAGCTCCTCGCGCTTCACCGTGCGCTGAAGCCGATGACCGTCGATGCTCGCCTCGATGGTCGCTGACGCCACCTCGGAGAGCCGGGCCTTGGCTGCCTCGGCCGCCGCCAGGAGCACCGAGCGATCCGATGGCCGGAGTCGCCCCATCGACTCGCCAGCGGCAAGGGCGGCCAGCGCCTGATCGATGTCATCGCCGCCAAGGTGCGTGTCGCCGGCGGTGGAAACAACCTGGAAGAAATCCGCTCCGCCGGTTGCGTCGTCGGCGGGAGTGACGCGCAATATCGAGATGTCGAACGTGCCCCCACCGAGGTCGTAGACCGCGATGGTCTCCGCCCGGCGCGCGGTCAAACCGATGCCATAAGCAAGAGCGGCGGCGGTCGGCTCGTTGACAATGCGAACGACCTCCAGACCCGCGAGCCGTCCTGCATCGCGTGTCGCCTGACGCTGAGCATCATCGAAGTAGGCGGGCACGGTTACGACCGCGCGGCGCACCTCCGCACCCAGCGCGCGTGAAGCCCGCTCCTTCAGCGCCCGCAGGATGACGGCCGACACCTCCTGAGGCGAGAGCACCTTGCCCGAGGGCAGTCGTACGCGCGCCGTGTGGGCCTCGCCCTCCACGACCTCGTACGAGAGATAAGGCAGGTCGGGCGCGGCATCGCGCAGCGACCGCCCCATGAGCCGCTTGACGCTGCGCACGGTCCACGCGGCGTGCTCGCCCGGCGCTTCGCGCGCGGCCAATCCGATCGCCGCTGGTCGCCCGCTTTCGTCGTAGCGCACGACGCTGGGGAGCAGCGCCCGCTCCAGGTCATCGGGCAGGATGCGCGGCCCGCCGCCGCGCTTCGGATCGCACCACGCGACGAGTGAGTACGTGGTGCCCAGGTCGATGCCGACGATGGGGTCGGTGCGACCGTTCGGTGCTGGCAAGTGTGGGGCTCCGCTCATCGAAGGCTACGGTAGCCCAATGGGACTTTCGGGGTCCTCGCGGGTGCTCTCTGGATACGGGCTATCGCACATCAAGCACGATCGGGTGATCGAAACCGTGATGGAGGCACGCGTCGCGCACAAAGGCAAATGGATAAAGCGTGTTCAGGGGGGTGCGGAAGCCCGGATGGTTACGCATCGGCCCTGGAATCGTGTTTGGCTCGACACGCTCTGGAGCGATGATCGGGGGGGACACTGGGGGCAGGCGCGTCGGCACCGTGAGCGACCATCCGATCGTTTGGCGAAACACGCCGAACGAGGCAATGGGAACTAATGCTCCCAAGCCAAAGGCGATCGCTTGTGCTCGAATCTTCATGGCGCGATTCCCGTGCTCGCCCGCGCGCTCATTCCCAAGTCAATCCAGATGAGCGGCACCGGATGATGGCCCCGGTAGAGCAGATTGTCGATGTGGACATGGCCGCCGCGCCAAACGAGATCGTGACGATGCACTCCATCGCTCGATCCGAATCGGATGGTCGGAGGGTCCTCGAAGACTCCCGGGGGCACCCGATCAAAGGGCGCCACCGCGCCGTTGGGCAGCAGGAGTCCCACAGTCACTCTCGATCGCGGCGGCTCCGGCACCAAAGGCACAGGCGAGTTCGCCACGAGCGGTTCTGCGGTGTGCAGCCGGGCCATCGTGAACAACGCGAATGACCAGCCCATCGGCGGACTCCTCAGGCGGCCCGACGGCCGACCGAAACGGAGCAATCCAAGTGTATTCTCGGCCGAATGCACACATCCGTCCGCTGGCTCAATCGCTACCTTGAACCGGCCGATCTCACGCCGGATGAGGCCGAGCACACGCTGACTTTTCTCGGCTTTCCCATCGAGTCCCGGGAAACGCTGCCCGATGGCGATACGCGGCTCGATGTCGAACTCACCAGCAACCGCGGCGACTGCCTGTGCCACTTCGGGCTCGCCCGCGAGATCGCCGCCGCGACCGGCCGCCGTCTTCTTCCCCCGAAGTCGATGGAGCCTGCGCGCGACCCGACCTCCGCCGCGAAGGTCACGAGTGTTGACAATCAACTCGCCAAGAGCGGCGGCTGCCCGCGCTTCACAACCCGCGTGATCCGGGGCGTGAAGATCGGCCCCAGCCCGGCGTGGCTCGCTCAGGCGCTCGAGAGCATCGGGCACCGGCCGATCAACAACGTCGTCGATGCCTCAAACTTCGTGCTCTTTGAACTCGGCCAGCCCAGCCACACCTTCGACATGAAGAAACTCGCGGGCGAGCGGATTATCGTCCGCGACGCCCGCGCCGGCGAAACACTGGTCGCTCTCGACGGGCGCAAGCACACGCTGGCCGCGGGCGACATGGTCGTGGCCGATTCGAGCAAGGCGGTCGGCCTGGCGGGCATCATCGGCGGTCTTGACACCTCGGTCACGAATGCCACGACCGAAGTGCTTCTCGAGGCCGCGACGTGGGACCCGGTGCGTGTGCGCCGAACCGCGCGCCGCCTCGAGATCCGCACCGACGCCTCGCACCGCTACGAGCGCATTGTCGATGCCCGCGGCGTGGAGGACGCCTCGCTCCGCATCGCGCGACTGATTGTGGAACTGGCCGGCGGCAATCTGCTCGACGGCGTTGTCGATGCCGCGGCTGCGCTCGCGGCGCCGACGACCATCCGGCTGCGCGCTCAGCGCTGCCGCGACTTGCTGGGCGTCGATGTGCCCACGGATGCCATGGTCAAGGCGCTCACGGCGCTGGGCATCGGCGTGGAGCGGCACAAGGAATCCTCGGACGAAGTGCTGCGTTGCACGATCCCGCACCACCGGCCCGACCTGGGGCGCGAGGTCGATCTCATCGAGGAGGTGGGGCGCGTTCACGGATTTGACAAGATCCGCACGACGCCCGCGGTGAGCGTGAATCTGGCGATGCGTCAGCCGCCGGAATGGGGCGTGCGCGAGCGAGCGATGGAAGAGCTCTCTCGTGCGCTGACCGGCGCCGGGTTCTACGAGACTGTCACGTTCACGTTTCAGAGCCGGGAGCACGCCGAGCCCTACCTCCGGCCCGGTCAGCGTCTGCTGCGGGTGGAGGAGGCGCGGCGCAAGGACGACCCCTTCCTTCGGCCGAGCCTGATCCCGAGCCTCCTGACCTGCCGGCGCGCCAACCAGGATGCCGGCGCGAATCCCGAAGGCGGCGTGCGCCTCTTCGAGACGGCGAGCACGTTCTCCGAAGAAGACGACGGAAAAAAACTCGGCCGGCGCACCCTCGAGCGTCGCACACTCTCGCTGCTGGCCGATGCGCGGGGCCCGAGCCGATTGGAGGCCCTCCAGGATGCGGTCCGTTTGGTGCGCGGCGCGATCGAGTGCGCGGCTCGGGCCCTCGGGGGCTCGGAAGCCCGAGTCGAATGCCAGCCCGTCGCGCCGCCAGTCCCTGCCCTGCGCGAGGAATCCTGCGCCAGGATCCTCCTGGCGGGCAAAGAAGCGGGCTGGCTGGCGACGCTTCTCGGTCCTTCCCGGATTTGGGGGCTGGAGACGCCGGCGGTGGGGGCAGAGATCGATCTCATGCCCCTGATCGGTCTGTACCCGCCCAAGGCCGGGGCCCGGGCGCTTCCGCGATTCCCGGCCGCCTGGCGCGATCTGAGCCTCGTGGTGGACGAGAAGCAGCCGTGGGCCCGATTCGATGAGGTGATCTCGGCGCTGGCTCTTCCCAACCTGGAAGGGCGCGAGTTTGTTGGTGTGTTCCGGGGCAAGCAGATCGGGCAGGGGCGGAAGTCGGTGACGCTCCGGCTGGTCTTCCGGCACCCGGAGCGCACGCTGCGCAACGAGGAAGTGGATGATCACGTCGGGCGCGCCGTCGAGCGGTTGAGCGCCGAACTGAAGGCCGAATTGCGCGGCCCGGTCTCGCAGCCTGCCGGCTAGAGGCGCGCATCGATCCGATAATCGCGACGCGGGCTGAGCCGACCGATCTGCATCGCGGCGCCGCGCGCATATTCGCTCGACACATATCCCCGGTCTTCTCGCGTCGGTTCGAATCCGTTTGGAATCGCGTATGCGCCGTGCGAATCCGCCCGAACGACCGCGGGAAATTTTGGCCAAGGGCTCCGTGGGCGCGATCGCGATGCCGATAGCGCTCGTATACTCGGATGTCGGCCCGATCGATCCGAACGGGGCCGGGAGGAGCAACGAATGGCGCCGCTGACGACCCCATCGGCCAAAGCCCGCAGCGCACCCTCGACCGAGCGCGCCGATGCGATCGACGCCGAAGACCGCCCGCTGATCTGGATCGACGGCGAACTGCTCCCCAAGAGCCAGGCGAAGATCAGCGTCTTCGACCACGGGCTGCTCTACGGCGACGGCTGCTTCGAGGGCATCCGGATCTATCAGCGCAAGATCTTCAAATGCGGGCGTCACATGGACCGCATCTTCCGCAACGCCGAGCGCCTGCGCCTGAAAATGCCTTGGAAGCGCGACGACGTCGAGCGCGTCATGCGCCAGTGCATCGAGGCCAACGGCATCGTGGACGGTTACATCCGCTTGCTCTTCACGCGCGGTTTCGGCACGCTGGGGCTCGATCCTCGCAAGTGCCCCACGCCGTCGATGATCTGCATCGCCGATCAGATCGCGCTCTACCCGCCGGAGCTCTACCGCGACGGCATGAAGGTGGTCATCGCCAAGCGCCCCAAGACCCCCACGGTCTGCCTCGATCCCTCGCTCAAGAGCCTCAACTACCTCAACAACATCCTCGCCAAGGTGGAGGCGATCGACGCCGGCTGCCTTGAGGCGATCATGCTCTCGACCGACGGCTACGTGGGCGAGTGCACCGGCGACAACCTCTTCATCATCAAGGGCGGCGAGGTGTTCACCAGCCCCCTCGATGTCGGCATGCTCGACGGCATCACGCGCGAATTCGTGATGAAGACGCTTTGCCCGGGCGTCGGGCTCAAGATCACGGAGAAGAAACTCCGACCCGACGATGTGCTGAATGCCGACGAGATCTTCCTGACCGGCACCGCGGCCGAGATCATCGCCGTCACGCAGGTGGATAAGAAGCAGATCTCCGCGGGAGAGGGTCCGCTGACGAAGCGACTTCGCGAGAAGTTCCGCGAGATTGTGACCGGCCCCAACCTGCCGGAGGATTGAATCGGGCGGCGTGCTCGTGGCCTGGGTACGAGCATCGTGGGCCTTGGTTCAAGCTCAATCCGCCAGCGATCGCGCGGCCACCGGTCTCCGCCGCGTGCGCTCGCCCGGAAGATCGGGGAATGAACCACGCGCGAAGAAGACATGCCACGCGAGCGCTCGCCCGGGTTGGGTTCGGAGCGCGGCGCACGCGGCTTCGAGCAACAGAGGAGACCTCACCGCGCTGATCGCGCGTCGCATCCATCGGCGCGCGATGAACCGGGCTCGAAAGCGCTCGCCCCGATAGCCCGCGAGCGCGCCGGCTTCGCCGTTCAGGTGAGCGGTCGTGACCCGCGCCGCGAAGGCGGAAAGTCGTAGACAAGGGTCCAGCCCGCCGGCGGTGAGCGGCGAGACCGCGCCGGCCGCGTCTCCGACCAGCAGCCCGCGCGGGCACGCCAGCCTCGCGAGCACGCCCCCGACAGGGATCTCTCCCGAGCGTCGCTCGATGGGTCTGGCGTTTGTCAGATTGAATTGCCGGGAGATGCGCCGGGTGAATTCGCAAAGGGCGGAGGTGGGGTTGAACCGACGCGCGTAGCCGCCGACACCGACGTGAACGTCTTCGCCGTCATCGACTACCCATGCGAGGTAGCCCGGCGCCAGGGCCGGGTCGAGGAAGCAATGCAGCCTCGGCGCGCCGGTCGAGCCGCTCGCCCGGAACACCCCTTCGACGCCCACGATCATCTCCGAGTTCATTGAGAGACCGAGATCGCGGGCCACGCGGCTGCGCGCCCCATCGGCACCGATGAGGAATCGAGCCTCGACTTCGCGTAGCCCGTCCGTTCCGGCGAGCCGGACCAAGCTGCCCGCGTCTACGGGCTGCGCGCCGACGAACCGCGCACCGAGCAACGCCTCGACTCCCGCGCGACGGCAATCTTCCAGCCGTCGCAGGTAGAGAGGCCCCATACGCCCGACGCGGAACTCACGGTGGGGGCTCGATAGTGCCAGTGGGCGACCCGAGGGGGAATACAGCACGACGTCGCGGACCGGAGGGCCGAGGCACTCTTCAGGGAGTTCGAAGTCTTCGAGCGTCTTTCTGACAAAGATGCCCGTGGTGCGGATGCCACGGTCGAGCGAGCGCCGACGGTCCACCAGCAGCACACGCAGCCCTCGGCGCGCCAAAGGCTCGCAGACGCACAGCCCTGCCAGCCCCGCCCCGACAACGATCACATCGAACCGTTCCACGCGGCGCACCCGCACTTGAGAATACAGCCGGATCTGCTACGGGCCCGGCGCGCGGCGAGTTCGCGGTCGTTACCTGTTGATTTCGGCGAGGCGGTTCGCCGGATACCGCGGCCCGCTGGCCGCGTCACGCGGAATCGCGTGCTCGATGGTCGTCAAATCGGCGGGCGAGAGGCGCACGTTGACCGCCGCCGCGTTCTCCTCCAGGTATCGGCGCCGCTTGGTGCCCGGGATGGGAATCACGCTGAACCCCGGCGCACCTCGGGGCGCATCCGGTCTCTCGTTGTGCGAGAGCACCCAGGCGAGGGCCAGTTGCGCGGGCTTGCAGGCCTTGGAGGCGGCGAGCGCGCGCACGATCTCCGCCAGACGCAGGTTCTGCTCGAAGTTCTCGCCCTGGAACCGCGGGTGCGCCCGGCGCGCATCACCCTCGCGCAGCTTCTCGGGGCTGGCCAACGTGCCGGTGAGCATGGCCCGCCCCAGCGGGCTGTACGCGACGAGCGAGATGCCCAGTTCACGGCACACATCCAGGGCCCATTCCTCGGGATCGCGCGTCCACAGCGAGAATTCGTTCTGGAGCGCGCTCACCGGCATGATCGCGTTCGCCTTTCGGATGGACTGCTCGCCCGCCTCCGAAAGGCCGATCGCCCTGAGCTTCCCCGCCTTTTTCAGGTCGAGCATCGCTCCGATCGTCTCCTCGATCGGCACCTTGGTGTCCACGCGGTGGAAGTAGTAGAGGTCGATGCACGCTATGCCCAGTCGGCGCAGGGAGCCCTCACAGGATGATTTCACATAGGCCGCATCGCCGCGAACCCCGATCCACTTTTTCTGTTCATCCCGCACCAGCCCGAACTTGGTCGCGATGATCAAGTCTTCGCGCTTCCCGATCGATCGCGGCATCTCACGGATCGCACGGCCGAGCAGTTCCTCGTTGGTGTGCGGGCCGTAAACATCGGCGGTGTCGAAATGGTTGACGCCCAGTTCGACGGCACGGTGGATGGTCGCGATCGACTCCTCGTCGTCGGGCGAGCCGTAAAAGTCGCTCATTCCCATGCAGCCGAGGCCGATGGCCGAACTCTCAAGGCCCGATCGTCCCAGGGGAACGGTGTGCATGGGCCGAGTTATACACCCGCGTCGGCGTGCCACGGCTGTCCCCGGCCGTCCGGCGGGGCAGCCGTGCTCAAGAAAACGCCCCCTGCGAGTCCTCGTCGTGCACGTCCAGCTCGCGCACGCCCCGTTCGCGGCGCAGGTGCTCGACGCGTTCGCGTATGAGGTCCTTGACGTGCAGCGGGTCCTTGATCGCCGGGATGGGGAGCGTGGGCGTGGTCGCGTCTGAGGTCACCAATCTCAGGTTGCCGAGCCCGACCATTCGCAGCAACAGCGGCTGGGCAACTGTGATGTCCTTGACTCGATACAGCTCGAGGTCGTCGACCTGGCGGTTCAGAATCCCGTGGGAGAAGCGCAAACGCTGTGTCGTCAGCCGGTAGTTCGTGCACCTGGTCGCCAGCCAGCGATAGATCGCCCAGGGGATCGGAATCACGAGAAGGCACGACAGGAACGGCACAATGTTCAGCCACTGACTGGGCGTGTCCTCCCAGATGGGGGCTTCCGGGGCCGGCGACGTCGGGCTTTGTTGAGCGGTCACTTCGGACATGTCCCTTTGTTCGGAGAACGGCGACGTCGATTCGCCGGACCGGCTGAGTGGGAGTCAGAATCGCTTGTGCACCGCCCGTCCTTCCGGCGCTCGCACGCCCATCACTTTGCGAACCATCTCCAGGTCCACGGGGCGCGTGATCTTGATGTTGCGCGGGTCGCCCTCGACGATCACGACCTGCTCGCCGAGGCGTTCGACGAGCCCGGCATCATCCGTGCTCGAGAGATCAGACTGTGCGTATGCGCGGCGGAGAAGGGCGGCCTCGAAGACCTGCGGTGTCTGGACGGCGAAGAGACGCTCGCGCGGAACAGTCGCTTCCACGGGGAAGTACCTCGTCTTGCCTGCTTTGCCAAGGATCGCTTCCACGGGGTCCGGCGTCGCCTCTGACGCAGGTGCTTTGCCGATGCGCTTGAGGGTGTCTGAAACCTCGACAGCGGGGATGACCGCGGGGAACTTCTCGGCGGCGGCCAGCATGCGCTCGATCAGTTCTGAAGGCGTGCAGGGGCGGGCCGCATCGTGGACGGCGATGTGCGTGCAATCGGTGGGTATGACCTCAAGTGCGTTCTTGACGGACTGCCATCGGTGCTCCGCCCCTCCGCGGCAGACCCTTACGCCCGCAAGCCCCAAGCGGTCGCCGTGCTTCTCGATGAAGTCGTCGTACTCGTCCGCAGGAGCGGCCACGACAATCAGGGCCGTCGATTCGAGGTTTGCGAAGAGTTCGATGGTCCGCTGAAGGACGGGACGGCCGCCGAGGTCCTCATCGAGCTTGGAGCGCAGCCCACCAGCCGCGGCATACCGCGTTGAACCCCCGGCGGCTGGAATGACGACGCCGAGTTTCATGGGGTCATGCTACTTCCTCCGCTCGGCGTCTATTTACACCGCTCGGCATCCATGCCGTCGCTCTCCCGGTGCGACCGCTCGCCCGATCGGCGCTCGGCCGGGCGGCGATCTTCGTCCGCGGTCCTGCCCGGCCTCGCTGATCGGACTTCGCTCCGTTTCAGCGCTCGGCATCCATGCCGTCGCTCTCCCGGTGCGACCGCTCGCCCGATCGGCGCTCGGCCGGGCGGCGATCTGCGCCTGCGTCCTGTCGGGCCTCGCTCAGAAGCCTGCGCTCCCCCTGCTACCCTTGCGGACATGGCGATCGTCGCGTTTCAACATGCGGACCGTTGCCGCCCGGGACGGCTCGGAGCGACGCTGCGGGATCATGCCTTCGCGCTGGACATTCGGCGTCCGGACAGGGGCGACCCATTCCCCACCGATCTCGATGACATTGAAGGCGTCGTGAGCCTCGGCGGGCCGCAGCATGTGGGCGGCAAGGAAGCGTGGCTGGCCAAGGAGATCGAATTCCTGAAGCGGGCGCACGAGCGGTCGCTGCCAATCGTGGGCGTTTGCCTCGGCCATCAACTTCTGGCGGCGGCGCTGGGTGCCGAAGTGGGCCCGATGGAGAGGCCGGAAGTCGGCATGTACGACGTCGATCTGACCGCGGTGGGGCAGACAGACACGATACTTGGCGGCATTGCTTGGCGCTCGCCCCAGTTTCAGGCGCACGAACACGAGGCGAAGGATGTGCCTCCCGGCGCGGCGCTGCTGGCGACGAGCCCGGGGTGCAAGGTGCAGGCGTTTCGGGCGGGGATGCGTTCGTACGGCTTCCAATACCACTTCGAGGCCGACCGGACGATCATCCGCGAGATCCTCCATGACAGCATCGATGCGCTGCGGAAGGTGAACAGCGCACCGGATCACGCCGAGCGCCAGTGCGCCCAACACTACGAGATGTTCGCGCGGCTGGGCGACCGGCTGTGCGTGAACATCGCGGCGTTCCTGATCCCCAAAGTGGCGACGGTGGTCGGGGTCTGACGTGGCGCGGTCGCTGACCATCAAGACGCCGCCGGACTACCTGTTCTTCCGCGATGCCTGCTCGTACGGGTACTTCCTCCTCGCGCCGAACCTGTGGAGCCCGGCGGAGCGGACGCTGACGCGCCCGCTGGATCTGCCAGGCGGCATGGCCACATTTCGAATCGCTCAGCCGGGCGGCAAGGGAAGGCCGCTGGCGGCGTCCAGTGATCGGTCATTGACCAAGAAAGACAAGGCCGAGGCCGAGCGGCTTGTCACACGGATGCTGCGGCTGGATGACGCCGGCGTGGCGGAGTTCCACCGGGTCGATCGGCGGTGGAAGAGGTCGGGACGGGGGAGGCTGTTTCGCAGCCCCACCTTCTTTGAGGATCTCGTCAAGACGGTAACGAGCTGCAATGTCACCTGGCCGAGCACGGTCGGGATGAACCGACGGCTGTGCGAACTGATCAATCCGGCGTTCCCCCGGCCATCGCAGATGGCCCGTCGCCGGCCGTCGGAACTGAGGGCGCGTTGCGGCGTGGGTTATCGAGACCGGCGGCTGGTGGAATTGGCACGGATGGTCGCGTCGGGTGACCTGGATGTCGCGCGACTCGAGGACCCGGCGACGAGCGACGAGGAGGCCTACAAGACGTTGCTCGACCTGCCGGGGATTGGCCCCTATGGCGCCGGAAACCTCATGCAACTGCTCGGCCGCTACTCCCGGCTGGCGCTGGATACCGAGTCGATCCGGCATGCCAAGAACGTGCTTGGCATGCGGGGGGCTGAACGGGTGCTTCTGCGGCGGCTCCAGAGGCACTACGAGCCGTTTGGAGACCACCGGTTCCGGTCGTACTGGTTCGAGCTCTGGACGTTTTACGAGAGCAAGCACGGCCCTGCGTGGACCTGGGAGCCGAAGAAGACTGGCACGGCGTTCACCGCGGCGAAGCTGAACTCCGCCCGTCAAGGCGGGGTCGCTTCGCCGCGCAACGGGCGGCGCTAGACGACCCGGAGGCGCGCCGGGAAGCGCGCGGGCGGGCGATTGAGGGTGACACACACCACCACTTGCCGCGCCTTGCCTCTTGTCCCGGCGCAGACTTCCGCTATTGTTTCACTAAGCGCAGCGGATGGATTCGCCGAAAGCGCTCGTGCCACGGCGGCGAGGTAGAGGGAACGAGAAGATCGCCGAGCCGCCGCGTTCGCCTTCGGGACTGATCAAAGTCGTCCCGTGGATGCTCCCTGATGACCACGATCCCGCTTCCTCGGGTGAAGACCGAGTTTCTCCATGGCAAGTGGACGCCGGAAGACTCCGCGCGGCTGTACGGCGTGACCGAGTGGGGCAAGGGTTACGTCGGAGTCAACTCGCAGGGTCACGCGACGGTGATGCCGCGCAAGAGCCTCGATCAGCAGATCGATCTCTTCGACGTGGTATCGGGGCTCAAAGAGCGCGGTATCCACACGCCGGTGCTGCTGCGATTCAATGACATCCTCGATCACCGACTGCGCGAGATCCGCAAGGCGTTCGACGACACTATGGCCGAGCAGGGTTACACCGGCGGCTACTCGTGCGTGTACCCGATCAAGGTCAATCAGCAGCGTCACATCTGCGAGCAGATCGCCAGCGCATGCGTGGAACTTAACTTCGGGCTCGAGGCCGGATCAAAGCCGGAGCTGCTGGCGGTCCTGGGGCTCTCGGCGGCGGCGGGGGGGCCGGGCGTCAACGGCATGCCCATCATCTGCAACGGCTTCAAGGACTCGGAATTCATCGAGACCGTCATTCTCGCGACGAAGCTGGGGCGAAACATCATCCCGGTCGTCGAGAAATTCAGCGAGTTGGAGATGATTGTGAAGCACGCCAAGACCTACGGCGTGCGCCCCAAGATCGGGCTGCGGGTGAAGCTCTCCAGCCGCGGGGCGGGGCGGTGGGAATCTTCGGCGGGTGTGCGATCGAAGTTCGGGCTGTTCGTGAGCGAGGTGCTCAAGGCGGTGGAGTACCTCAAGGCCCACGACATGATTGACTGCCTGAACCTGCTGCACTGCCACGTGGGCAGCCAGCTCTTCGACATCCGCGTGCTCAAGAACGCCGTCAACGAACTGGCGCACATCTATACGGAGCTGCACCGGCTCGGCGCGGGTCTGACGACGCTGGATATCGGCGGCGGCATGGGCATCGACTACGACGGCAGCCAGTCCGCTTGGCCTTCATCGATCAACTATTCGGTGACCGAGTACGCGGCGGACGTCGTGTACCGCATCAAGAGCGTGTGCGAGGCGGCGGGCGTGCCGCACCCGCTGATCATCACGGAGTCGGGGCGCGCCATGGTGGCGTACTCCAGCGTGCTGATCATCGACGTGCTGGGCACGAGCCGCTTCGATTCAAACCCGAACATGGCGTCGATCGAGAAGGCGATCGAGCAGGAGACCGAAGCGCCCCAGCCCGTGCTCGACCTGCTCGAGTGCTTCCGCAACCTCACGGACCGCAACCTCGTCGAGACCTATCACGACGCAACGCAGGCCCGCGACGAGGTGATGAGCCTCTTTTCGCTGGGCTACATGAGCCTGCGGATGCGCGGGGCGGCGGAGCGCCTTTTCTGGGCGATCGGGCACAAGCTTCTCGAGAAGGCGGCCAAGCGCGCCGAACTGCCTGAGGAGTTCGAGGACCTGCCCGAGACCCTCAGCGACATCTACTTCTGCAACTTCTCGCTGTTCCAGAGCATGCCGGACTCATGGGCCATCGACCAACTTTTCCCGATCATCCCGATCCACCGTCTGGGCGAAGAGCCGACGCGCCGCGGCGTGCTGGCGGATATCACGTGCGATTCCGACGGCAAGATCGACCATTTCGTGGATAAGCGAGTGGACAAGAAGACGCTCGAACTGCACGAAGTGAAGGAAATCGAGGCCAACGGAAACGGCGGCACGGCAGGCGTCGAGCCCTACTACCTGGGTGTGTTTCTGCTCGGCGCGTACCAGGAGATCCTGGGCGACCTGCACAACCTGCTGGGCGATACGCACGCCGTGCACATCTCGGTCAACGAGCAGGGGCAGTGGGACATCGACGAGGTGATCGAGGGCGACACGGTCGAGGAAGTGCTGTCGTACGTGCAGTACGACCTGCCGGACATGAAGCGGGCGATGCGGATGGATGTCGAGGCCGCCTGCAAGCAGGGCCGGCTGACGCTGGCCGAGGGCAAGAGCCTGATGCAGTACTACGACAACGGGCTCGAGGGCTATACCTACCTGGAGGAATAGCCGTGCGGCTCGAAGACATCCGTGAAGTCCACAGCATGCGCCCGTTCAAGCCGTTCGCGTTGCGCTTGGCCGATGGACGTCGTCTGGAAGTACTCCACTCCGAGTTCCTGGCCTATGCGCCCGGCACGCGAGTCGTGCACTTCATCCACCCTGACGGTCGATTCGAGCGGGCGGACGTGATGCTGATCGTCTCGATCGATGAGCTTCGGGGCCGTGGAGGCAACGGCCGGCAGCGCCGCAAGGCGTTCTGACCAGAGCGTCCAACGGAACTGGAACGGTCACCGCTGCTATCGTGATTCATTCCTTGCCCCGCCACCCCCGGGGCGAGCATGGACGTTTCCCAGTCGGTCAGGGGGGCCGGGCCGGGAGAGAAGCCATGAAGACTCAGAAGTGGACCAAGGCCGACCTGCTTTCGGCTCCGATCGAGCACGTTGACGCAACTTCGTTCGATGCGCGGCCGGTGGTCGACGCGTACCGGCGGATGGCGTATTCCGCGCGCACGCTGGCCAAGGCTTCGGACATCTATTCGCGCATGCTCGCGGACACGGAGTGCGTCGTGATCCTCACGCTGGCCGGGAGCCTGATCTCGGCGGGCCTGAAGAAAGTCATTATGACGCTCGTGCGCCACAACATGGTGGACGCGATCGTCTCGACCGGCGCGAACATCATCGATCAGGATTTCTTCGAAGGGCTGGGATTCCGGCATTACGAGGCGCCCGGCTCGCCCGAGGCCCCGCCCGTGGATGACGTGACGCTGCGTTCGCTGATGATCGACCGCATCTACGACACCTACATCAATGAGGACGAACTCCGCGAGTGCGACGACACGACCAAGCGGATCTTTGATTCGCTCGAGTCAGGCGCCTACTCCAGCCGAGAACTGATCGATTTGATGGGCGCGTACCTGGCGAAGCATCACCCGTCCGGCGAGTCCATCGTGCTCACGGCGCACCAGAAGCGCGTGCCGATCTTCGTGCCGGCGTTCTCCGACTGCTCGGCAGGCTTCGGCATCGTCGTGCACCAGATCGAACGGGCCGAGCAGGGCCGCCCCGCGATCTCGTTCGACTCGGGCAAGGACTTCAGGGAGCTGACGCAGATCAAGCTGGCGAGCAAGGACACGGGGCTGCTGATGCTCGGCGGCGGCGTGCCCAAGAACTTCGCGCAAGACATCGTCGTGGCGGCGGAGCTGCTGCACGAGCGCAAGGGTGGCCCAGCGGGCGCGGACCTGCGGGCCTCAGACACGGTGTCCATGCACAAGTACGCCGTGCAACTGACCGTGGCCGATTCGCGCGATGGGGCTTTGTCGGGCTCGACGCTGCGCGAAGCATGCTCGTGGGGCAAGGTCGATGTGGTGCACGAGCAGATGGTTTATGGAGAGATTGCAGCGTTGCTGCCGCTGCTGGCCAGCGATGCCTATCACCGGGGCGCGTGGAAGCGCCGGCCCGAACGGAAACTGGCGGACATGTTTGAGACCGCTCCTGTTGCATAGGGTGAAAGAGCGCTGCCGCCCCCGAGGCCCGGCACGAAGTCCACGTCGCCGGGCCAAGGGAAACGGCGGCAAGCGGGGAGCCCGGGAAAGTGAAGGCAGGAACGCCGAGCGCTCAAATCAGCGACGACGGCGCGCGGTGAAGCCGATCAGAGCGAAGCTGACGAGCAGCCCAGTGCTCGGCACGGGCACGAGCTTGAACTGCACATCGGCCGGCCCGCCCGTCTCGAGCAGCCCTTCGAGCGTGTACGAGCCGCCCCAAGGGTCGCTGAGGAAGTCCGCGATCGCGAAAGCCTCGAGCGCGCCGGGGATGCTTGCGCCCGTGAACGAGCACATGTAGACCTCGAACACCTGGCCCACGGTCATGTTGACCATGATGGAGGCCGAATCGTCGAGTTCGAAGCCCGGGGCGTCGCCGAGGCCGCCGGTCGGAACCATCACGGACGTGAAATCGCCGGCGAGCCAGTCGCTGGTGCGGGTGAGCACCGGCGGGCCGGAGTTCGTCGAGGTCAACGCGTCGACGCGGGCGTAGCCCGCGTAGACCGTCATGCCATCGACTTCAACGATGGCCTCGGCCTGCCCGTAGTTCACGCCGGGGTCCACATCGCCGTAAAAGTTTGAGGCCGCAAGCACGCCGCGGAAGCGGATATCGAGTTGGACGACGATCGGAGTGCCAGCAGGGAGGGAGTCCGAGGCGATGCACCACTGGAGCGTGCTGCAACCCTGGCCGGTGGCAAGAATGTCGTTTGGCGGGCCGTGGTTGGGATCGAAGCCGCCGACGCGCGACTCCGAAACGACGGTGCTCCCGTCCACGTAGGCGTACGCGCCACCCTGGCCTCGCGCGAAATCGAAGGACGAGCCCGACAGGTCGGAGAGTGCCAACGCGGCGACGCCGTCACCAAAGATTGGAAAGGCGATGAGATGGTCGTCCATGCGGGGCGTGTCGCCCTGATAACGGGCCTGCGCGAACGACTGAAGCATGGTGTCGCCGGCTCGCGCGGCGCCGGAAAATGCACTGCCCGCGCAAGCGACGAAAAGAAGGAGGAGGTCGCGCGACGTCCGGGAGTCCATCATCTTCCACCTGCCAATCCTTCGAGCCACCGTCCCGAGTTAGTCTCTGCGCCGCCTGCAGGCGAAGCCGAGCACGACCAGGCCGGCGAGAACCGTCGAACCGGGCGTCGGGCACAATTCAAAGGTCACTGGGGCCGGAGCGCCGGTCACCAGGTGACCCTCGAGCGTGTACGAGCCGCCTTTGCCGCCGTTGAGGAAGTCAGCGGCGGATTCGGCCTCGAAGGGACCCGGGATGCGGGCGTCCGTCTCGATCTTGAGGAGGATCTCAAACATCGCTCCGACCGATGTGTTCACGATAATGAGCGCTGAGTCGTTCAGTGCGAAGCCAGTGAAATCACCCGCGAGCCAGTCGCCCGCGGGAGTCAGTACAGGAGGCACCATGCTGGCATTGGAGTTGATCGAATCAAGTGTCGCGCTGCCTGAATAAAGCGTCATGCCGTCAACTTCGAGACGCCCGGAAGCAGCGGCGCGATGCTCGCTCGACGGTACTCCATAGAAGTTCGCCACTGAGAGGATACCGCTGAACCGCAGGTCGATCTCCACAAAGATCTGCGTGCCAGTTTCCAGCGTGTCGGAAGTCACACACCACAGCAAGCGGCTGCAGCCGTCACCCGAGGCGATGACCTCGTCCGGCGGACCGAACTGAGGGTTTGAGCCGCCCGCGAAGGCGAACCCTTGGACGGCGCTCTGCGCCACCCCAACCGATGCCGCCCCTTGACCGAAGGCCGTGTTGCCGAAACCTCGCGCAGGGAACGCGCTCGCCGTGGCATCGACGGATTCGGGAATCGTGGGGAACACGCTGACATCGGTGTTCGAGTTCGGCCCGAGGTTCTGGTATTGGGCCGTCGCGTGGGCGCGCAGTTCGGGGTCAGGAACCGCACCAAAGGCCGTACCGCTTAAGGCCGCGACGACGGCGGCGGCGATGACAGCCCGACCACGAACACAAGCTCGCTGTGCCACCATCTCTGACTCTCCGTGTGGGCGCTCCGGTTTCCCGACGCGGCCACCGTCCTGTGCGAAGCAATACCCGCCCGGCATGTACGTGCGATTACGCGGGCACTAGTGGATATGCCTCACGATGGCGGGTTAGGCAAGAATCCAACGGCGGAACGGGGCGATTCTCATTCGATCCGGAGGCGATTCGGGCCGGGTTCTATACGAACAGATGCCGCTCAATGAACCGGTCCGCGTCCCAGACCCAACGTGCCAAGGCCTCCTCACGTCCAGCCGAACCGAGTCGCGCACGCATACGGACGTCGCCCGAAACCCGTTCCATCGCCCGCGCGATCTCGGCGCTGCCCGAGCACACGATGCCGCCGCGTGATCCGTCGGCCCCGATCTTCTCGACATACACCGGCAGCGCGGTCGCGATGACAGGCAGCCCCGTGAGCATGCCCTGCACCATCGCCTGGCTGAAAGTCTCGTAGGTCGAGATGCACAGCATCGCGTCCATCCCACGCAGGAATTCAGGCACCCGCTCGTTTGCGATCCATGCGTGCGCGGTCACACCGTCGCGCCCCAAGTCCGGCGGCGAAGACCACGACGCGAGGTGAAGGTGGCAGCGGTTGCGAACCGTTGCGGGCAGCAGGTCCCAAGCCGCCAGCGCGACCTCGAGCCCCTTGGAGTTGTTCGGCAAGCGCGCCAGCAGGCAGAAGCGCACGACGCCGTCGGGTGGATCCTCGCCGCGCGCTGCAGCCTCCTGCCTCGGGCCCGGGTGATATCGCTCCCCGCCCGTGAGCCCATAGCAGACGTCGATTCCGCCCGGCGTCAGCCCGCGATACTCATCCGCGATCATCCGGCTGTTGGCCACCACGCGGAACCCGACTGTCGTGACGGCGTCCAGAAACCGCGCGCCGGGTTTCCGGTGGGCAAAGAGCAGAGTCCGTCGCGCCAGCCCCAGGATCGATGACGCCAGCATGGCCGGGGCCAGGCCCATCCGCGCGTTGCCGAAGATCAGGGCGTCAAATCCGCCCGCCGGCATGAGGCGACGCGCCAGCCAGACACCCGCGAGCCCGCCGCCCACGGCCCGACCCAGTCGCGGCACCTCGATGATGCGCACGCGATCGGCGGATTCCGCGCGCGCGACCGCCATCATCTCGCGCACCAAGCGCGCCCAGGAGCGCGTCGCGACCACGCTCATGTGAATATCGCGCTCCGCCAGGTCGCGGATCAGGTTCAGCCGGAAGAGTTCCACGCCGCGCGCCGGCGCGCTCCCGCGGTCTTTCAGGAATCCTTGTTCGACGATCAGCACCGAGCGCGCGGCATGGTTCGGCGAAGCGGTCATGAAGTGTTCGCAGCGGGGCCGGTCATCCCATCATGTACCATGGCCTTTGGACGAGCGTAATCGTGACCGAATCGCTGCGCATCCTCATGTCCGGGCTCATCGACTACGCCGGGCTTTTCCCGCCGGCCGCCCTGGACATGCGAACCACGGTCGCCAACTGGGCGGCCTATCGAGCGGGCGAGCGCGCGTGGATGCTCGGGCGGCTCGTGGTTCCCGTCGCCCGACTCGGCGAGTTCGAGCAGGCCATGCTCGGAGCGCCGCCCCCGACCGGGCCCGATGCCGAGATCTGGCGGATCACGGCCCTCGGGGGCGACACGCTCGATGCGGACATCGAGCGGATCTTCCGGTTCAATCAGCGGCACGCAGGCGAAGGCGAGGGTCCCGGCGTCGCCGTCATCGATGCGCTCGAACTCAAGGCGGTGACGAGCACGCAGATCGACAAGGCGATGCACGCGATCCCCGAGCAACTGGAGCCATTCTTCGAGATCCCGGTGACGGGCGATCTGCGCGGCCTGGTCGCGGCCATGGCGGGGACGGGCGCGCGGGCCAAGGTGCGCACGGGCGGGGTGACGCCGGCGGCGTTTCCTTCGACCGTGGAATTGGCGCGGTTTCTCTCGGCTTGCGCGGCGGCCGAAGTGCCCTTCAAGGCCACCGCTGGTCTGCATCACCCGGTGCGCGGCTCTTTCCCGCTCACCTACGAGCCGGGCTGCGCCAGCGCCACGATGTTCGGGTTTTTCAACGTGTTCCTCGCCGCGGCATTCATGGTGACGGGGCGCGCGGAAGCGGGCGAAGTGGCCGGGATTCTCGAGGAGTCGAACGCGCGCGCGTTCGCATTCGACGACGGCGGTGTGACGTGGCGCGACCTGCGCCTCGATACGGCGCGGCTGTCGCGAGTGCGCGAGTCATTCGCTGTTTCGTTCGGATCGTGTTCCTTCGAGGAGCCGGTGGCCGATCTGGAGAAACTCGGGCTGCTTTGAATTCAGTTCGTGAACGGGAAGAGCGATGCCGCAAGCGATCAACGAGACGCACGATCCGAATCTGAAGTCGTGGGTGGAATCGGCGAACGATCCGAATACGGACTTTCCGATTCAGAATCTGCCGTTCTGCTGGTTCGAAGAGGCAGATGTCACTGACCCGATCCGGCGTGGCGGCCGGGTTGGCGTACGCGTCGGCGAGAAAGTGCTCGATCTGGCGGAAGCGGGACGTCGAGGGATGTTCGCGGAATTCGTGACGAAGCATCGCGGTGGGCGCTCCCTACCCCTAATTTTCGAGGTGGGAACACTTCGACACATGGGGATGTCGGCAGCCGCCGGTCTTTCAGCCCGCGAAGTCACGTCTCGATTCTTGACTGCGACGCCGTCCTCTTTGGATGAGAAGGACGCCCGCGCTCAACGCGTCCTTCTGGACCCCGACGCGCTTCGGTTCTTCGCGCCGGAGTCGATCGGCAATTACACCGACTTTTACGCCTCGATCCATCACGCCACGAACGTGGGCTCCATGTTTCGGCCCGACCAGCCGCTGCTGCCCAACTACAAGTGGATCCCGATCGCGTACCACGGGCGGGCTTCTTCGATCGTGCCCAGCGGCACCGTGATCACCCGCCCGCGCGGGCAGACCAAGGCCGATGACGCCGCGGCGCCGTCGTTCGGCCCGTCGCGCATGCTCGATTATGAACTCGAGGTTGGTTTCGTGATCGGGCGCGGCAGTGAATTAAGCGCGTCGATTCCGATCGACGAGGCCGAGGACCGCGTCTTCGGCCTGTGCCTTGTCAATGACTGGTCGGCGCGCGACATCCAGAAGTGGGAGTACCAGCCGCTGGGGCCGTTCCTCGCCAAGAACTTCGCGACGAGCGTCTCGCCTTACATCGTGACGATGGAGGCGCTGGCGCCGTTCCGCTGCCCGGCGTTCAAGCGCGCGGAGGGCGACCCGCGCCCGCTGCCGCACCTGTTCTCAGAGCGCGACCAGGCCTCGGGCGGCATCGACATCACGCTCGAGGTCTATCTCGCCAGCGAGCAGATGCGCCAGCGCGGCCTGTCGCCGGTGCGTCTCTCGCGCGGCAACTTCCGCGATATGTACTGGACCATCTCGCAGATGGTGGCGCACCACGCTTCCGGCGGCTGCAATCTCCAGAGCGGCGACCTGCTCGCATCGGGCACGGTCAGCGGGCCGACTCCGGAGGCTCGCGGCTGCCTGCTTGAACTGACGTGGGACGGCCCCGGCAAGCCTCGCAAACCCATCGAACTCCCGAGCGGCGAACGTCGTTTCTTTCTCGAAGATGGCGATGAAGTGATCTTCAAGGCCTACTGCGAGCGCGACGGCTTCCGTCGCATCGGCTTCGGCGAGTGCCGCGGAGTCATTTCGCCATCCCGCTGACCCGCTCTCAACAGAGCGCTAACCCGGGTCCAGCGCGACATCCAGTTCCACCGTGATCGGTCTGTAGCACGCGCGCTCGTCGCAAGCCTGGTACGTCAGGACGATAAGCGGCGTTCCTGACCATCCGTCTCCCGTCCGCTCCAGCAGCAGCCGGATCGCCGCTCTGCCCGTGAATACCTTCAGCCGTCCTTGCTCTTCCTCGGGCAGCGCCTCGCCGCGATAGGGCTCGCCCGCCGGGCACTCAGCCCGAACTCGCACGCCGCCGCCGCCCTCGATGCGCACGTTCAGCGGCGTCAGGCCCTCGATCCCGGCATCGCACGCGGTGACGTGAAACCCGTCCGAGATTTGCAGTTCCAATTCAAGCGTCGACGGCGCATCCGGCCGCACGAGCACGCGGTCGGCATTGGCGAAGATCTGCACAGGTGCATCGTTGAGCCGCCGAACCGCTTCGATTCCGTTGCCTTCGCCGATCGAATCGACGAGTGCGGGATCGATCCGCAACAGCCTGTGCAACCCCCGCGTCGCGTTGATCGAGCCCACCGGCGACTGGTGAACCGCGTTGCTGAGCGCCGCCAGCACACTCGCCGCCCGCTCGATTGCCGCCCGTTCGCCGGTGAGTTCATAGAGATCGATGAGCGCGTTGAGCATCACGCCCGGTCCCGCCGGGATCGCCCCGTCATATGTCGCGCTCGTTCGGACGATCAGGTCGCTCTGTCCATCGAGCGTGTCATAGAGCCGGCCCGGGTTCGCAGGGTCCTCGAATCGCTCGAACGCGTGGTCGATCATCCTTCCCGCGCGCTCGATGTGGTCCTTCGGCGCCAGCCGCAGTGTCAGGCGTGCGCGGTGGATTGACAGGAGCCCGCGCGCCATCATGGCGTAGTCCTCGAGGAACGCCGGCGTGTGCGCCTCCCCGTTCCGCCAGGATCGAAGAAGTGATCCGTCGCCCGCTCTCATGCGCGCGAGCACGAACTCCGCCGCACGCTCGGCCGCATCGAGATAGCGCGGTTCGCCGAGCGCTGCCGCGCCCTCCGCCATGGCCGCGATCATCAGGCCGTTCCACGCCGCTAGCACCTTGTCGTCCAGCCGCGGCTGCTCGCGCTTCTGCCTCGCGTCGTAGAGCCGGCTTTGAATCCGCTCCAGGCGCGACAGGAGCGCGCCCGGCTCCATGCCCAGCGATTGGGCCATTGCTTCCGGGCGCTCTGGAAGGAAAAGCACGTTTGACGCAGGGGCATCCGAGTGGTGGGGGTCCCTGAAGTTAGGCCCGGCATCCGCCCCGAACACCTTCGCCGCCAGCGCGCCATCTTCCTCCCCGAGCGCGGCGATCAGTTCCTCGCGCGTCCACAAGTAGTTCCCGCCCTCTCGCCCGCTCACTTCCGCATCTTGCGCGCTGAAGAAGCCGCCTTCTTCACCTCTCATCTCTCGCAGCACGTAATCGAGCGTGCGCCGCAGAGTCCGTTCATCCAGAGCATCCGGCGCGCCCGCCGCCTTCCCTCGCGCGAGCGAGCGCGCATACACCGAGGCGAGCAGCGCGTTGTCGTAGAGCATCTTCTCGAAATGCGGGACCAGCCACTGCGCGTCGGTGCTGTAGCGATGGAAGCCGCCGCCGACCTGGTCGAACATCCCTCCCAGCGCCATGCGATCGAGCGTCAGCCGCGCCGCCCGCTCGGCGCCGGCCCGCACTGCCGGGTCTTCGATCCCGTCGAGAACCTCCAACAGAAAGTCGAGGTACACCGGTTGCGGGAACTTCGGCGCATCGCCGAACCCCCCGTGCGTGCGGTCGTGGATGCGCATCAGAACCGCCACGCAGTGCCCGACCTGCTCAGCGCCGATGTGGTCGATGCGCTTCGTTGAGCCGAGCTGCTGGCGGAGCGCCGCGGTCACCTGCGCCGCCTGTTCGAGCACCTGCGCCCGCTGCTCGCGCCACGCAGTGCTGATCCCGCCGAGCACTTGAGGGAACGAGGCCATCCCATGGCGCGGCTCGGCCGGGAAATAGGTGCCGGCGTAGAACGGCTCGAGCCCACGGTCATCCGGCCCGCGCGACCCCGGGGGCGTGAGCCACACCGACATCGGCCAGCCGCCGCGCTGCGTCATCAACTGCACCGCGGTCATGTAGATGTCGTCAATATCCGGCCGCTCTTCGCGATCCAGCTTGATGCAGACAAACGCGCCATTCATCTGGCGCGCGATGGCCGGGTCTTCGAACGACTCCCGCTCCATCACGTGGCACCAGTAGCACGTGGAGTACCCCACCGAAAGAAAGATGGGCACGCCGCGCCGGCGCGCCTCCTCGAACGCCTCCGGGCCCCACGGATACCAATCCACGGGGTTGTGCGCGTGCTGGAGCAGGTAGGGGCTGCTCGCTCGCGCCAGACGATTCGGAGTTCCGGTTGTCTGCGCCCGGGCCGACATGAAGGCTCCAAAGACCGCACCCGCCGCCGCGACCACGCGGGCACCCGTACGGCGACTCATCGCGAACTCTAGCGTTTGCCCAAGGTCGCCGAGCCCGCTACTCTTTCGACCCCAATCGACGCCCGAATTCCGGAGTCTCCGCCATGCCCGCCACCTGCTACTTCACCGGCAAGAAGGTCTCCTTCGGCAACCGCATCACGCGCAGCGGCGCGGCGGTGAAGACGGGAGGCTTCGGCCTCAAGACTTCCGGCATCCACAGGCGTCAGTTCCATGCGAACTTGCACAAGCTGACCTTCCTCGTCGACGGCCGGCCGGTCCGCGCCAAGGTCTCCGCCAAGGCCATCAAGAGCGGCCTCATCACCAAGCCCCTCAAGCGGAAGTACGCCTACACGGCAAAGCAGAAAGCCACGGCCGCTCACTGAGTGGTGGCAAGTTCGTCCGCGCCTGCCGCGACGAACGCGGTCAATCGATAAGCGGTCGAGTCACGGAACCTGCGGCTTATCCGGCGCCTTGGCGTACTTCTTCAGCAGGGTCAGACAAACGTTGTTGCACGAGGTCGCGCCCGTGCCAGCGTTCGACACCGCAACCACTCCGATGTCCGCCGGCGGCACAAGAAGGATCTGCGCGAAGAACGTCCCCGCGCTCC
>Ga0187894_10001259_pt1 | contig 32836 bp, 24 predicted proteins | sample GBC1701081metaG_FD_136650 | JGI IMG/M metagenome (GOLD analysis project Ga0187894, IMG submission 136650) | White microbial mat communities from a lava cave in the Kipuka Kanohina Cave System on the Island of Hawaii, USA - GBC170108-1 metaG ...
GAGCGCGCGGCGCACCACGCCCTAGCGGAAAAAGTCGACCAGGAGCCGGTTCACCAGCTCCGGCCGCTCCTGATGCACGAAGTGTCCCGCGTTCGGGACGACCTCCGTCCGTAGCCCGCGCGGGAAGTAATCGCCCATGCCGGCGAGCAGGTCGACGCCGATGCAGCCGTCGTCGGCCCCGTGGATCATCATCCCGGGCACGTCGATCGGCATCGCGAGGCCGGAGGACAGCGCCTCGGCAGCCGACGGGTCGTCGAACACCGACGCAATCGTCGCGCGGTAGTAAGCGAGCGCGGACGGCAGGACGCCGGGCCGGCGGAACGTCTCCTTGAGGGCCGCCATCTCGTCGGCCGGCAGCGTGTAGCCGGGAGACCAGTCGCGCCAGAGGCGCTCGAGGAACGCGAAGTCGTTCGCGGCGACGGCCTTTTCGGCGAACGCGTGCTGGAAGAAGACCATGTACCAGGACCGCTTCTGCTGCGCGTAGTCGTTCGCAAGCGCGCACATGAAGCTCGGCCCGTACGGCACGGCGGCCGTGGCCAGGCGGCGCACGCGGCCGCCCGCGCTGAGCGCCGTGAAGTACGTGGCCATGGCGCCCCAGTCGTGGCCGAAGACGCACGCCTCGCGGGCGTCGAGCGCGTCGAGGAGCGCGACGGCGTCCTCCGCCAGCGCGGCGACGTCGTAGCGGCCGTCGGCGGGTGGGCCGCTCGGGCCGTAGCCGCGCATGTACGGCGCGACGGCGCGGAAGCCGGCGGCCGCGAGCACGGGCAGCTGGTGCCGGAAGGTGCGCGGGTGGTCGGGGAACCCGTGCAGCAGGAGGACGACCGGGCCGGAGCCGGCCTCGAGGCCGCGGAACGGACCAGCGGACAGCTCCTGGATCTGCGTCGACATCACTTCCCTCCCTGCGCTCAGCGCGCGCCGAGGCCGAACCGCGCCTTCACGATCGCGCGCGAGTTGCGGAGGATGGCCGCCGCCCGCTCGTCGGAGACGGTGCGCGACAGGGCGACCGCGCCGGCCATCTCGGCGATCGCCGACCAGGCGAGCGCCTCCCCGTGTTTCGCACCGAGCTTCTTCGCGAGCTTCGTAAGAGCCGCGACGACTCGCTCGGTGCCGTCGGTGAAGCGCTCGCGCGCGCGGTCGGACAAGTTCGGCAGGTCGCCCGAGAGCGTCGCGACGGGGCAGCCGTTCGCGCGGTCGAGGCGATGCGCCGGCGTGAGATAGGCATCGACGTAGCTCGCGATCGCCGCCGCAGGCTCGCGCCCCTCCGTGAGACTCAGGAACCGGCTGTGCATGGCGTCGAACATGTGCGTGATCGCCTGCGCGACCAGGTCGTCCTTCGAGTCGAAGTGCGCGTAGAACCCGCCATGCGTGAGCCCGGCGGCGGCCATCACATCAGCCACGCTGACGCGCTCCGCGCCCTTCGTCCGGATGGCCGCGGCGGCTTCGCCGAGCACGCGGAGCCGCGTCCGCTCCTTGTGGCTCTCGCTGTAACGCATGTGTTGGATGTTAGCGGTCATCCCGTATTGCGTCAACCCGGCTTTACTTTGAAGACGGGGGACTTGCGTTGGGATGATGGACATCATATTACAGTTCACCATGGATGGTCGCTCGATCGCTGCCGACGTCCCCGTCGCGCCGCGCGCATGGGCCGGCCTTGTGGTCGTGGCCGCCGCCGCGTTCGTGGTCAGCCTCGACACGATGGTTCTCTACGTCGCCTTCGGCGACATCCGTCGCGATTTTCCCGACGTGACCGCCGCCTCGCTGTCGTGGATCCTCTCCGGCTACACGATCGTCATCGCCGCCGGCATGATCGGCGCCGGGCGATGGGCCGACCGGCTGGGGAGACGTCGCATCTTCCTGGTCGGCATGGCGCTTTTCACCGTGGCTTCGGCGATCTGCGCCGCCGCGCCGGGCGTGGGTCTGCTCGTCGCCGGCCGGGTGCTGCAGGGGGTGGGCGCCGCGGCCCTCACGCCGGCGTCTCTCGCGCTCATCCTGCAGGCGTTTCCGAAGTCCCGCGTGCCACAGGCGATCGCGCTCTGGGGTGCCGCCGGCGCGCTCGCTGCCGCGCTCGGTCCGACGATCGGCGGGGTCTTCGTCGAAGCGTGGGGCTGGCGCTCGGTGTTCGTCGTCAACGTCCCGATCGGCATCGTGACCGCGATCCTCGGACCGCGCCTCCTCGACGAGTCGCGCGAGGCGAAAGGCTCCCGTTTGCCCGATCTCGTCGGCACCGCGGCCGTCACGATCGCGGTCGTCCTCGTCGCGCTCGGGATCGTTCAGTCCGACGAGTGGGGATGGCGGGATCTGCGGACCGTCGGCGCGCTCGCCGGCGGTCTCGTGCTGGTCGGCGCATTCGTCGCCCGGTGCGCCACCGTGCCGAATCCGGTGCTCGCGCTCGAGCTCTTCTCCGAGCGCGGCTTTCGCTGGGCGAACCTCGCTCAGCTTCTCTACGGCACGGGCTTCACGATCATGTTCTTCGGCAATGTGCAGTTCTTGGGTGACGTCTGGGGCTACTCGCCAGTTCGAACCGGGCTCGCCATGGCGCCAGGCCCGCTCGTTGTCTTCCTGCTCGCGCCCCGCTTCGGTAAGCTCGCCGGGCGGATCGGACACCGCGCGATCCTAATCCCGGGAGGCCTGGTCTACGCGGCGGCGGCGGTGATGCTGCTCTCGCGAGCCGGCACAGCGCCCGACTACCTCGGCGTGTGGTTGCCCGCCGTCCTCTGGTCGGGGGTCGGGGTGGCGATGATCGTGCCGCTCCTCACTTCTGCCGCGGTCGCAGGTCTGCCCTCCGACCGCTTCGCGACCGGCTCCGCCGTCAACGCCGCGCTCCGCAACATAGGCCAGACGCTCGGCGTCTCGATCTTCGTCGCGTTCGTCGGCGGAGCGGCACGAGCCGATCTTCTCGCGCATCATCGTCTCGCCTGGTGGCTCGTGGCCGCGGCCGGCCTCGCCGTGACGGCGACGTCGTGGTGGCTGCCGTCGTCGGCCGAGTGGCTCGAGCGATCGCGAGCGGCCGTTCCTCATCCCATTGCGAAGCTCGACTAACAAGGGACGTGAAGCATGTCACGCATTCTCGTCACCGGCGCTTCCAAAGGTCTCCGCCGCGCGACGCCGATCGAGGTCGTCGGGCGCGGGCACGAGGTGATCGCATTCCTCGCCGTCTTCGGTCTGCTGCCCTTCGCCTTGGCGGCATGCACCCACGCAACTCCTTCGGACGATCCCCGGACGCAGAGTCCCCTCGTGCGGGTCGTGACGGTGGCCGCCGCAGACCCGGCGGATCGTTCGTTCACGGGAATCGTCGCGGCGCGGGTGCAGAGCGACCTGGGCTTCCGCGTGTCCGGAAAGGTCCTGGAGCGTCTGATCGATACCGGGCAAGCCGTCAAGCGCGGCCAACCGCTCATGCGTATCGATCCCACGGATTTGAGGCTCGCCGCGCGCGCACACGAGGAGGCCATTACCGCCGCTACGGCGCGCGCCCTCCAGACGGCGAACGAAGAGGCACGGCTCCGCCGTCTCCTCCCTGCGGGCGCGGCTTCTGCATCGGCCTACGAGCAAGCCAAGGCTGCCGCCGAGTCGGCGAGAGCGGAACTCAATGCGGCCGAGGCTCGCGCCGACGTCGCCCGCAACGAAACGAGCTACGCCGAGCTGCTTGCCGATGCCGACGGCGTGGTGGTGGAGACCCTGGCAGAGCCGGGGCAGGTCGTCGGCGCCGGCCAAGTCGTGATCCGTGTGGCGCATGCCGGGCAACGCGAAGCGGTCATCGATCTTCCCGAAACCCTGCGGCCGGCAATTGGATCGACCGGGCGGGCGACGTTGTATGGAAGCGGGCTGACGGGCTCTGCGCAGCTTCGCCAGTTGTCGGATGCCGCAAACCGTCAGACCCGGACCTTCGAGGCGCGGTATGTACTGGAGGCCAGTCTGGCAGACGCGCCGCTGGGCTCGACCATCTCGATCCAGATCCCGGCCGGTCGGTCCGCGCCGACGCTGCAGGTCCCGATCGGCGCGATCTTCGATCCGGGCAAGGGTCCCGGCGTATGGCGGGTCGAGGGCGAAACACCTCGGGTCACCTGGCGTGCGGTGCAAGTAACCGGACTCGGCGACGAAGCGGCTGCGGTCGTCGGCGAGCTCGAGCCAGGGGATCGCATCGTCGCGCTCGGCGCGCATCTGCTGCACGAAGGCGAATCGGTGCGACTGGCTGAAGGCGCGGTCGCGAAACGCGCGGCAATGGATGGCGATGGGCGGCCATGAGCGACTTCAATCTCTCCGCCCTCGCCGTACGCGAGCGCTCCGTCACCCTGTTCCTGGTCGTGGCGATCGCCATCGCCGGAGTCGTGGCCTTCCTGAGGCTCGGCCGGGCGGAAGATCCCTCGTTCACCATCAAGCAGATGACGGTCGTGACGGCTTGGCCCGGCGCCACGGCGAAGGAGATGGAAGAGCAGGTCGCCGAGAAGCTGGAGAAGCGGATGCAGGAGCTCCGCTGGTACGACCGGGTCGAGACGTTCACGCGGCCGGGGCTGGCCTTCACGCTGGTCGTCCTGCGCGACACCACTCCGCCGGCCGACGTCGGCGAGGAGTTCTATCAGGCACGCAAGAAGCTCGGCGACGAGACCCACAACTTGCCGCCTGGCGTGATCGGTCCGATCGTGAACGACGAATATGCGGACGTGACCTTTGCGCTCTATACGTTGAAGGCCAAGGGGGAGCCTCATCGGCTCTTGGTTCGCGAGGCGGAGCGCTTACGCCAACGGCTGCTTCACGTAGCGGGCGTCAAGAAGGTCAACATCATCGGCGAGCAAGCCGAAAAGATCTTCGTCGAGTTCTCGCATGACCGCCTTGCGACCTTGGGCGTGTCACCTCGGGAGCTCTTCGCCGCGCTGAACCGCCGCAACGTGATCACGCCGGCAGGCTCGCTCGAAGCGAAGGGCCCGCAGGTTTTCATCCGGCTCGACGGCGCGATCGACGACCTCGAGGCCATCCGGAACACGCCCGTCGCCGCGCAAGGCCGCACCCTGAAGCTCGCGGACGTCGCCGAGGTGAAACGGGGCTACGAGGATCCGGCGACCTTCCTGATCCGCAACGACGGCGAACCGACCTTGCTGCTCGGCGTGGTCATGCGCGAGGGGTGGAACGGCCTCGAGCTCGGCAAGGCTCTCGAAGCGGAGGCGGCGGCGATCAACGCGGAAATGCCGCTCGGCATGAGCGTGTCGAAGGTCACCGACCAGTCCGTCAACATTCGGGCGGCCGTCGGCGAGTTCATGGTCAAGTTCTTTGCCGCGCTCGCCGTGGTGATGCTCGTCAGCTTTCTCAGCATGGGATGGCGCGTCGGCATCGTCGTCGCGGCCGCCGTTCCTCTGACGCTGGCCGCGGTGTTCGTCGTCATGGCGGCGACCGGCAAGGACTTCGACCGAATCACGCTCGGGTCGTTGATCTTGGCACTCGGTCTGCTCGTCGACGATGCGATCATCGCCATCGAGACGATGGTCGTGAAGATGGAGGAAGGCTATGAACGGACGCGCGCGGCGGCTTATGCCTGGAGCCATACCGCCGCGCCCATGCTCGCCGGGACCCTGGTCACCTCGATCGGCTTCTTGCCGAACGGCTTCGCCAAGTCGACGGCGGGCGAGTACACCGCGAACATGTTCTGGATCGTCGGAATCGCCCTGATCGCATCCTGGATCGTCGCCGTCGTGTTCACGCCCTACCTCGGAGTGAAGCTGCTTCCGAACATCGCGGAGCGAGAGGGCGGGCACGGGGCCATCTACGACACCCCTCACTACAACCGCTTCCGCCGCGTTCTCGGTTTCGTGATTCGCCGCAAATGGCTCGTCGCAGGTAGCGTGATCGGCGCGTTCGCGGTCGCGACCTTGGGCCTCGGCGCGGTCGAGAAGCAGTTCTTTCCGAATTCCGATCGACCGGAGGTGCTCGTCGAAGTGCAGATGCCGTATGGCACGTCGATCGAGCAGACGAGCGCCGCGAGCGCCAAGGTCGAGTCATGGCTCGCCGAGCAGTCGGAAGCCGCGATCGTGACCGCCTACGTCGGCCAGGGGGCTCCGCGCTTCTACCTCGCGATGTCTCCGGAGCTACCCGACCCCTCCTTCGCGAAGATCGTCGTCTTGACGAAGAGTGAAGCGGCGCGGGACGCGCTCAAGCAGAAGCTGCGACGGGCGGTGACCGACGGCCTGGCGCCGGAGGCTCGCGTGCGGGTCACCCAACTGGTGTTCGGTCCGCCCTCGCCGTTCCCTGTCGCCTTCCGCGTGATGGGGCCCGAGCCCGACAAGCTCCGCGACATCGCGGCGCAGGTCCGCGCCGTGATGCAGGCGGCACCGCAGATGAGAACCGTCAATACCGATTGGGGCGAGCGCGTACCGGCGCTTCATTTCTCGCTCGATCAAGACAGGCTGCAGACGATCGGCTTGACGTCCAGCGATGTCGCGCAGCAGCTTCAGTTCCTGCTGAGCGGCATCCCGATCGCCGAGGTTCGCGAAGACATCCGCTCGGTCGAGGTCGTTGCCCGCTCCGCCGGAAATACGCGGCTCGATCCGAGCCGGATCGGCGATTTCACCTTGGTCGGAAATTCCGGCCAGCGCATTCCGCTGTCACAGATCGGAACCGTTGACATTCGCATGGAAGACCCGATCCTCCGTCGCCGCGATCGCACACCGACGATCACCGTGCGCGGCGACATCGTCGAGGGCCTACAGCCGCCGGACGTGTCGACCGCGCTTTGGAAGGCGCTTCAGCCTGTCGTCGCCAAGCTGCCCGCGGGGTACCGGATCGAGGAAGGCGGCTCCATCGAAGAATCCGGCAAGGCCAGTCGCGCAATCGCGCCGCTGTTCCCCATCATGATCGCCCTCATGTTGATTACGATCATCTTCCAGGTCCGGTCGATCTCCGCGATGGCGATGGTGTTCGCAACCGCACCGCTCGGCCTCGTCGGCGTCGTTCCAACCTTGCTGCTCTTCCGTCAGCCGTTCGGATTCAACTCGCTGGTCGGTCTGATTGCGCTTTCCGGAATTCTGATGCGCAACACGCTAATTCTGATCGGTCAGATCCGCAACAACGAGGCGGATCGATTGGCGCCGTTCGACGCCGTCGTCGAGGCCACGGTCCAGCGCGCCCGTCCGGTCATCCTGACGGCGCTCGCCGCCATGCTGGCGTTCATTCCGCTCACTCACTCGGTCTTCTGGGGGACGCTGGCGTACACCTTGATCGGTGGAACGTTCGCCGGGACAGTCCTCACCCTGGTGTTCCTGCCGGCGTTGTACGCCATCTGGTTCAAGATCGAACCGATGACGACAGGACGGGAGCTCGCTCCTTCGATTCGAACGGCGCGTGTCGCCTAGCCCCAGTCGCCGCGCCTACCGGCACGGCCGTGCCGGGCCGAGGTCACCTTGGCGGCCGTCGCATCCTCGTCCCGCGCCTGCGCGCCGGCAGCGTGGAACGCTCACGAGCTCGACCTGCCGAGCTTCGCCTACGCCGCGCACCGCGATCCGCTCAACGCCCGCACCCTGGAGGCGATCGGTGTCACGACGCGCAAATACCGCCGCGGCGCGCTCTACCGGACGCTGCGGAGTACGCGATTGAGAATCCCAACGGGCTCGTCGGCCACTTCGTTCGTCACGTGCGCCGGTGGCGGAACGGCCGCCGCATGCTCGTCCGTTGGATCGCTGCCGCGCTTCGCGAGAGCACGCGCAACTTCCGCCGGTTACGCGGTCACCGTGATCTCGCCGCCCTCGTCCGCGCCGCGGGATCGCGTGACGGTGGACAGCAGAAAGGAGGTCGCGTAGGAACCGTCACCCGAGCCGCCGCTCACGGGCGCACGGGACATCCCCCCGGCCATTTGGCGAAAACTTACACAGAGGCTTGCACAGTTCCCCGTGCCGTCGCAGGAAAAGCACAGAGATTCCAGAGGTTAGCATTAGGCGTGAGGCACTTAAAATCCTCTGACGCGAAAGCGTCGTGGGAGTTCGATTCTCCCTCCCGGCATTCGACACCGCGAGATTCGCCAACGAAGATACCGAGGCCGCCACATGCGAGCATTGCGCCGTCGTGAACGCGTCCGTTCGTGCCAGGATGCCCAGGCGCGATGCTCGAGCTGGGGATGGGGCAGCAATCGCGAGGTCGACTGGGTGACCTTCCTGGCGGAGGCCGGGGTGCGGTCGCTCCTCGCGTCGCCCTGCCACGACCACCTTGCGGCCTGCTATTCGACGTGTGAACGGCAGCCCGCGACGAGCTGATCCCTTTCCTACCCCCGTCACTCGGTAGCGCGTTCTCCGCCCGCCAGCTCGGGCGCGTGACAAAGGCCCGCCGATCGTGCAGGAAGCACCCCCACAGGTCGCGTCCCGCGCCAGCGCCGGCGCGACGCGACGGCCTTCCGCCGTCGGCGCTCGCAGAACCAGGAAGGGACGATGCTGACGAGAGCAACGAGGCTCCTGACGATCGCTTTGACGTTCACGCTGCTCGCTACGACGCCGAGCCCGGGCGCCACCCTCGGCAAAGAAGAGACCGCGCAGATCGCCGAGGAGGCCCTCGTCTACGGCTTCCCGCTGGTGATGAACTACACCGTCTTCTACGAGTACTTCGTCGACAAGGCGTCGCCCGAATACAAGGCGCCGCCGAACCAGATCTACAACACGGCGCGCGTGTACACGCCGAAGGACACGGCGATCGTGACGCCGAACAGCGACACGCCGTACTCGTTCGTCGCCATGGATCTGCGCGCGGAGCCGTACGTCGTGTGCAATCCGGAGATCGAGAAGTCGCGGTACTTCTCGATCCAGCTCGTCGACATGTACACGTTCAACTACGGGTACGTGGGGAGTCGTACCACCGGCAACGCTGCCGGGTGCCACATGATCGCGGGACCGAGCTGGAAGGGTGAGAAGCCCCAGGGCATCGGCCAGGTCTTCCCTTGTGAGACCGACTTCTCGTTCGCCATCATCCGCACCCAGCTCTTCAACCCCGCCGACATCGACAACGTGAAGAAGATCCAGGCGGGCTATCGCGGGATGACGCTGTCGCAGTTCCAGAACAAGCCGGCGCCGCCGGCCGCCCCGGAGATCGCATGGCCGAAGATCGACAAGAAGTCGGCGGATGCCGATCCCTTCGCCTATCTGAACTTCGTCCTCACCCTCTGCCCGGCGACGGGGCCTGCGGCCGTGGAAGCACACATGCGAGCCCGCTTCGCGAAGATCGGCATCGAGGCGGGCAAGCCGTTTCCGCCCGCCGCGCTCACTTCGGAGCAGAAGACGGAGCTCGAGGCGGGCATGAAGCGCGGGCTCGAGAAGATCAAGCGGACCGTTGCGACGATCGGCAGGGAGGAGAACGGCTGGCGCGTCGCGACGAAGGGCTTCGGCGACCGACGCGAGTACGCAGGTAACTATGCCCTTCGGGCCGCCGCCGCGATGGCCGGCATCTACGGGAACGATGCCGCCGAAGCCCTCTACCCGATGCTCGTGGCCGACCACGGCGGACAGAAGCTCGATACGGGCGCGCATCGCTACACGCTCACGTTTGCCGCGGGTCAGCTGCCCCCGGCGAACGCGTTCTGGTCCGTCACCATGTACGACGGCAAGACGCAGCTTCTGATCGAGAACCCGATCGATCGCTACCTCATCAACTCGCCGATGCTGCCGGACCTGAAGAAGAACGCGGATGGGTCGCTCACGCTGTACATCCAGAAGGATTCGCCGGGGAAAGACCGAGAGTCGAACTGGCTCCCGGCTCCTGATGGCCCCCCGTTCGCCGTCATGCGGCTGTACTGGCCGAAGCCGGCGGCGCTGAACGGCTCGTGGAAGCCGCCGGCCGTGCAGCGAGCCAACTGAGCCGGCGCCCGACGTGGTAGCGACGGCGGGATCGGGTTGCTAGGCTCGCCGCATGCCAGGTCGGGTGGTCGTCATCACCGGCGCGAGCGCCGGCATCGGCGCCGCGCTCGCCCAGCTGCTTGGCGCGCGCGGCGCCCGTCTCGTTCTCGCGGCGCGACGGGAGCGCGAGCTGCAGGCGGTAGCCGCCCACTCGGCTCCCGAAGCGCTCGCCGTCGTCGCCGACGTGACGACGCGCGCCGACGTCCAGCGCATTCTCGACGCGGCGCTCGGCCGTTTCGGCCACGTCGACGTGTGGGTGAACAACGCGGGGCGCGGCATCAGCGCCCTCGTGTCCGAGCTGACCGACGAGGATCTCGACGAGATGTTCCTCGCGAATGTGAAGTCGGCGCTCTACGGGATGCAGGCGGTCCTGCCCCACTTCCGGGAGCGCCGCCGGGGGCACATCGTCAACGTCTCGTCGATGCTGAGCCGTATTCCCATGGTCCCGACGCGCTCGGCCTACAGCGCGGCCAAACACGCCTTGAACGCCCTCACGACGAGCCTCCGCATCGAGCTGCGCAAGGACTTCCCCGACATCCACGTGACCACCGTCCTGCCGGGCATGGTGGCGACCGACTTCGCCGCGAATGCGCGCCACGGCGCGGTCGATGCGCGCGCCGCGCTCTTCGCACAACCCGTGGGCGAGGTCGCGGAGGTGATCGCCGACGTCATCGAGCATCCGCGCGCCGAGGTCTACACGCGCCCACAGTACCATCAGCAAGCCGCCGCATATTTCGCCGCCGAGGACGTCGCCACCGTCGAGGCGACCTCCCCGTTCGCCCCCCGCCCGCGATGAACGATGCACCCCGCCTTCGCGCCGGCACATGCCACGGCGCCGCCGCGACGGGCCCGCAACGCGCACAGACGGCGCGACCTCACTCTCCGCATCCATGCGTCGGACGGGGCCAACTTGTTGAAGTCGGCCCGCGAGCGGAGTAATCGTTCGTTCTCGCGTCGTGACGCGTCCTGCTGACATGCACGCACTGGATCGAGAGAGGGGACGAGCCACGGCCGAGCCGTCGACGCTCCAGATGCTCTACGACACGGTGGAGCATCACCCCGACCGGACAGCGATCGTCTTCGCGGACGAGGAGATCACCTGGTCAGCGCTCGCCGAGCGTGTCGAGCGCCTCGCACGGGGCCTCTCGTCGCTCGGCATTCGCGAGGGCGATCGGGTCGCGCTCGTGCACGCGAACGCGCCGGAGTTCGTCACGACCTTCTTCGCCGTGACGGCGCTCGGGGCCGTGCTCGTGCCGCTCAATCCCCAGTACAAGAAGGACGAGCTCGGCTACTACTTCGACCACTGCGAGGTCCGCGCCGTGATCGCCGGCGAGCCGCACGTTCCGGCCTGTCAGGCGGCGCTTGCCGAGCGGCGTCGGACGGCCATGGTCGTCGCGACGAGCGGCGCACCCGAAGGAACCGTGTCGTTCGCAGCGCTGCTGAACGACCACCCCGCGGGACGCCTGGCATTCCCGGTGGGGCATCTCGATGCGGTCTACCAGTATTCGTCCGGGTCGACGGGACGTCCCAAGCGCGTCGCCCGCACGCACGAGCAGTGCTGGTGGGAAGCCGAGAACATGACCGGCACGACGAAGCTCGTGGCGGACGATCGCATCTTCTGCGCCATCCCTCTCTTCCACACGCACGCGCAGGGCAATTGCCTCCTCGCGTCGGCCCGCAGCGGCGCGACGCTCGTGATCCTCGAGGAGCCGAATCCGCTCATCATCAAGCGCCATCGCGCCCTCGAGGTGCTAGAGCAGCAGCGCATCACCGTGTTCCCGGGTGTCCCCTTCGTGTTCCGGCTGCTCGCCGAGCTGCCGGGCGACGCACGGCTCCCGACCCTGCGCCTCTGCTTCTCGGCCGGCACTGCGCTTCCCCAGGCCACCATCGACGCCTTCGAGCGCCGCTTCGGCATCGCCGTCCGCCAGCTCTACGGCTGCACGGAAGCCGGTGCGCTCACGATCAACCTCGACGCCGAGCCGTCCGCCACCGCGCTGTCGGTCGGAAGGCCGATCGCGCGCGTCCGCCTGCAGATCGTCGACGACGCGCGACGCCCCGTTCCCGCGGGCGAGGTCGGCGAGATCGCGATCAGCACGCCGGCGATGACGCGCGGCTACTACCAGATGGAGGACCACAATCGCGAGGTGTTCCGCGACGGGTGGTTCTTCACCGGCGACCTCGGGCGACTCGACACCGAGGGACGCCTGTGGATCACCGGCCGCAAGAAGCTCTTCATCGAGGTCGCCGGCAACAAGGTGGACCCGGTCGAGGTCGAGGACGTGCTCGCCACGCACCCCAAGGTCCAGGAGGCCGTCGTCGTCGGCATCCCCGGCAAGGTGCAGGGCGAGGAGATCATGAAGGCCGTCGTCGTCGCGACCGAGCCCGTCGACCAGAAGGAGCTGATCGCGCTCTGCCAGGAGCGCCTGGCCCTCTTCAAGGTGCCGCAGGTGATCGAGTTCCGCGACGAGATCCCGAAGAGCCCGCTCGGAAAGGTGCTGCGCAAGTACCTCGTCTGATTCGCGTCAGGAGAAGCCATGGAGAGTCGCGCCGGATCGACCCCGCCCCAGACGCCGCTCATGCGGCAGGACCTCGAGCAATCGATGGTCCGGCACGCGATCAACCCGCTCGCGCTGAGCGCCTTCCAACGTATCCTGCTCACGACCGACGGGACGGTCACCGAGATCCTCGAAGGCTTCTGCGGCGAGTCGATCCGGCTCGTGAAGCTCTTCCAGGAGGTCTCCACGCTCGATCGCGCCATGTCGTCGCTCGAGTTGGCGTGGGGCCAGCAGGTCCTGCGCCGGAACATCCTGCTGCAGGGCCGGATGAGCCTCGTGAACTTCATCTACGCCGAGTCGGCGATCGCGCTCGACCGCCTGGACGAGCCCGTGCGCAACGGCCTCATCCAGAGCCAGAAGCCGATCGGCCTCCTGATCCTCGAGCAGCGCATCGAGACCTTCAAGGAGATCCTCGACTGCGGCCGCGAACCCGCGGGTCCGCTCGCCGACTACTTCCAGATCGACGCCGACGCCTCGATGATCTTCCGCACCTACCGGATGATCAACAAGGGGCATCCGATCATGGTCATCACGGAGAAGTTTCCGGAGAGCTACTTCCGCGACTGGGATCCCACCTCGCCCCGAGGCGCTTCGGCGCCGGCGTCGACCGGGGGACCATACGAAGAGGACACGCGCGAGATCCAGCGCATCGTCGCCGGGCTGGAGCCGTTCGTGCGGCGCGAGATCCTGGGTGGCAAGGGCGACACCGCCCTCGGCCCCGACGCCGAGCTCCTGGGCGGTGAGCTGGTCGACTCCAAAGGCCTCTTCTCGCTCCTCGGGTTCATCGCCGAGCGCTTCGGCGTGCGCCTCGACGACGACGACCTGGTGGCGGAGAACTTCCGCACGCTCGGTACGATCGCCGGCTGTATCGCGAAGCGCCGCCCGCGCCGCTCGCTACGAGCCGACTAGCCGGCGCAGGAGCCAATCGCCGGTCCGCTCGATGGCCTCGTCGGTCGCCGACGGGCGTGTGAATGTATGGTCGCCGTTCGGGACGACCATCAGGTCGCAGGTAGCCGACCGGCTGGCGGCGATGTCCGGGAAGCGCTCGCCGAACTCCTGGCGGCCGATCTTGTCGTCGTCGCCGTACATGAAGAGCATCGGCCGACCCGACGCGATGAACGCGTCGATCGAGCGGAAGAAGTCGCTCTGGTTCGACGACTTCGGCCGGAAGCGTTCGGGCAGGAGGCCCGAGAGCGCGCGGCCCACCATGCGCGCGCCCTCCCCGACGGTCTTCTCGGACGTCAGATAGCGATACCAGGCCACCGGGTTCACGAGCTTCGGGGCCCATTCGCGGAGCTGCGAGCGGGCGCGCGCCTTGCCCATGTAGGCGCCGCCGCCCTTGGCGACCTTCATGTTGACGGGGCCACTGATGATGGGGAGGCCCCACGCGATGACGCCGACGGCACGCGGGTCGCGGGCGGCCGCCTTGATGGCGACACGAGCGCCGGCGCACAGGCCGAGCAGGACGAGCCGCTTCACTCCCTGCGTCTCCACGAGGAAGCTCGTCGCCCCTGCGACGCTCGCGGGGTCATGCGAGTCGAAGTTCTGCTCCAGCTCCCGCATGTCGCTGTCCCCGACGCCGGGCAGATCGACGCGCAGGGACACGATGCCGAGCCGGCTGAAGTGGCGGGCCGCCTTCACGTACATGCGATGGGGACCGGCGCGATTCTGGAGGCCGGAACTGCAGAAGACGATGCCCACGTCGGACCGCCGCTGAGCGGGAAGGTGCAGGATCCCGAACAGGCGCTGGCCGTCGCGCCCGATGTAGACGGGCCGCACCTCGCCGTCGCCGTTCACGCTGCTTGCCACTGCGCTCGCATCCATCGTCGCGTCAGCTCGAAGAGCTCTTCGGGAAAGTAGTGGTCGTACATGGCGCTGCGCTCCCAATAGGGTCGCTCGCCGGAGACCTCGAGAGTGCAGCGGGCGCCGCGCGCCTCGTAGGCGCGTGCGAGCATCTCGCAGGTGGGGTCGCCCGTTCCGGCCGCGTTCTTGAGGGCGCTCACCAGCACCGGCCCTCGAAACGACCCGGCCGCCGTCGCGAGGTCGGCCGCCGACATCTCCTCGACGAAGGTGCGCGTCAGGTAGTTGCCCTCGATCTCGATCCGCCCGGCGGTCGCGAGCTCCTCGAGCACCTGCTCGCGTGTCGTGCGGCGCTTGGAGAGGAGCTCGCCGAACAGGCGCCGACGGATCATCTCGTCGACGTACTGCTTGCCGCTGACGACCGGCGACCACAGCACGAGCCCGGCCGCCGCCGCGTCCCGCTCGGCCGCGAGCCCGGCGACGAGACCGCCGAGCCGCAGCCCGAGGTACGCCACCTTCTGGGTGCCGAGTCGCTCGCGGGCGGAACGCGCCGCGGCCAGCGTGTCGCCGACCTGGCTCTCGAGCGTCGCGTCCTCGATGTCGCCGTCGCTGTCGCCGTAGCCGCGGCTGTCGAAGCGGAGGACGGGAAAGCCGTCGTGCGCGAGCATCCGGCCCCACCGCGTCAGCACCGGATAGCTCAGTTGCTTCTCCTCGCCGTACGGATGGCAGACGACGACGGCGACCGGCGCCGCGTGGTCCGCAGGCCTGTGCGCCATCGCGAACAGGCGGTACCCGTTCACGGCGAAGAAATACGGCTCTTCCATATCGCGATCCGAGCGACCACTGTAGAGAGCGCTCCGCGCTCCGTCGAGCGCGCGCGCTCTTGCGAACCCCTGGCTGCGCATGCAGAATCCACGCCTCAGGTCGCGGCCGCGCGACCGACGAGGCGCGCGTAGTGACCCTCGAGCCGCTCGACGATCCGGTCGAGCGTGAAGTGCTCCTCGACGCGCCGCCGGGCGGCGGCCCCGAGCTTCCGGCGAAGGTCCGCGTCGGCCACGATGCGATCGAGCGCCTGGGCCATCGCCGCCACCGGATCGCCGGTCGACACGGGTCGGTGGGTCCACGCCTTCCCGAGGGCGGCCGCACCCCAGTCCTCGGCGGGCGGCACGACGATCGCGACCGGATCCGGCCCAACGTGGGCGACCAGGCTCGCAACGCCGCTCACGTCCGTCGCGACGATCGGGAGCCCGCAGGCCATGGCCTCCAGGACGACCATCGGCGATCCCTCCTCGACCGACGACAGCACGTAGACGTCGGAGCCCTTCAGAACGCCGAGCACGTCGGAGCGGAAACCCGCGAAGTGCACCCGCTCCTCGAGCCCGAGGGTCCGCACCTCGCCGCGGACGGCGTCGTCGAGCGGTCCCTCGCCGACGAGGAGGAGCTGCGCCCGATCCGCCTGACGCATCCGGCCGGCCGCGCGCACGAGGTGCACGAACCCCTTCTCGGGGACGAAGCGTCCGACCGAGCACACGATCAGACGCTCGGGGTGCAGGCTCGGGACCGCGCGCCGCAGGTCGGTCGGCGCGACGGCATCGACCGCTGCGAGATCGATGCCGTTCTCGAGCACCGCGATGCGCTCGGCGGGAATGCCGTCCCGCGCCACCAGGACGTCGCGCACCATCGGCGAGACGGCCAGGACCACGTCCGTCCAGGGCGCGGTGTAGCGGTTCAGGCGTGCGACCCGCGGCGACCGCTTGAAGTCGGTCGAGCGCTCGCTCGAGAGGTGCGGCACGGGACGGCCCGAGAGGCGGTTGGCGACGCGCGAGATCACGTTGGCGCGCGGCAGGAACGACTGCACCACGTCGACCCGCTCGCGGCGCAGGAGATCGCGCATCTTCCAGGCGGCGCTCGCCATGCTCCCGAGCCCGACGACGTCGTCCATGTCGAGCGTCACCACGTCGACGCCCTGCTCGCGGAGTCGAACCGCGGTTCGCCCGGGCCGCTTCACCCCGAGGACGCGCACCGCATGGCCCCGGGCCGACAGGCGGAGCGCCAGCTGCTCCACCGCGCTCTCCGTCCCGCCGAAGTCGAGACCGTTGATGACCAGGAGGACCCGCAGGCCACCTCACATAGATGGCCAGCCGGTGAAAATCCAAGCACCCGCAGACAGGACAGCACATGCGAAGGAGCACGGCAGGGCGATTGTAGCTTGACCGCGCTGCTGCGCGCGGCGTATCCCTCTTCTTCTCACCACAGACGCCGAATCGGTGGCCTTCGCGGCCCCTAATCTGTAGGATTCACCCACGCGCGCTCGCACCGAGCCGCTCGACAGAGAGGAAGAGAAAGGCGACGCAATGGTTGTCGAGGATACCATCAGGGACTTCATCGCCAAGGACATCATGCAGGGGCGGGACGACACCGTGCTCGATCTCGACTACCCGTTGATCGAAGAGAAAGTGCTCGACTCGATGGACATCCAGCGCGTCGTCGCCTTCGTCGAAGCGCGCTTCGGCGTCCGCGTGGCCGACGATGCGCTCCTGCCGGAGAACTTCGCGAGCGTCCGCGCCATCGCCAAGATGGTCTCCGAGATGAAGCCTGCCTGAGGGCCGGGCCGGAGCGTGACAGAGCCGTTCTTCTTCGAGCACGACCAGGCGCGACTCTTCGGCGTCCTCGATTGCGCGGACGCCGGGTCGCCGAGCGCCGGGGTCGTGTTCTGCCACCCGTTCGGTGAGGAGAAGCAGCTCACCGACCGGGTCTTCGTGCGCTTCGCGCGGCGCCTGGCGGCGTCGGGGTTCGCGACGCTGCGCTTCGACTGCCGCGGCTACGGCGAGAGCCAGGGCGAGCTCGAGGACGGCACGCTCGAGTCGCACGTCTCGCAGACACTCGCCGCGGCCGAGCTCCTGAAGTCGCGCTACCGCCTCCGGTCGGTGCTGCTGCTGGGTCTCCGTTTCGGGGCGACGGTCGCGGCGCTGGCGGCGGAGCGGGCACCCGACGTCTCGGGTCTGATCCTGTGGTCGCCCATCGTGTCCGGTCGCGCCTACGCGCGCGAGCTGATTCGCAAGAAGCTGGCCGAGCAGCTCGCCCTGCAGGATCAGGCCCCGACGCGCGAGCAGCTCCTCGAAACCCTGAAGACCGAGGGCCGTCTCGAGTTCGACGGCGGGTATCTCACCCAGCCGATGTACGATGCCCTCTCCACCATCGACCTCCCGCAACAGGTGAAGCAGGCCACCAGCCCCGTCTTCGTCAGCACCATCCGCCAGCGCAACCAGAGCTACGCGGCGTACGACGGCCTCGTGAACGCCTACCGCAGCGCGGGCGGCACGGCGGATCTCGTCGTCGCCGAGGAGCGCGAGTACTGGGACGTCCGTTCCATGTTCGACGCCTTCTTTCCCGACGAGCTATACGGCGCCACGCTCGACTGGGCGCAGGCCCGCTGGCGGATCGCGAGCTGAGCCGTGGAGCAACCGGTCCATCTGCCGAGCAACGGCAAGCGCCTCTTCGCGATTCTCCACGAGCCGGTGGGGACGCCGTCGCCGGCCGGGGTGGTGTTCCTCAACGCCGGGCCGCAGAACCGCTCGGGTCCGCAGCGCATCTACGTCCACGCCGCGCGCCGGTTCAGCGACGCCGGCATCACGTGCCTTCGCCTCGACCTGCCCGGCGTCGGCGAATCCGAGGGGCCCTTCCCGGAGAACCACCTCGACTGCCACGATCCCGCGAACGTGCGCGGCGCGGTCGACCTGCTCGCGCAGCGGGGCATCCGCTCCGTCGTGCTGCTCGGCCTCTGCGTGGGCGGGCGGGTCGCTGTGCGTGCCGGACTCGCCGACGATCGCGTCGCCGGCGTCGTCTCTTGGTCCGCGCCGATCATCAGCGGAGCCCCGGACACCGTAGCCGACGCGATCAGCCAGGCTGCGGCGCGCGCCCAGATCCAGCGCTGGTCGCAGCGCGTCCTCCAACCCGAGCGGTGGACGCGCCTCTTCACGTCGCGCGAGGCGCGCGCCGAGGCCGCCAACAAGCTGGGGCGGGTCCTTCAGACCATCGTGCGCCCGGCGCGACACGACGTCCCGAAGGGCTTCGTGGCCGACATGCGCAAGCTCGTCGCCGGAACACGGGAGTTCTTCATCGCCTACGGCGAGCGCGACCTCGGCCCGCGCGCCGAATTCGAGGAGCACGTGGCGAGGCTCGCCGACACCGGGCGGCCCGACCGCAAGCTCGTGCTCGTGCCCGGAGCCGACCACACCTTCACCGCGCTCTCGACGCGCGGCCGCGTCATCTCCCAGACGCTCGCGTGGCTGCGCGAGCGCTACGCCCGCTCCTAGGCTCTCCCCAGCACGTCGCGGTAGAGCGCCTCGTAGCGGCGGGTCATCTGCGCCGCCGTGAACTCCCCGGCGAAGCGCTGCTTCGCGGCGGCGCCCAGGCGAGCCGCCAGCCCCGGCTCGGTCGCGACGCGCCGGAGGGCCTCGCACAACCCATCGGCGTCGCCGATCGGAACGATGAGGGCCTCCCGTTCGTCGCGCGCGGCCTCGACGATGCCCGGGCAGCTCGTCGACACGATGCACCTGCCCGTCGCCATCCCTTCGAGCAGGGCCACGGGCAGTCCCTCGTAGAGCGAGCTGAAGACGACGACGTCGATCGCCGGTAGCAGTCGGAGCACGTCGAGCCGGATGCCCGCGAACAGGACGCACTCCGCGATCCCGTCCGCCCGCGCCTGCGTCTCCAGCTCGTCGCGGATGGGTCCGTCACCGAGGACGACGAGGCGCGCGGCGACGCCGTGCTCGCGGCCGAGCTTCGCCAGAGCCGCGAACAGGAAGCGATGCCCCTTCTGAGGAACGAGCCGCCCGATGGTCGCGAGAACCAGCTCACCCTCCCGCGCGCCGAGCTCCGCTCGCAGCGCGGCGGCCTCGCCGGGCTTCGCCTCGGCCTGCGAAGGAAACGCAATGCCGTTCGAGATCACCTGCAAGGGGGGAAACGCGCCGCCGCCGAACGAGGCGAACGAGCGCTCCACGGAGCCCGAGCACGCGACTGCGCGCGCACAGCGGGCGAGAAGCCAGCGATACCCTCCCCGCTGCAGCGACGTCATGCCGTCGATCCCGTTGTGGAGCGTCATGACGACGGGGGGCCGCCCCGCCACCAGTGACGCGAGGTAGCCGTGCAGGCTGTCGCCGAAGAGGTGGGTGTGCACGACGTCGATCGCGTCGCTGCGCACGGCGGAAGCGAGCGCGGCCACCCACGTCGGATCGAACCTCGGCAGGCGGCGCGCGATGATGCGCACCGTCGCGCCGGCCTGCGCGACCTCGGCGCCGTGCACGCCGTCGTCGCACGAGTAGACGAAGTGCTGGAACGCGGCAGGATCGCTCTCCCGCACGATCGTCGCGATGACCTTTTGCGCGCCCCCGAGCCCGAGGCCGTGCACGCAGTGCGCTACGTGGATCCTGCCGGGGGCCCGACCGTCATTGGACATAGCCGAGCGCCCGCAGGCGATCCTCGATGTCCTTGTCGAAGGGGTTCGGCGTCGGGCGCAGCCCACCCAGGCTCGCCTCGATCTGGTAGGTCGGGATCGACGTCGCTGGTGCCGTCGCGCCCGGGCCCGCCAGCATCTCGTGCAGGACGCGACCGGGCATGTCGGCGCCCACCGGCAGCCCGAACAGCTCGAGGACGGTCGGCACGATGTCGATGTGCTTCGGATGGTCGAGTGCGGCACCGGCCGCGATACCGGGGCCCCGTGCGGCGATCATGCCGTTCAGGCGGTGATTGCCCGAGTACTCGGGATGGACCTGCTTGAAGGCCGTCTGCACGAAGCCCTGCAGGCCGTCGAAGACCCACGCGCCGCCGCCATGATCCGAGAGGATGATGACGGTCGTGTCGTCGCCCACGGCGGCGAGGAGCCTCGCGAGCTGCGCGTCGAAGAACTCGTACGCCATGGGGATCGTCTTCCCGTAGCGGGCGACGTCCGCCGGCGGCACGTCGCCGAAGACCTCCGGCTGGTAGTAGCGCCAGAACTTGTGCTGCACGATGTCGGTTAGACTCAGGTACACGGCCAGGAACTCTGGTCGCCGGGTGCGCGCGATGTCGAGCGCGATCTGCATCTGGCAGAGGTCGTCCGCATAGTCGAGGTAGAACGTGCGCAGCAGGTCGGCTTCGAGGGGCGTCGGCGCCGTGTCCCAGGGCGCCGGCGAGTCCGCCGTGCCCGGGAAGTTGTAGGCCGTGCGCACGACCTGCATCGCTTCCTCGTCGGTATTGGCGCACAGGGTCGGGCCGTCGATCGCGCCCTCGGGCGCGACGTTGTCGACGACCTTCTGGTGCGCCATCGTCGAGCTGATGATGCCGTGCTCGAGACCGCGCCGCGCCGGCCACGAGTTCGGCCAACCGACGACCGCGCTCGAGATACCGCCGCGATCGAGCATGTACCACAGGCGTTCGGCGCGCCCCATGTCGCCGGTGGTCGGCACCGTCACACCGAGGCGCTTGCCGGCGACGCGGAACGGAATCGCCTGCTCGACGCCGCTGAAGAGATTGCACTCGAAGTCCCAGATGCCGTGATGCAGGGGGCGCTTCCCCGTCGCGATCGACTCCCAGAGAGCGGGCGTGCGCGCGCCGGCGCTGGCGGAGTTCGCGAACGGCTGGATCGCCTCCGTCTCGGCGATGATGGTGCCGCGCGTGCCGCCGTCCAGGAGGCGCTTCAGCGTCGGCATCTTCCCGTCGCGTAGCAGCGGATCCATCACGTCCCAGGTCGCGCCGTCCCAGCCGAGGAGCAGGACGCGCGGCGTGCTCGGAGCCGACGCCGGCCGCGCGACGGCCGTCGTCTTGGACAGCGCGGCGTCGCCGACCAGCCTCGGCCGCAGCATTCCCACGACCGGCGGCACGACGAAGCTGACGAGCGCGATCCCGACCGCCGTCGCCGGCCGCAGCGCCGGACCCGTCGGACGTCCCCGTCCGGCGAGGTACGTCGCCACGCACAGCAGCACCACGCCGCCGAGGATCGGCAGGAGCACTGCGCCGCTCATGATGATCGTCGGACGCCCCGCCACGATGTAGGCGATCGCCGCGACGACGAGCAGCATCGCCCCGAACGCGAGCGTCGCGAGCCGGCGCGTGAACGCCTCGCCGGCGAGCGGCCGGCCTCGGACGGCGGACACGAGGAGGGCGACGATCGTGATCAGCCCCGCCGCGACGAGCCCCGCACATCCGAGCGCGCCTACCGCGTAGAGCGTCAGGAGGCCGAGATCGGTCGGCACGCGCGTAAGGTCGGCCAGCAAGAAGATCGTGCAGGCGCTGACGGCGCCGAAGAGTGCCCCGGCCGCGAAACCGATCAGCAGCGAGACGACGAGAGCGCGGAAGGCGGTGAGCGGCATGCGTCCCTGGTCCCCCTACTCGTGCGCCGGCGCATGGTGCATGGCGGCCGCCGCGTGCGATGGCGCTCCGGCGAGCGCGCTCGATCCGCCGGCGACGAACGCACCGGCGTCCCACGTGCGGCGCGGCTTCCCGTCGGCGTCGTTGGCAAAGTCCTTCGCGAGGCTCGTACCCATGCCGGCCGCGGCGCTGCTCGCCGCGACGTGCAGGTCGGGCGGCTTCAGGAGCGATCCCGGCACGCGCGCAAAACCCGGACGTCCCTGCCGTCCGTGCCGCTCCTGGCCGGTCGCCTGGAACCCATCCGCTCCTGCGAGCGCCGGGAACGAATCGGCTCCCCAGCGGGCGAGCTTCGCGTCGCCCAGTTCGAAGAGGTCGTTGTCGAACGACGGCCCTTGCCTGGACGGCGACTGCACGTCGATCGCCACGTCGCCGAGATCCGCGAAGATGTTGTTGCGCGACTCGAAACGGTCCACGTCGCCCACCAGCAGGATGCCCTTGGCGGGACGCATGCCCCGCGGGAGCAGCGTCGCGAGGTCGCCGAAGATCGAGACGTTCCAGACGCTGACCCCGTCGATCCCCTGCACGCGCACCCCGGCCCCGCCCGGATACGAGATCGCCACGTTGTAGATCTTGGCGGTGAACTGGCCCGGCTGGAGCTTCTTGTGCGGGTCGCGATCGTTCGGATCGATCTCGATCGCGCCGATGCCCTCGATGCCGGTCGCGTGGACGACGCCGTTGCGGATCACGTGGTCGTAGTTGTGGCAGAAGTGCTGCTCGTTCTTCTCGTCGCACCCCGTGGCCGGCATCGGCGTGAACTCGCGAATCCCGACCGCATTGGCGGCCCGCCGGACCTCGAAGCCGTCGAGGACCGTCCGGCGCGAGACGTCGAGCGCGACGGCGACCAGTGAGAGGTCCTCGGCGACGAGGTTCCGCAGCACGACGTCGTTCGACTGCTTCACCTGGATGCAGGTACCGCCCCACCACCACGAGGTCGGCTGGTTCGCCCAGGGTGGATCGAGGAAGCCGCGCTTCCCGGTGTTGTCGGTGCCGAGGTGCCGGCAGGTGATGCCCGTGAACGTGGCGCCGTCCATCTGGAAGGTGCGGAAGGCGTGCCCGTGGTCCGCCCACGAGAGCCCCCGCCCGATCCACTCGGATAGGGAGTTCTCGACGCTGAAGCGCGTCACGCGCTGCGTGTGGAAGGCGTACTTGCCGCCCGTGAAGCGCATCGTGATGTCCTCGAAGCGGATGTCGCTGGCACGCTCGCGCATGCCGCCGTTCACCTCGACGAACTTGGAGCGCGCTCCCTCGAGGGCGAGCTGCTTCACGAGCACGTTGTGGCTCGCCTGCGACGAGTCGGCGCCGCAGGTGCCCGAGCCCTCCATCACGATGAGCGCCTGCTGCTGGGGGACGAGGAGCACGGTGCCGGGATCGTGATTGGGATCGGCGTTCCCGTAGGGGTTCACGTAGCTGCGATGGCCAGGCAGATCGTGCCACCACGAGCCGTCGTCGCGCAGGCGCTGCTCGACCGTGCGCGCGTCGACCGGCTGCGGGCCCGGCGCCTTGGTGTCGACGACGCGATCGTTGTACTGCAGCGGCACCCGATCGCCGCGCCGGTCCTGCACGATGATCTGAGGATCCCAGTCGGCGTCCGGGTTCCGCCGCGCAGGCTGCGCTCCCGAAAGCCCGAGGCCCTGACATTCGTCGTGTCGCTCCATGTCGCGGAACCATACCTGGCTTCCAGGCGAGGTCTGCTGCCAATCGTCATAGGTCTTGAAGCCGGAGAGGACCGGCCGTTCGCCCTCGTAGCCCCGGATCGTACAACGCTCGGCGCGGCAGTCGAGATGACGAGCGCCGTAGATCCCGAGATACTCGCGGTAGGCCCCGCCGAAGGCGTCGTGGCGCCCACGCACCTGCAGGGTCCCACCAGGTCGCAAGGCCTCGATGCCCGCGGCAATCGTCTTGAAGGGCCCGGGAGCGCCAGCAGCGCTCGCACAGGGCGCGACGGCAGTACCGTCGCCACCCACGGGGCACCCGCCGTCCACGTAGAGCTGTAGCGAGCCCGCAGCGCCGGCAGGGGGCACCGCCGCCAGGAGCGGCCCCGCGACCAGCATCACCACCCCCCAGACCGCTGACGCTCGACCCCTCACGGCTCCGTCCCCCTATTTGCGAGAAGCACGAGCGTTTCGCAACTTGCGGCCGTTGCCCAGGTGCGGTGGCATCCCTCGCCCCGGAATGCGATGGACGGGGTCGTGCGTATCGCCTACCTGCACTACCTGTCACCAGGCGATAGCGCGCTGACCCACGTGGGCGAGTTTGCGCGGGCCGCCCGCGAGCTGGGCGCCACCGTGGACGTCCATGGCATGAATCTCGACGAGGCGCCGGCCGCGTCCAGAAACGGCACGGCGGGCTCGCCATCCATCGGACAGACCCTCAAGCGGGGTCTCGCCCGCTACCTCCACGAGCCGAAGAAGCTGGTCTGGAACTGGCGGCATCTCCGCCGCGAGCGAGAGATCGTCGAGACGGCCCGGCCAGACGTGTTGCTCGTCCGCGCCGACCTGCTGACGACGTCGTACGTCGCGACCGCGCGCCGAACCGGCCTGCCGCTCGTGCTCGAGATCAACGCCCCCGCCCTCGAGTCCGGTGTCTACAAGGGCCAGTACGCGCACCTGCCCTACGTCCCCACCCTGCTTGAGCGCCGACGTCTCGCGGCGGCCGACGCCATCGTGGTCGTCTCGTCGACGCTGAAAATGTTCTTCGTCGAGCGCTACGGCGTGCCGGACGCCAAGATCACCGTCGTTCCGAACGGCGCCGACGTGCGCACCTTCCGCCCCGACGTCGCGCCGGACCGTCCCGACTGGCGCTGCGGCGAGACCGGAGCCGTGGTCGGCTTCGTCGGCTCGTTCCAGGAGTTCCACGGCATCGACGTGCTCGCGCGCATGATGCTCCGGGTGGGGCAGCTCCGTCCCCAGGCGAGGTTCCTCCTGGTCGGCGCGGGCGCACGGGCGGACGCGCTGCAGGGGGCGCTCGGGCCGCTCCGCGATCGCGTGCGCTTCACGGGACGGGTGCCGCACGAGCGCGTTCCGGCGCTGGTGGCGGCATTCGACGTCGGCGTGCTGCCGGAGACGGCCTTCTACTGCTCGCCCCTGAAGGTCGTCGAGTGGATGGCCGCGGGTCGCGCGATCGTCGCACCGGCGTACGGCTCCGTCACCGACCTCGTCCAGGATGGGCGCGAGGCGCTGCTCTTTCCTCCCCGCGACGAGGGGGCGCTGGTCGCGGCCGTCGTGCGCGCCATCGACGACCCGGCGCTGCGGGCGGCGCTCGGACGCGCCGCACGCGAGCGCGTCACGACCTCGCTCACCTGGCAGCAGAATGCGCGCTCGGTCCTCGCCGTGTGCACGGCGGCCGCGGCGCGATCATCGCGCTCCGCTCAGCCGACGACGGAGTAGTAGAACTCCTCGGTGCGGCGGGCGACCTGGTCCCAGGTGTATTCGGCCTCGACCAGCGCGCGGGCCCGGGCGCCGCGGGCCTGCGCGTCGTCCGGATCGTCGAGCACGTGCTCGAGCGCGCCCCGGAGCGCGACGCTGTCGCCGGTGGGGACGCACCAGCCCACGCCGTCGACCAGCTCGCGGTTGTTCGGGATGTCGCTCGTGATCGGACAGGCGCCGTGGCCCATGGCTTCGAGCAGGGCGACCGAGAGCCCCTCGATGGTCGACGGGAGCACGAAGGCGAGTGCGTTCGCGTACAGCTCGGCGCGCAGCCGCCCGCCGACGCGACCCGGAAAGATGACGCCGGCCGGTGCCGCTGCGGCGAGCTGCGCACGATAGGCGTCGCTGTAGCTGTCGCCGCCGGCGATGACGAGGTTCGCCCGGCGGCCGAGCGGTCGATACGCCTCCATGAGGACGTCGATCCCCTTCTCCGGCGAGAGCCGCCCCATGAACAGGAAGTAGTCCTTGCCCGCGAGGCCGAGCGAGCGGATCTCCTGCGGAGGCGGCGACGGCTCGAGCGTCACGCCGTTCGGGATGAAGGTCACGTCGACGCCATAGGCGTCGTGGTAGTGCTCCTTCAGCGTCCGCGACACGACCGAGACGGCGTCGGGCATGCGATAGGACTGCCGCTCGCAGAACTGAAGGAAGGACGTCGCCGCGCGTCCCCACTTCTCGCGCTGCCAGTCGAGGCCGCGGATGGACGCGATGGTCTTGGCGCGCGTGACGCGCGGGATCGCGGAGAAGAGCGACGGTCCGAGGGCGTGGAACTGCACGATGTCGCAATGGCGGAAGACCACGTCGAGCGTCGAGACGAGCGTGTGGGAGAAGGTCTCGCCGTGCTTGGTGCGGACGCAGGGACGAAAGATCGGCGTCACCCCGCGGAAGTCGGTGCCCTCGGGGGTCGCGTGGCGGCGGCAGTAGGCCAGCACCTCATGGCCGCGGCTGACCAGACGGGAGCCCAGCTCTTCGTAGTAGGTCTCGATGCCGCTGTAGGCCGAGCCGATGCCGCGGGCTCCGATGAACGCGATACGCAACGGGCGACGGGCCGATCCCTTCATGACGTGAGCCGTGGCATTGTGCCCGACGCCCAGGCGCTTTGGAAGAATCGCGCGTTGACATCCGCGTTCCAGGGTGGAGATTGTAGCGCGCCCGTGTTCCGGTCGACGACCACGACAGGCAAGCCGGCGGCGTGGATCGTCGCGCGCGTGGCGCTTGCCATCGCATGTGCGTGCGGCGCCTTCGGCGCCCGCAGCGCATCCGCGGCCCATTTCTTCGTCGACGGGTCCTGCGTATCGAGCGGAACGGGGACGGGGCTCGCCTGCGGTGGCGGAGGGCCATTCCGGACGATCGCCGAGGGCATCCAGGCGATGGGCCCGGGCGACACCCTCGACATCCGCGGCGCGCACGATGGCTTCGACGGCATCTATTTCGAGCAGATGAACCTGCAGAACGCGGCCCCGCTTGGGGGGCGGGCCGTGGCCTGCACCAGCGCCCGCCCGTGCGTCATCCAGGGCTGCCGCGCGCCCGCCTGCCCCGCCGACGAGCAGCCGACGATCCGCGGCATGACGCTGCGGGCCGACTGGATCCCGCTCGGCGGCGGCGTCCACGCGCGTACCATGGAGCAGACTCCGGAGCCCGACGGCCAGAGCCGCGACGCCTTCGAGCCCAACATGATCATGCAGGCGAACGACTTCCCGATGACCATGCTCGCGTATGCCGGGGATGCGAGGACGCCGGGGCCGGGCGAATGGAGCTACGCGCCGGCGACGCACCAGGTGTTCGTGAACCCCGTGGGCGGCGCCGACCCCGCGGCGCAGATCTTCGTGCCGCACTTCACCTACAACGTGCACCTGCTCCCGCCGACGGCGTTCCTGACCCTCCAGTACCTGGCGTTCGAGGGCAGCCGTGGGCGCGGCATCGAGGCCGGCCGATCCGCCGGGCCGAACAGCGTCGTACCCGGCCTGGTCATGAGCCACCTCGTGCAGCGCTACGTCACGCGCCACTTCATCCTCGGGCACGTCCTTCCCGGCGTCGTCATCGAGGACAGCCTCGCCGAGCTCGGCTGCCGCGGGTGGAGCTACGCGAACCCCCAGTCCGACGGCTGCTTCGGGTACCGCCTGTTCAACGTCCCGGGCGCGATGGTGCGGCGCAACGTGATGCGACATCTGGGCTCGACCGGTCGCCGGCGCCTCTCCGGCACCCCCGGGGCGGCCGCCTGGCCGTGCTCCTGGTGCGATCCGCCGTGGAACGATCCCAACCACACCGAGATCTCCGCCACCGGCATCGGCTACCAGATCAAGCAGACCGAGGGGGCGACGCTCGAGGACAACGTCGCCGAGGACCTGCAGGACGGCGGGCTCAGCCTGGACGTGTCGCGCCACGTCGCGGTCCTGCGCAACCGCGTCACGCGCGCCATCCGCGCTTTCGCGATGCGCAACTTCACGCCGACCGCGGGTTGTCCCACCCTCGATCCGGCTGAGTTCTGCTACAACTCGGATCACCTGGTCGACGGCAACACGTTCGACAGCGTCGGCTTCGGCGGCGACATCACCGGCTGCGCGATCTACCTCGAGGCCGTGGCCGCGCGGGCGAACGGCGCGGGCCAGCTTGCCGAGGTCAGCAACAACACGGTCACGAACTCTCCCACCGCCGGCATCTGCGTCGTCAACGCCGACGACGCGACACCCGTCTCGGATCTCAACATCGCGCACAACACGCTGATCGGCATGCCGCGCGGCCTCATCGTACGCGACGCGACGCAGCGGGTACGCGTGCGGAGCAACCTGTTCACGTCCGTCACGACCGATGCGCTCCTCCTGTCGGCCGAGGCACTCCCCGGCCTCTCGCTCGACGGCGACGCCGTTGGTCCCGGCGCGCAGTGCGAGGCGCGATGGAGCGTGCCGGCGTTCAGCGTCACGATTCCCGAGGTCGGGGGCACGTGCGGGGCGCTCACGGACTTCGCCGCCGCGGTCCCGCCCAACGAGGAATCGGGCCCGGATCCCAAGGCCGGCGTGGGCGACACGACGACCACCACGTCGACGTTCACGACCACCACGTCCACCACCTCGACGACGCTGCCGCCCGTGACGCAGCTCGGTGGGCGGAAGCTCCTCCTGAAGGACAAGGCGGGCCAGCCCGGCAAGCGCCGCGTGACGATCGTGTCGACCGATCGCTCGGAGCTGACGCTCGGCATGTTCGCGGCGATCCGCAACCTGATCACCCAGGGCGGTGGCCTGCGCATCGAGGCGGTCGGAGGCGACGGCTTCGCGGAGACCTACCCGCTGCCGAGCGCCCAGTGGCAGCTTCTCGATCCCGAGCGGCCCGGCAAGGGGATCGCCTACGCCGACAGCCACGGCGCCATCAACACGGTGCGGTTCGTGGTCGGGAAGCGCCTCCTCGTCCGCGGCAGCGGCGCGGCGCTCGGCGCGACGCTCGGCCACGAGCCGACGTCGGTGCTGGTGCGCCTGCGCATCGGCTCGCGCCTGTACTGCCTCGCCTTCGGCGGATCGCGCAAAGCGTTCCAGGCGAACCGGAAGCTGCTGCGGACGAAGTCGGCGCCGCCCGCGACCTGCACGCCCTGACCGCGCATTCGAGTCGTCGTCTGCTCGGGACGACCGGCACATTAGCGGCTCCATCCGCGGCTGATTCGCCGCCCTGTTTCGCGACACAAGTGCGCCACGCGCGAGATTTCCACGTCCGCGGGCGACGCGCGTTCGGCACGCGTTCTGCTCCATCCCCGCACGGCTCGTCATCGCGAGGAGGCCGAGGTGAATCGGGGGAGAACATTCCGCGTAGCGCTTGCTGTCGCATGCGCCTACGCGGTTTACGGCGCGACGTTCGCGCGCGCGGCGGTGTACTTCGTCGACGGCGCGTGTCCGACGAGCGGCAGCGGCACGAGCCTCGCGTGCGGCGCCACGGGGCCCTTCCGCACGATCGGCGAGGGCGTCGACGTGATGGTAGCCGGCGACACCCTCAACATCCGCGGCGCCCACGGCGCGTTCGACGGCACCTACTTCGAGCAGCTCTCGTTGCAGGACGGCAGCACGCTGCCGGGCAAGGCGCTGCGCTGCACGGCCAACGGCCCCTGCGTCATCCAAGGCTGCCGCGCACCAGCGTGTCCCACGGACGAAGTCCCGATCGTCCGCGGCATGACCCTACGATCCGACTGGACCAACCGCGGCGGCGGCGTCTACTCACGCGCCATGGAGGCCACGCCCGAGCCCGACACCCAGGGCCGGAGCGCGAACGGCCCCGACTACGATCCTTACATGGTCATGGAGAACGACGGCGCGTTCCCCATGACGATGCTCGCCTACGCCGGCGACAACGACACCACGCCCGCCGACGGCGAGTGGAGCTACCTCACGGCGACGCACGAGATCTACGTGAACCCGACCGCGAGCGCCGCGCCTGCGACGTCGGTGTACGTGCCCCACTACGCCTTCAACGTCCATCTCGAGAGCCCGACGGCGTACGTGACGCTGCAGTACTTCACGACCGAGGGGACGCGCGGGCGCGGCATGGAGCTGCGCGGCAACGGCTCGTCGACCGTGCCGGGGCTCGTGATCCGCGGCGTCACGCAGCGGTACGTGACCCGTCACTTCATCCTCGGGCAGAACCTGCCCGGCCTCGTGATCGAGGACAGCGTGGGCGAGTACGGGTGTCGCGGCTGGAGCTTCGCCAACTCGCAGTCGGACGGCTGCTTCGGCTACCGCCTCTTCGCCGTGCACGGCGCCGCCATCCGTCGCAACGTCCTCCGTCACATGGGCGCGACGGGCCGCGGCGCGTTCAAGGCGAGCGGTGCGCCCTGGCCGTGCCCGTGGTGCGACGCGCCCTGGAACGACCCCAACCACACCGCCTGGTCGAGCTACGGCCTCGCCTACCAGATCAAGCAGACCGACGGCGCGGTGGTCGAGGACAACACCGCCGAGGAGGTCGCGACGGGCGGGATCAGCCTGGACGTCTCGCGCAACGTGACCGTGCAGCGCAACACGCTCCATCGGCTGCGGACCGCGATCGGCATGCGGAACTTCACGCCGACCGGCGGCTGTCCCACCGTCTCGCCGAGCCAGTTCTGCTACAACTCGGACCACGTCATCCGCGACAACGTGATCGACGAAGCGGGGCTCGACGACATGGACGGCTGCGCCATCAACATCACCGGCGGCCGCGAGTTCCACACCGGCGCGACCATGCTGGCACAGATCTACAACAACGTGATCTCCCACCCGGCGTTCGGCGCCATCTGCGTCCAGAACGACGCCGGCAGCACGGGCGGCACCGCCACGCCCACCTCCAACGTCTCGATCTGGCACAACACCGTCTACGGCGATCGCTCCGTCGGCTCGCCGGGCCGCGGCCTGCTGGTCGCCAACGCGGTACAGAACGTCGTCGTGCGCAACAACGCCTTCGACGGTATCGCGACCGACGGGCTCGTCGTGGCCTCGGAGGCGATGGCGGGCCTGACCCTCGACGGCGACGTCCTGGGAACCATCGGCGGCTGCCAGGTGCGCTGGAACCTTCCGACCTTCACCGGCATCCCGAGCGGCGGCACGTGCAGCACGCTCGCCGCCTTCACCGCGTCGAATCCGGGCGACGAGGCGAACGCACGCACAGGAGCGCTCCTGTTCGCGAATGTCGCCGCGAGCCCGCCGGACCTGCACCTCACGGCGGGCAGCGTGGCCATCGACGCGGACACGCCCGTCCCGGCGGTTGCGGACGACATGGACGGGACGCCGCGCCCGCAGGGAGCCGGTGCCGACGCGGGTGCCGACGAGTTCACGGGGGGGATGCCGACGACCACCAGCACGGTCGTGACGACGACCACCTCCGCGACCAGCAGCAGCACGACGACCACGGCCCGCCCGACGACCTCGTCGTCGACGACGCGCCCTTCCACGACGACCAACCCCTCCGGTTCCAGCACGACCAGTACCTCCACCGTTCCCGGCAGCACGACGACGCTGGTGGTCGGCTCGTGCGGCAACGGCGTCGTCGACGCGGGCGAGGAGTGCGACGACGGGAACCTCGTCGCCCTCGACGGCTGCGACGGGTCCTGCCTGCTCGAGCAGATCGCCGCGGCGGCCTTCAGCCGGTCGATCGGCACCCCCATGGACGCGCCGATGGACCCACTCGCCGCCTCGATCGTCGCGCCCACGGCCGGCGACTTGATGGTGATCGAGACGTCCGCCACGACGCCGCCGCCCGCGACGTTCAGCTTCTCGCGCCGCCAGGTGCACATCGAAGCGGCGCCCGCGACCATGGCGAAGCCGCTCGTCTTGCGCTTCACCGTGGAGGGGTCGGCCTTCGCGCGCGGCGCCGACGCCCGCTATCTGCAGGTCTTCCGCGATGGCGCCCTCGTCCGTCCCTGCCCGCGTTCCCACAACACGATGGCTGATTGCTTGAGCCCCCGCTTCAAGCGCTCGCCGGGCGAGGCGGCGCTCACCGTGCTCACGACCTCGCCCGGCGAGTGGAACTTCGGCGTTCCGACCGGCGCGGAGCCCACTGGTCCCACGATCGACCGCTGCCTAGGCGCGACGAAGCTGGTCTTGAAGAGCAGCCCCTCGAACCCGAGCGGGCGGCGGCTCCTCCTCAAGTCCGACGACACGCCGGAGCTGGTGGTCGGCGACGGCAGCGACGCGGCGGCGCTCGTCGACGGCGGCGGCAGCGTGCACGTGAAGGCGATCGGCGGTGATGGCTTCGAAGCGCTCTACCCGCTGTCGCCCGCGGGCTGGCAGCCCCTCAATCCCGGCTCGCCGAATGCGGGGTTGCGCTACAAGGATCCGTACGGACCGATCAGCAGCATCGTCTTCAAGGCCGGTCTCGGGCTGCAGGTGAAGGGTAAGGGGCCGGGTCTCGTCCAGACACTCGGCAGCGAGCCCACGACGATCCAGGTCGAGCTGCGGATCGGCCCGTACCGCTACCGCTTCGAGTTCGGTGGCGACTCGCACACCTTCGCCGCCGACAAGCAGCTCGTCCGGAAGTGGACGCTGCGGCCGGACTGTCCGGCGTCCACTCCCGCAGGCGGGTAGCGCGCGTCAGGCGCTCGCGGACGCGCGCGCGCGATCGTACGAGGTGCCCCAGTGGATCTCGTACCAGACGGCCAAGTTGAGAAGCGTCCACATCTGGCGGGCGAGCTGCACGTCCGGCGTGATCGCGACCCGGCGCCAGAGATCGCGCACCGCGGCCGCCGAGACATGGCCGCCCACCGGTGCATCCGGCGCGATGAGGAGCGACTGGACCACCCCCGACAGGTCGCCCAGCATCCATTTCCGGACGGGCACCTCGAAGCCGTGCTTCTTGCGGTCGAGGAGCTCGTCGGGAACGAGACCGCGCAGGGCCCGGCGCAGGAGGAGCTTCGTGCCCTCGGCGCCGATCTTCATCTCCGTCGGCAGGCTGCCGACGAACTCGATGAGCCGCTGGTCGAGGAACGGACAGCGACCCTCGAGCGAGGCACCCATGGTGGTCTTGTCGAGCTTCATGAGGAGCTGCTCGGGGAGCTGTGTCTTGGCGTCGACGTACATCGCCTGCGCGATGGGGTCGGCGGCCCGCGCGTGCTCCCATGCCTGCGCGAACTGCTCCTCGTCGTAGTGGTCGCCGTTGCGTCCCGGCGACGGGGCCAGCAGCCGCTCGACGTCGGGATCGATGAACACGCTTGCCAGCTCGCGCACCCGGTCACGCGAGGCGAGGCCGGTGATCCAGAGGCCCTTCCACAGGCGCCGCGGCCCCAGGCGCCCCAGCTGAGGCTCCAGGCCGAGGAGCAGGCTCGCCACCCCCCGCGCCCCCGGGACGC
>Ga0187894_10001260_pt1 | contig 32814 bp, 30 predicted proteins | sample GBC1701081metaG_FD_136650 | JGI IMG/M metagenome (GOLD analysis project Ga0187894, IMG submission 136650) | White microbial mat communities from a lava cave in the Kipuka Kanohina Cave System on the Island of Hawaii, USA - GBC170108-1 metaG ...
CGTCGCGATCTACGGCTGGCTGCTCGACGTCTCGCCGGCGGCGATGGTCGCATGGCTCGTCGCGCTGTCGGTGCTCGTGTTCGTGCCGATCAAGTACTTGTATCCGTCGCGGATGACGCGGCTCGCACGCACGATGATCGCTGGAGCCGCTGCGTTCACGATACTGCTCACGCTGGCCTGCCTCGTCGATCCGCCGCAGCGTGAAGCGCTCGCGCAGATCTCGCTGCTTTACCCGATCGCTTACGGCGCGCTCTCGCTCTGGCTCGGCGGCATCCAACGCTCGCGCGGGAATCGTTAGGGAGTCATGACCAGCCTCACTGGCGTCCTGCTGGCCCAGCTCGGCACGCCGGCTTCGCCCGCGATCTCGGACGTGCGCCGCTACCTGCGCGAGTTCCTGAGCGATCCGCGCGTGATCGATCTGCCCGCGCCGGCGCGCTGGCTGCTGGTGAATCTCGTGATCGCGCCGTTTCGTGCGCCCGTTTCCGCGCGCGCTTATCAGGCGGTCTGGACGCCTGCCGGCTCGCCGCTGCTCGTGAACTCGCGGGCGTTCGCGGAAGCGCTGCGGCGCGAGCTCGGCGCCGGCTTTCGCGTCGCGCTCGGCATGCGTTACGGCGAGCCACGGCTCGCGGATGCGCTCGCGGAGCTGTGCGACGCGGGCGTCTCGCGCGTCGTCGCGTTTCCGCTGTATCCGCAGCTCGCGGAATCGTCGACGGGTACTGCGATCGCCGCGATTCGAGACGCCGCGGCGAAGCGACCGACCGCACCGCCGATCTCGTTCGTCGCTCCGTTCTTCTCGCAGCCAGGATTCATCGCGGCGCTCGCGGAGGAATTGCGCCCCGCGCTGGCGCGCGGCGCCGACCACGTGCTGTTCAGTTATCACGGGCTGCCCGAGCGCCACGTGCGCGCGGCGGATCCGACGCGCGTGCACTGTCTCGCGAGCGAGAGCTGCTGCGAAGCGCCGCCCGGCGCGGTGCTCGCGAGCTGTTATCGCGCGCAATGCTTCGCGACGACGCGCGCGCTCTCACGCGCGCTCGCGTTGCCGGCCGAGCGCACGACCAGCGCGTTCCAATCGCGACTCGGTCGCGATCCGTGGATCAAGCCGTGGAGCGACGAGGAGCTGCCGCGTCTCGCAGGCCGCGGCGTGAAACGTCTGGCGGTCGTGTGTCCGTCCTTCGTCGCGGACTGTCTCGAGACGCTCGAGGAGGTGGGCATTCGCGCGCGCGATCAGTGGCGCGCGCTCGGCGGCGAGGAGCTCGCGCTCGTTCCGTGCGTGAATGCCTCACGCGCTTGGGTGCGCGCCGCGGCGGAGCTGGTGCGAGCTGCCTGATGCATGCCAGCCGGCTCAATCCAATGCGATCGCATTCGCGACTCGTGCACCATTCGCGAGGCCCGAAGCAAACGCTTCGCTCACGGCGACTCCGTCCAGCCAGCCGCCCGCGAGCGCGAAGGTCGCGTCGCCTGCGAAGCGCGCGCGCAGCGAGGCGATGCGCGCGAGGTGATCGACGCCCGGCTGCGGCACGGCCTCCCTCCAGCGCGAGATCGCGAGCACGCGCGGCGGCGCGGTCAGGCCGAGCGCGCGATCGAGGCCCGCCAGCACCCGTTTGGAGATCTCGGCGTCGCTCGCATCCATCACGCTCGGCCAGCGCGCGCCGCCGATCAGCGCGGTGACGAGCTCTCGGCCTGCGGGCGCTCGGTCCGAGAAGAGCTGGCTCATGAACAGCGCCCCCAACAAGTCGATCCCGAGATCGCGCGGCACCAGGAAGCCGAAGCCCGAGAGCGCGCGCCGCACGCCGCGGGGGTCGACGTCGAGCGCGACGCTCGCGATCGGCGCGTAGCGAACGCCGGCGACGAGCTGCGCCGCCTCCGCGTCGAGTGGCGCGAGCAGCTTCGCGGCGGCGGGCGCGTCGATCGCGAGGACCAGCGAGCGGGCGGCGATCTCCTCGCGCGCGAGCACGACGCGCCAGCCGGCCCCGTCCCGAGCGATGCCGCGGACGTGACAGCCGCAGCGAACCACACCCGTGCCGAGCGCGCGCGCGAGCGCCGCCGAAAGCTCGCCCAGGCCGCCGCGCGCCGAGAAGCTGCCGGCGAGGCCGCGCGGAGCGCGTGACGACGCCGCAGCGAGCGCGCCGATCGCGATCGACCCGCGCTCGCGCTCGAAGCGCACGAGCGAAGGGAAGACCGCCTCCGCGCCGAGCTGCGTCTCGTCGCCTGCGTAGACGCCGGTGAGAAACGGCGCGACGAGCTTCTCCAGCGCTTCGCGGCCAAGCCTTCGCGCCACGAACTGCGCGACCGATTCGCTCGCAGCGTCGCCGCGCGCGACTAGCGGCTCCGCCAGCATGCGCAGCTTGCCGCGCGCCGAGACGAGCTCGCTCGCCGCAAACGCGAGCGGGCCGAGCGGGGCGTGCACGAGCCCGCTCGGCCGCAACAAGTAGCGCGCGCGGCTCGCGCGCCCCGCACGCTCGAGCACGCCTTCCTGGGCGGCTTCCCGTAACAGCTGCAGTAGCGGTGCGCTCACGCGCAGCGAGTTCGGCCCGCGCTCGAACACGAAGCCGTCCTGCGCAGCGGTCTGCATCGCACCGCCCGGCGCTTCGCGCGCTTCGAGCACGAGCACGTCGCGGCCCGCCTTGCGCAGCGCGTGCGCCGCCGCGAGGCCGGCCGCGCCGGCGCCAACTACGACCGCGTCGCGCGGGGTTGCGGTCACGCGGGCGCGAGCGCGCGCACCGCGTCGGTGAATGCGCGCACGCCATTCACCGGCGTATCGGGCAGGCAGCCATGGCCGAGGTTCATCACGTGGCCGCGCGCCGCGCGCGCTGCAGAAGCGATCTCGCGCACGCGCGCGAAGATTTCTTCGCGCGGCCGCGCGAGCTCGTGAGGGTCGAGGTTGCCCTGCACGCTCGCGCGCCGGCCGGCGCGCCGCGCGGCGTCCGCGAGGTCGACCGCGCTGCCCAGCGAGATCACGTCGGGGCCTGCCTCGAGCATCGCGTCGACCAGCTGCGGCGCGTCGTTCATGTAGAGGATCAGCGGAACGCGCTCGCGCTGGACGCCCTGACAAATCGCTCGGGTCGTCGGCAACACGAGCCGCCGGTAGTCAGGCTCGGAGAGCGCGCCCGCCCAGGTATCGAACAGCTGCACGACCTGAGCGCCGGCTTCGATCTGCGCGTTCAGGTACGCGATCGTCATCTCGGCGAGCCGCTCGAGCAGCGCGGCGAACAGCGCCGGTTCGCGGGCCGCGAGCTCGCGCAGCGCCGTGTATCTCCGCGTCGGGTCGCCGCGGCCCTCGACGAGATAAGTCGCGAGCGTGAACGGCGCGCCGGCAAAGCCGATCAGCGGCGTGCGCGTCGCCACGAGCTGCTTGCGCAGCCGGCGCAGGATCTCGAACACGTACGGAACCGAAGCGTGTGGATCGAAGCGCGCGAGCGCGTCGAGCTGCGCGCGCGTGCGCAGCGGAGGAGTGATTACTGGGCCGGGTGCGAAATCGACGTCGACGCCGAGGCCGAGCACGGGCACGAAAATGTCGCAGAAGAACACCACGGCCTCGGTGCCAACGAGCCGCAGCGGCTGGAGCGAAATCTCCACCGCGCGCTCGACGTCGCGGCACGACGCGAGGAACGCCTGGCCTGCGCGCGCGGCTCGATACTCGGGCAGGTAACGGCCGGCTTGGCGCATCAGCCAAACCGGCGGTCGATCGACCGGCTCGCCGCGACACGCGCGCAGCATGCGCGTCGTGCGGTCTAGCTCGCCCTGCCCCATGCCTGACTAGTAGCCGTTCAGGCTCGCCCAGCGCGCGCGGTGGAACGCGCTGTCACCGAAGGTGAGCTCCGCAGCGCGCGCGCGCTTCATGTACAGGCCGATGTCGTACTCGTCGGTCATGCCGACGCCGCCGAACATCTGCACGCCCTCGTTCGCGGCGAGCACGTAAGCGTCGGAGCATTTCGCCTTCGCGAGCGAGGCGAGCTTTGCGACGTCCGGGCTGCCGGCATCGAGCGCGCGCGCGGCCGCCATCAGCGCAGACTTCGCGAGCTCGAGCTCGATGAAAACATCGGCGGCGCGGTGCTTCAGCGCCTGGAACGAGCCGATCGGGACGTCGAACTGCTTGCGCGTCTTCAGGTGCTCGACCGTCAGCGCGAATGCCTGCTCCATGCCGCCGCGCATCTCCGCGCACAGCCCGATCGTCGCGCGCTCGACGACGCGCGCGAGCAGCTCGCTCGCCGCGCCCTCGCTGCCGATCAGCTCCCCAACAACTCCGTCGAGCTTCACGAGCGCCGCGCCGCGCGAATCGACGCGCGTCTGGCGCGTCGCCGTCAACCCGGCCGCGCCCTTCGTGACGAGAAACAGCGAGATGCCCGCCGCGTCCGCCGCTGCACCCGAAGTGCGCGCCGGAATCAGCAGCGCATCGGCGACATGGCCGTCCAGCACCTGGATCTTCTCGCCGCTGAGCTTCCAGCCCGCGTCGGACTTCTGGGCGCGCGTCTCGACGTGATTCAGCTCGTAGCGACTGCGCGCTTCCTGATGCGCGAGCGTCAGGATCGCGTCGCCGGCGCACAGCCGCGGCAGCCACGCCTGCTTCTGCGCATCGCTGCCCGCGAGCAACAGCGCCTGACCGCCCATCAGCACCGTGCTCAGGAACGGCTCCGGCGCGAGCGCCTTGCCGAGCTCCTCGAGGACGACCGCGAGCTCCGCGAAGCCGAGCCCCGCGCCGCCGACGCTCTCAGGGAATGCCAGCCCGACCCAGCCCAGCTCGGCCATCTCTTTCCAGAGCGCGCGCGAGAAGCCGGTCGCGTCGTTCGCATCGCGCAGCGCGCGCATGCGCGCGACCGGCGACTTCGCGCGCACGAAGTCCGCCGCCGTCTTGGCGATCAGTGCTTGATCTTCGGTCAGGACGAGGTCCATTTCTCTTCTCTCTTTCTCGGTCCGCGTGCAGTCCTCTCGGGCGAAATCGGGCGCTCGTCAGTCCGGCAGCCCGAGCACACGCTTCGCGATGATGTTGCGCTGCACCTCGCTCGTGCCGCCCTCGATCGAGTTGCCGCGCGAGCGCAGCCAATCGCGCGTCGTCGCGAGCTCTTCGTCCGTGAAGCCCGGGCCTTCCCAGCCTAATGACTGGGGGCCTGCGAGCTTCACGAGCATCTCCTGGCGTCGCATGTTCAGCTCGGTGCCGTAGACCTTGAACATCGAGCTCTCGGGGCCAGGCTGATGTCCGGCCTTCGCGGCGTCGCGAGAGCGCTGCATCGTCAGGCCGAATACGCGCGTATCCATCTCGATGCGCGCGATCGCGTCGCGCGACGCGGCGTCGGCTATGCGGCCCTGCGCGTCGCTCGCGACATAATCCCGCGCTCGCTCCGCGAGCGAGCGCCGCGCGCCGCCGCCTGCGCCGAACGCCTCGGAGATCATCGTGCGCTCGTGGCCCAGCAGCGCCTTCGCGACCGTCCAGCCGGCGTTCACTTTGTGGATCACGTTCTTCTTGAGCGCCTTCACGTTCGTGAAATGCGTCTCGCAGAACGGCGAGCTGCCGCTGATCAGCAGGATCGGAGACACCGAGACGCCCGGCGTCTCCATGTCGATCAGAATGAAGGTGATCCCTTCCTGCTTCTTCGCCTTCGGATCGGTGCGCACCAGCGCGAAGATCCAGTCGGCCTTGTCCGCATAAGAAGTCCAGATCTTCGTGCCGTTCACGATGTAGTGATCGCCGCGATCTTCCGCGCGCGTCTGCAATCCGGCGAGATCGGAGCCCGCACCCGGCTCCGAGTAGCCCTGGCACCAGCGAATCTCGCCGCGGCAGATCTTCGGCAGGTGCTCCCGCTTCTGATCTTCGGTTCCGAACTGCAGCAGCGTCGGCCCGATCATCGTGAGGCCGAAGCCGATCAGCGGCGGCGGCATGCGCAGCCGCCGCATCTCCTCGGCGAATACCTTCGCCTCTTCCTTCGAGAGCCCGCCGCCTCCGTACTGCTTCGGCCACGTAGGCGCGGTGAGCCCGCGCGACGCGCAGCGCTCGAGCCACGCCTTCTGGTCGGGGTCCGCGTCCGTCCACTTCTTGCCGCCCCAGACGCCCTCTAGCTCATCGGCCGGCACGCCGCGCAGCCGCGGCGGCGCGTTCGCCTCGAGCCAGCTGCGCATTTCGGCACGGAACGTTTCGAGCTCGGCCATCGCAATTCCTCCCGCTCGCGAAGCGCGAGAACGTAGAGCGAGCGAGGCGGAGCCGCGACGCGCCCGCTCGACTTCGCTCGGCTTCGCCTCGCTGCGCGCGCCGCTCCGCGGCGCTTTGCAAGGGCTCGGGATGCGCGATCCGCGCGCGCCGAGGGTCCAGCCCCCGGATGCCACTGTTCGACTTCGCTCGGCTTCGCCTCGCTGCGCGCGCCGCTCCGCGGCGCTTTGCAAGTGACCTCGGGATGCGCGATCCGCGCGCGCCGAGGGTCCAGCCCGCCGGATGCCACTGTTTGACTTCGCTCGGCTTCGCCTCGCTGCGCGCGCCGCTCCGCGGCGCTTGCACTAGCTTGCTGCGCCATATGCGCATCTTGCTGGCAAGCCCGCGTGGGTTCTGCGCGGGCGTGGACCGCGCGATCGAGATCGTCGAGCAGGCGCTGGCGCGCTTCGGGCCGCCGGTCTACGTGAGGCACGAGATCGTCCACAACCGCCACGTCGTCGACGCGCTGAAGGCGAAGGGCGCCGTGTTCGTCGACGAGCCGCAGGACGCGCCGCCTGGCGCGCTGCTCGTCTACAGCGCGCACGGGGTTTCGCCCGCGGTGCGCGCGGGCGCCGCGGCGCAGGGCCTGCGTACGATCGACGCGACCTGCCCGCTCGTGACGAAGGTCCATGTCGAGGCGCAGCGCTTCGCGCGCGAGGGCTACGAGATCGTGCTGGTCGGGCACGCCGGCCACGTCGAGGTCGAGGGCACGATGGGGCAAGCGCCGGAACGCATTCGCCTCGTCGAGAACGTCGGCGACGTCGCTGCGCTCGAAGCCGCGCGGCCTGAAAAGCTCGCGGTGCTCACGCAGACGACGCTGTCGGTGGACGACACGCGCGACGTCACCGACGCGCTGCGCGCGCGCTTCCCGGCGATTCGGCTGCCGCGCAAGGACGACATCTGTTACGCGACGCAGAATCGCCAGAACGCGGTGAAGCAGCTCGTCGCCGAGGCCGATCTCGTGCTCGTGGTCGGCGCACCCGAGAGCTCGAACAGCAACCGGCTGGTGGAGATCGCGCAGAAAGCCGGGATTGCTGCCCATCTCGTGCAGAGCGCGGACGACGTGCGAGCGGAATGGCTCGCGGGCGTGCGCACGGTGGGCGTCACGGCCGGCGCGTCCGCACCCGAGTCGATCGTGCAGGAAGTGGTCGCCCGGCTGCGAGCGATCGGCGGCGCCGAGAGCCGCGTCGAGAGTCAGCCGATCGTCGACGAAGGCGTCGTCTTCCAGCTGCCCAAGCTCAGCTGAGAGCGATGGCGGAGAAGGCGACAGCGCGCGGGCCGCGCTCGGCGAGCGACGACGTCGAGGCCGACGTCGCAGCGCTGCCGGATCCGGAGAGCGGCCCCGAGAGCCCAGCCAGCTCGCTCGCGACGGCGGCGGGCCTGTCGCGGCGCGAGCTGCGTGCGCAGACGCGCGGCGAGATCTTGAGCCTGGCCTGGCCAGTGATGCTGTCGATGCTGCTCGCGAGCATCGTCGGCGCGATCGATGTGTTGATGGTCAAGCAATTAGGGGCGGTCGCGCAGGCCGCGGTCGGCGTCGGTGCGCAGGTCTTCATGCTCGCGCAGGCGGTCCTGTTCGCGCTCTCGTTCGCCTGCGTCGCGCTGATGGCGCGCGCGATCGGCGCCGGCCAGCGCGACCAGGCTCGCCACGCGCTCGCCGCGGCGCTGATCCTCGCGCTCGCGACCTCTCTGCTGTTGTTCGCCGTGTTCGGGATCGAGCCGGGCTGGATCCTCGCGCTGATCGGGATCGATCGCGACGTCGCGGCTGCGACGACGATCTATCTGCGGCTGGTGATGGCGGCATCGATCCTGATGGGCGTCTGCCTGACGATCGAGAGCGCGCTGCGCGCGAATCGCGACACGTTCACGCCGATGCTCGTCGCCGGCGTCGTCACCGCGGCAAAGATCGGCCTCAATCCGCTGTTGATCTTCGGCGCCGGCGGCTGGCTTCCACCGCTCGGGCTCGCCGGGGCCGGCTGGGCGACGCTCGGCGCGCAAGCCGTCGCGCTGCTCGCGTTCGCGTTCGTCACGCTGCGCGCTTCGCCGGATGGCCCGCTCGGCGTGCGCCCGCGCGATTTCCGCCCGGCGCGCAAGATGATCGTGCCGCTCGTGCGCGTTTCACTGCCGGGCGTCGGCGAGCGGCTGATCCTGCAGGTGGCGATGCTCACCTACCTAACAGCCGTCGGCACGTTCGGAACCTACGCCACCGCCGCCTACTCGATCGGCGTGCGCCTGCTGTCGTTCTCGTGGATCCCCGGCAACGGATTCTCGCAAGCAGCGGCGACGATCGTCGGGCAGGCGCTCGGAGCGGGCGATCTGAAGAAGGCGGAGCGCGCGGCGAAGCGCGCAGCGAGCCTCGCAGTCGGCGTCGCGGTCGTGATGGGCGCGGTCGCGTTCTTCGCCGACCGCCCGATCGCCGAGTTCAGCGCAGCCGATCCGCACACGGCCGAGGCGCTGATTCCGTTCATGATGTGCCTCGCTCTCGCGCAGCCGTTCATGCAGCTGCACTTCACGCTCGCGGGCGCGTTCCGCGGCGCGGGCGACACCTTTACGCCGCTCGTCTCCGCGCTGATTGGAAACTGGGCGTTCCGCGTGCCGTTCGCGTGGCTCGTCACGAAGGTGCTGCACGCTGACCTGCCCTGGGTCTGGGCGGTGCTGATGCTCGACCACGTCGCTCGCGCCCTCTGGCTGCTGTGGGCGTTCCGCAGGCGCGACTGGGCGCAGCGGCTCGGCGGAATCGAGGGCTAGCGCTCGGCGTTCTCGGCCGTCGTCACCCGTCGTCACCGAGACGCAACGCTTCGATCAAGCTCTCGCCACTTGGCTGCCCTAATTCGCCTGAGGTCTGGGGAACTCTGCTGGCGACGGCAGCGCCGACTACGCGGCTCTCGAGCCGATCGCCGAGGGGGAGAGCGTATGGGCCTCGACGAGCAACTGATCCGATTTTGGACTCCGGCCGGATTTGCGGCGATCGCGGTCACCGTCTTCGTGTTGGGGGCAGGCGCGCTCAAGCTCGTGCGTTCGCTTCGGCGAGCGCTGCGGACGTGGCCGGCGCTAGCGCTGACGCCGGCGCTCTCACGTCGTCTCTCGCGCTGGGTGAGCTCTCTCGATTTGCGCGGCGAAGCCTTCTTCGCCGCGGATGGCGTCTCCGCCGAATGGGCGGCGCGTCGCAAGGCTTCGCTCGAGCGCCTCGCCGGAGTGCTCGAGGAGCGCTCGAAGAAATCGCGCGCGTTCGCCGATGGCGTGCGCGACGGGCTCTCCGATCTGCGCTTCGCCGACGCGAATCGCGTCCCATTTCCGTTTGCCCGCGAGATGCGCAAACGCTTCGAGCTATGCACGGCGGTGACGGCGTCCGAAGGCCCGCGGCTGCTCGACCTCGACGGCCACTGGACGCTCGACGTCGGCGGTTCTTACGGCGTCAACGTCGCCGGCTACGACACCTACAAGGGCTTCATCGAGCGAGCCTGGCAGCGCGTCCGCGAGCTGGGCCCCGTGCTCGGTCCCATCCACCCGCTCGTCGCGGACAACATCGCGCGCCTGAAGCAGATCTCCGGCTGCGATGAGGTCTCGTTCCACGCCAGCGGCACCGAGGCCGTAATGGCTGCGGTGCGGCTCGCCCGCTTCAACACCGGCCGCAAGCTGATCGTCTCGTTCTCGGGCGCTTATCACGGCTGGTGGGATGGTGTTCAGCCCGGCATCGGCAGCGAGCGCGAGATCGGCGATTGCCTCACCTTGAAGGATCTTCACCCCGCCTCGCTCGAAGCGATTCGCGCGCGCGCGCACGAGATCGCGGCGGTGCTGGTCAATCCGGTTCAATGCTTCCATGCGAACTCGCCCCCGCCGAACGATGCGGTGTTGATGACCAGCGAAGTCCGCAAGACCGAATCGTCGAGCAAGGCCTACGGCCGCTGGCTGCGCGCACTGCGCGAGGTCTGCACGGCGAGCTCCGTGCCGCTGATCTTCGACGAGGTTTACAGCGGTTTCCGGCTCGCTCCGGGCGGTGCTCAGGAAATGTTCGACGTGCGGGCCGACTTCGTGCTGTATGGCAAGACGCTGGGCGGCGGCCTGCCGGTCGGCGTCGTCTGTGGCCGCCGAGAGCTGATGCGTCGCTTCGATCCGCAGCGGCCGATGCGGCTCGCCTATGTGGTGGGGACGTTCTCGGCGCACCCGTTCGTGATGGCCGCAATGAACGAGTTCTTGCGCTGGGTCGAGGCGCCGGCGGCCGCGGCGACTTATCAGGAAGCGAACGAACGCTGTCGCGAATGGGCGCTCGCGACGAATCACACGCTGGCGCGCGCGGGTCTGCCGATCGAGGTCGCGCATCTCGGTACGGTCTGGACCGTGCTCTTCCGCGAGCCGGGCCGATACCACTGGCTGTTGCAGTACTACCTGCGTGCGCAGGGCCTGACGCTGAGCTGGGTCGGGACCGGCCGCTGTCTCGTCAGCCTCGACTTCGCGCAGGACGATTTCGCCGAGCTCTCGCGCGCGCTCGTAGCAGCGTCACGGGAGATGCGGCGCGACGGCTGGTGGCCCCGCGAGCAGGACCTGCCGAATCGCTCGCGCAAGCTGCGCCTCGCGCTGGCGCGCGATCTCGCTGCGAGCTTGATCCCGCTGCCGCTGCGCGCGTTCTACGCGGAGGTGATGCAGCGCAAGCGCGACGATCACGAGGCGTCGCACCACGATTCGCGCAACCAGGCGCTGCATCTGTTCAGCTCGAGCGTGTTCCTGTGCTCGTACGCGCTCCTGTTCCAGAACCTGACGCTCGCGATGGGCATCGGGCTGCCGGCGCTGTTCGTACGACAGATCGGGCACGCGATCTTCGAGCCGCCCTGTCACGACAAGGAGAAGCTGCTGCTCGGCTTCACGACGCGCAGCAAGACGCTGGTCGTGGCGGGTTATCTGGCGATCCCGGTGATCGAGTGGTTCCGGCTGACGGCTCCGCGCAGCGCTGCGCTCGGCGAGCTGATCGCGACGGTCGCCACCGACTGGTTCGTGATGACGCTCGCGGTGGTGTTGGGCCACGTCGCGTATCTGATTCGCCTCTACGATTTCCGCAGCTCCATGCTGTGGCTCGTGAAGCTCGTTACCGATCCGCTGACCGACATCGCCGCTTACGCGCCACAGCTGCGACATCGAGGCTGAGCTCGCGAGAGCTCGCGTGACGGCCTCGCGTACGCGCAGCAACACACACAACTTGGGCCGGGCGCGCCGACAGCACCGGGTTCGCTCCGCTCAGCGGCGCGCGCTCGCCGCTACGCCAGCGCCGGCGTCCGCTCCTCGATGCGCAGCACGAGCTCGTCCTCGCCGGCGTCGACGGTGACCTTGCCGCCGCGCGCCAGCTTCCCGAACAGCATCTCCTCGGAGAGCTTGTCCTTGAGCGCGGTCTGGATGACGCGCGCCATCGGCCGCGCGCCGAAGTCCGGGTCGTAGCCCTTCTCGGCGAGCCATTCGCGCGCAGCGTCGGTCAGCGAGATCGTCACCTTCTTGTCCTTGAGCTGCGCCTCCACCTCGCGCACGAACTTGTCGACGACGCGGTTCATCACCTCGGGCGTCAGCGGCCCGAAGCTGACGATCTCGTCGAGCCGGTTGCGGAACTCGGGGCTGAACAGCCGCTCGACCTCCGTCTTGTTGGTCTTGCGCGAGCCAGCAAAGCCGATCGCCGGCCTGACCAGATCGCGCGCGCCGACGTTCGAGGTCATCACCAAGATCACGTGGCGGAAATCGGCCTCGCGGCCGTGATTGTCGGTCAACGTCGCGTGATCCATCACCTGCAGCAGGATGTCGAACAGGTCACGGTGCGCCTTCTCGATCTCGTCCAATAACAGGACGGCGTGCGGCTGCTTGCGGATGCGCTCGACCAACAGGCCACCCTCGTCGTAACCGACGTAGCCGGGCGGCGCGCCGATCAGGCGCGCGACCGCGTGCTTCTCCATGTACTCGCTCATGTCGAAGCGCAAGAACGGAACGCCGAGTGTCTTCGCGAGCTGCTTCGCGAGCTCGGTCTTGCCGACGCCGGTCGGGCCGGTGAACAGGAAGCAGCCCATCGGCTTCTCGGCGCCGCCGAGGCCAGCGCGCGCGCGCTTCACCGCCTTCACGACGGTGTCGATCGCGCTGTCCTGCCCGAACACGACGCTGCGTAGGTCGCTCGGCAGCGATTCGAGGTGAGCCTTCTCCGAGACAGTCGCGCGCGCGAGCGGCGTGCCGGTCATGCGCGCGATCAGCTGCTCGACATCGCGCACGGTGACGACGCGGCCGGCCTTGGTGTGAGGCGCGAGCTTCACCGCTGCGCCCACCTCGTCCATCACGTCGATCGCCTTGTCGGGCAGGAAGCGATCGTTCAGATGTTTCGCGGAGAGCTCGACGCACGCCGAGAGCGCGGGCTTCGAGTACTTCACGCCGTGATGTTCCTCGTAGCGCGAGGCGAGCCCTTCGAGGATGCGCAGCGCCTCGGCCTCGCTCGGCTCGGCGACGTCGATGCGCTGAAAGCGCCGCGCCAGCGCTCGGTCCTTCTCGAAATGCCGATACTCCTGATAGGTCGTCGAGCCGATGCAGCGCATCTCGCCGGATTGCAGCAGCGGCTTCAGCAGGTTCGACGCGTCGACCGTCGCGCCGCTCGCCGAGCCGGCGCCCAGGATGGTGTGGATCTCGTCGATGAAGAGGACCGGGTTCTCGCGCTCCTTCAGCGCCGCGATCAGCGCCTTGAAGCGCTGCTCGAAGTCGCCGCGGTACTTGGTGCCCGCGAGCAACGCGCCGAGATCGAGTGAGTGGATCTCCGCGCTCTGCAGATTCGCCGGCACGCGGCCCTCGTGGATGCGCTGCGCGAGACCCTCGGCGATCGCGGTCTTCCCGACGCCGGTCTCGCCGACGAAGATCGGATTGTTCTTGCGCCGGCGCGCGAGGATGTGGATCGCGCGATCGAGCTCGCTCTCGCGCCCCACCAGCGGGTCGAGCTTTCCGCGAGCCGCGAGCTCCGTCAGGTTCTGTGCGAACGCGGCGAGCGGGTCGGCCGGCATCTCCTCGTCGTCGCCGCCGCGCGCCGCCTGCTTCGCGCGCTTGCCTTCGGCGCTCGCCTTCTTCGCTGGCGCCTTCAGCTTCGACTCGCCGTGCGAGACGAAGCGCAGCACGTCGAGCCGCGTGACCTCCTGGCGCCGTAACAAGTCGACCGCGAATGAATCGGGCTCGTTCAGGATCGCCGCGAGCAGGTCGCCTGCCTCGACCTCTTCCTTCTCCGCACTCTCGGCGTGCTGGATCGCGCTCTGCAGCACGCGGTGGAACGCGAGCGTCTGCGCCGTCTCCTCGCGTGCGCCCTCCGGCAGCTTCTCGACCTCGGCCTCGAAGTAGGCGTCGAGCTCGCTGCGCAGGCGCTCGAGATCCGCGCCGACGTGCCGCAGCACGTTCGCACCCGCGTCGTCGTGCGCGAGCGCGTAGAGCAGATGCTCGACCGTCAGGTACGCATGCCGCCGCGCGACGGCCTCGCGCAGCGATGCCTGGATCGTCATGTGCAGCTCGCGATTGATCTGACTCACTCGGCTTCGACCCCCGCGCGCAGCGGATAGCCGCGCTCCTCCGCCAGCTTGTGGACCTCCGCGACCTTCGTCTCGGCCACGTCGAGCGTGAAGACGCCGGCGATTCCGGAGCCCGAACGGTGGATGCGCAGCATCAGCGCGTTCGCCTCCACCGGGCTCTTGCGAAACACCGACTCGAGCAAGTTCACGACGAACTGCATCGGCGTGTAGTCGTCGTTGTAGAGCACGACCTTGAACCGCGGCGGGCGCGCTTGCTTCTCGCGCGTGCGCTCGAGCACGCTGCCTTGGCGTTGTCGTTCGTCGTTGACGCCTGCCACGAAGGGCCAAGATAGCCGCGCCTGGCTGCGCGAGACGAGGACGCGAAAGCGCTGCGATCCCACCCGGTCGGCGTTTCCTCGCTGCGCGCGGCGAAGCGCCGATGGCCGCGCGAAACTGCGCCGCAATGGCCGACTTCGCGCTGCTCGAATCTGTTCGCGAGATCCCCCGTGAAGAGTGGAACGCGCTGGTCGCGGAGGAGTCGCCGTTCTTGGAATGGGAGTGGCTGGCGTCACTCGAGGAGGCGGGCTGCGTGGGGCCGCGCTCGGGCTGGTCGCCGCGGCCGCTCGTCGCGCGCGACGCCGGCCGGCTGCTCGCCGCGTGTCCGCTCTATTTGAAAGGAAACAGCGAGGGCGAATTCGTCTTCGATTGGGGCTGGGCCGACGCAGCGCAGCGCGCGGGCATCTCGTACTACCCGAAGCTGCTCGTCGGCGTGCCCTTCACGCCCGTCACCGGCGCGCGCTTCCTGATCGCGCCCGGCCAGGATCGCCGCGCGTGGATCCGCCGCTTCGCGGGTGCGCTCCAGGAGATCTGCGCGGGCAACGAGCTCTCCGGCGTGCACGTGAACTTCTTGCGCGAGGACGAGCGCGCGGAGCTGGAGGCGAGCGGCTTCCTGCTGCGCTCCGCGTTCCAATATCACTGGCACAATCGCTCGTTCGCGAGCTTCGACGACTACCTCGCGAGCCTCACCAGCAAGCGCCGCAACCAGGCGAAGCGCGAGCGGCGCGAGCTCGACGAGCAGCGCGTCGCGATCGAGGCGCTCAGCGGCGACGCGCTCGCCGACGAGCTGTTCGATCCGATGTTCGAGGTCTACCGTGCGACGGTCTCGGCGAATCCATGGGGCCGCCAGTATCTGAATCGCAAGCTGTTCCACTTGTTGCGGGAGCGCTGGAAACACCGGCTCTGCTTTGTGCGCGCGCGCGTCGGCGAGGAGCTGGTTGCGGGCACCGTCAACGTGCAGAAGGGCGACGCGCTTTACGGCCGTTACTGGGGCGCGCTGAGACCGCTGCGCCACCTGCACTTCAACGTCTGTTACTACGCCGGCATCGAGCACTGCATCGCGCAGCGGCTCGCCCGCTTCGAGCCAGGCGCGGGCGGCGAGTACAAGCAGCTGCGCGGCTTCGACGCGGCCGCCACCTGGAGCGCGCACTTCATCGCAGATCCGCGCCTGCGCGCGGGTGTGGCGCGCTTCCTCAGCGCCGAGCGGGAGAAGGTGGACGGCGCGCTGGAGTGGTACGCGGAGCATTCCGCGAACCGACGTTCTTAGCGAGCTTCGCTCGGCTGGGCGGTGGCTGCGCGGGGCATCGCGAAAGGGAGCCCGCCTCGCTGCGCGCCGTCTGAGCGAGCTTCGCTCGCTCGGACGGCTTGCGGCCGCGAGCGACGTCGAGGAGTGCGCTCGATGTGGGCCGCGCTCGACGGGCCTCGCCGCGACGATGTTGCCGTCAAGCGCGCTCTGCTTCGCTCCGATGCAGCGCTTTGGGCCAGCGCGCCGCCGGTGTGCGCTGGGGCCGAGGTGTCATGAGCGCCACCAAGATCGGCAAAACGCTGGGCAACTTCCGGATTCTCGAGTGCCTCGGGAGCGGGGGCGCCGGCATGATCTGGAAAGCGGAGGACCTGACGCTCGGCCGCATCGTCGCGCTCAAAGCGCTGCGCCCCGAGCTCGCGGCGGACGGCGACATGGCGGAGCGCTTCCGCGCCGAGGCGCGCACGCTGGCGAAGCTGTCGCACCCGAATGTCGCCTCGCTCTACAGCCTGATCGAGGACGAGGACGGGCTCTTCCTCGTGCTCGAGTATGTCGAGGGCAACACGCTCGCGGCGCTGCTCGCGACTTCTGGTCCGCTGCCCTTCGACAGCGCGTTCGCGCTGTTCCACCAGGTGCTCGATGGTGTCGGCCACGCGCACGACGCCGGCGTCGTCCACCGCGATCTCAAGCCCGCGAACCTGATGGTGGACGCGCGCGGGCGCGTGAAGGTGATGGACTTCGGCATCGCGCGGATGGCCGGCGCCGCGCGCACGACGCATCACGGCAAGCTCGTCGGCACGCCCGAGTACATGTCGCCGGAGCAGGTGCGCGGCGAGGATGCGACGATCCGCAGCGACCTCTACTGCCTCGGCATCGTGCTGTTCGAAATGCTGACCGGACAGCCGCCGTTTCGCGCAACCGCGTCGTTCGAGCTGATGCGAGCGCAGCTCGAGGATCCTCCCCCCGACCCGCTCTCGCTTCGTCCCGACCTCGACCCGCGCGTCGCGAGCGCGTTGCAACGGGCGCTCGAAAAGCTGCCGGCGCAGCGCTTCGCGTCGACGCGCGAGCTGAGAGAGGCGCTGCACGGCGCCGGAGCCTCGCGGCGCGGCGCGACGATCGTGCCGGTGTGGCGCGATCTGGCGCCGGCGAGCGCCGCGAGCGAGGCGCCGACGCTGCTCTCGAGCGAAGCCGCGCAGCCGATCGTCGGCGACCCCGCAAACGCTTCCGATGCGAAGGCGGAAGCCGCCTCGCCGCCGAGCACGGGTCTCACCGCGCCTCTCGCCGCTCCCGGCGCCGCTGCGGACGCACTCGACGACCAGATCGAAGCGGCGTTCGTCGAGGACGCATCCGCGCAGGAATCGCCTCGCAGTGTCGCGCCGGCAACGCGCGTGATCGATGCGACCCAGGACACCGAGACGATGAACGCGCGTCCTACCCGCATGCTCGACGGCGCTCCGTTCGCGGCGCACGCACAGGCGCTCGCGAGAGCAGCCCGCAACGGCGCGGGGCGCCCCGCGAGCGGCTTGTTATGGGCGCTCGCCGCTGCGGCGCTGTTCGCGCTGGCGTTCGGCCTGGTGAAGCTCCGCTCGCGAACGCCAGAGGCCGACGGCCCGGCGCCAGAAGCGAGGCCCCCGGCGGCTCGAAACGCCGCCCCGGAGCCCGGGCCGCTCGCGCCCTCCCCGCCGCCCGATCTGACCGGCGAGATCGCCCCCGCTGCGCCCGCCAATCAGCTCCCGGCACAACCCTCCTCCACGCCTGCGGCCGCCCGGCCGAAGAAGAAATCGAGTGCGGCGCCTCGCGCGCAGAAGACCGAGGCTGCGAAGGAGGAATCCGGGTGGGTGATTCGACGCTGATTCGCGTTCTGGCCGCGGCCGCGCTCGCGAGCTCCCTCGCCTGCGTCGTGCCGCCGACGACGGCGCCCGCCTACCGGCCGGCGAAGAGCTCGCAGCTGCCGGGGCCGAAGCTGCTCGGCACCGAAGTGGAGGTGATGCAGGAGTACGCGTGCGCGGGCTCGAAGAAGCCGCTGCTCGTGCTCGAGGAGAGCTCGCTCGCGCCAACTCCGCTCGCGGCCGGCCAGGAGTTCGGCCATCGCATCGTCTACTCGCTGTGCCCGGCGCGCGCGAAGGAAGGCGCCGTCGGCCGGCTGCGCACGCGCATCTCGTATGGAGGCGCCGTGCTGGTCGACGACACGTCCGATTTTCGCGTCGAACCGGGCCGCTGGGCCGTCGACACCTTCATTGCATTGCCCGCGCAGGCGAAGCCCGGCGCCTACGAGCTCCAGCTCGATTTCAGCAGCGCTCAGGTACGTTTCGCCGCGAGAATGCCCTTCAGCGTGTGGGTGCAGGCGAGCGGCGCAGCGCCGGTCGCAGCCGCTTCCGCGCGCGACGCGAGGCAACCGCGCGCGAAGTGATTAGGGACCTTCGCGGCGGGCTTCGTCCGGAGGTTTCGATTCGCTCAGGGCTCGAGAGATGAAGGGCGCGCTGAGTCGCCTCGCGCTGGCGCTGATCCTGCTGCTCGGGGGCTTGATCGGCCTCTTCGCGCGCGGAGATGGCAAGCCACCCGACGACGCCGATCTGATGGAGACCGCGGCGCCGATTCCGGAGCACGAGAACGGCTACATCACGCTGAGCGCGGCGTCGGAGCTGCTCGTTTGGCCGGAGGACGAAGCAGGCAGCGGGCGCTGGATCCAGCTCTCGCGAGACGAAGATTGGGACGAGCGCCTCGCCGCGCAGGCGATCTCCGCCAATGCCTACGCGCTCTCGGCACTAGCGCGCGTGACGAAGGCGCCGGCGTTCCAGACTCCCCCGATCCGCGACATCGCGAACGACGCCGTGCCCGACATGCTCCGCTGGCGCCAGCTCTCTCGCGTGAGCGCGATTCGCGCGATCGCCGAAGCGCGCCGGGGTGACGAAGGCGCCGCGCTCGCCGACGCGCTTGCGCCGCTGAAGCTCGCGCAGCAGATGGCGAGCGACGCGAATGCGACCGTGATGCATGCGATGGTGGCGCTCAGCGTGGGCGCCACGGGCCTCGACGCACTCGATGCTCTGCTGCCGATGTCGAGAGTCGATCGGGAGAGCGCTCGCGCGATCGCCGCCCAGGTCGGCACGCATCGAATCGACGGGAGCGCCTGGGCGAAGATGTGGGCAGGTGAGTACCGCGCAATGCGCGGGACCGTACTGGGTTGGGGCGACGAAGCGAAGGTCCGCGAAATGCTGGAGGACGCGGCGACGCCACGCATCGCGCGCTGGTTGCCTACCGAATACCTCTTTCAGCCCAACAACTCGTTGGCGGTGTACGGGGCGATCATTCGCGGTCGCCAAGCTCGCGCGGGCGGCCCCTGCAGCGCTGAAGAACGCAGAGGCAAATCGAGGCCCGCATTCGCGCTGCTCGCCCCGAACTATCTCGGGAAGCGAGAGGTTGCCGACGCCGCCGATCTCGCCGTCTACGACGCGCGCCGCTGCCTCTACGACACTCGCATCGAGGCGCTGCGCGCCGCGATCGCCGTGCGCGCCTTCGAAGCCGAGCGCGGCTTGCTTCCTCCCTCGCTCGCGGCGCTCGTCCCCGAGTACCTCGAGAGCTTGCCGCGTGACGAGTTCGCGGACGGCGAGCTGCGCCTCGACCGCGTGGGTCGCGCGCTCTATTCGATCGGGACCGAGTCTGGCCTCGCGCCGGAGCGGGCCGCCGAGGCGCGCTTCCCGCTCCTGCCGCCGCCGGCGGAGCCCGGCGCGTAGGCGTCCCCGGGTCTGCACGCGGTACCGTGGGCGCCGAAACTCGAGGAGCCCCCATGGCGCGCATCGTCGGCAATCTCGCTCCCGAAGACGACCTGATGCATCCGCTCGGGCCCGAGAAGAACTTCAACGAAAGCGCGTACTACAACTTCTTCGACACCAAGCGCTCGCTGGGCGGCTGGTTCCGGATCGGAAACCGCGCGAACGAGGGCAACGCCGAGCGCACCGTCTGCCTGTATCTGCCCGACGGTCGCGTGCTGTTCAGCTTCGGCCGGCCCGCGATCCCTAACAACGACGCGTTCGATGCCGCAGGCCTGAAGTTCGAAGTGCTGGAGCCGACCGACCGCCATCGCACGACGTTCGAGGGCAATCTGATCGAGCTGCGCGAGCCGCGCGAGATGGCCGACCCGAAGACGGCCTATCAGAACAATGCGAAGAAGCGCGTCTCGTTCGATCTCGAGCACATCGCGGTTGGGCCGCTCTACGGACACAAGGCCGAGGAGAAACCCGGCGAGGACGCGAGCCAGGGCTTCGCGCGCGCGCACTTCGAGCAGCACATGCGCGTGACGGGCTCGCTGACGATCGACGGCGAGCTGCAGCGCATCGAGGGCTTCGGCCTGCGCGATCACTCGTGGGGCCCGCGCTTCTGGCAGGCGATCCACAGCTACGAGTGGCTGACGCTGAACTTCGGCGAAGGCCTCGGCGCGATGGTCTCGATCGTGCAGCGCGACCCGGAAGGCACGGAAACCTCGCGCGGTGGCGTGATCGTGCGCGGCATGGAGATGGAGCGCATCGTCGACGCGCAGATCACCGCCGAGTACGAGGACAACGGGCTCTATCACAAGAGCCTGACCGCGAAGGTGAAGACCGAGAGCGGCGCCGAGCACACGATCACTGGCAAGGTGAAGGGCTTCATCCCGCTGCGAAATCGCCGCGAAGGGCTGGAGACGTTCATCGGCGAGGGCATGACCGAGTGGCGGCTCGGCGATCAGGTCGGCTACGGGCTGAGCGAGTTCCTACGGCAGAGGCATTAGGGCGGACCGCGCCGCGCGTGGCGGGGCAACTCGATCGGAGCCGCCTCGCGCGCGTCGTGATCGTCGGCACGAGCTGCGCGGGCAAGACGACGCTCGCACGCGCACTCAGCGCGGTGCTCGGCGAGCCGCATGTAGAGCTCGACGCACTCCACTGGGGACCGAGATGGACGCCGGTTCCCACCAATCAGTTCGTGACGAGCGTCGAGCGCGCGATCGCTGGCCCGGGTTGGGTGATCGACGGGAACTACGCAACGGTGCGCGAGCGCGTCTGGCGTCGAGCTACGACTCTCATCTGGCTAGACCTCCCGTTCTCGATCGTGTTCCCGCGTGCGGTGTACCGGACCGTGCGCCGCATCGTCACCCGGGAGCAATTGTGGGCGGGCAATCGAGAGTCGTTTGCGCTGCGCAATCCGGACTGGATCCCGTGGTGGGTCCTGCGCACGTATTGGCGGAGACGCCGCGATTATGCGCTCTTGTTGCAAGAGTCGCAGTACGCTCACCTGCAAGTGCTCGCGCTGAGACGGCGGGGCGACGCCGATCGCCTCGTCGTGTCGCTGAGAAGCGAGTCATCATCGGGACCACACCGGACTCTCGGCCCCGCTCGCGACTGACGCCCGGGCTCAGGTAAATCTCCCTCCCTCGTCGAACTCGAACGGAGTCCCCATGCCCGAAGACCGCATCCGAGTCATCCGCAAAGACGGCATCGCCGACGTTCGGCTGAACCGGCCGGACAAGATGAATGCGCTCGATCCGGCGATGTTCGAGGCACTGGTCGAGACGGGGCGCGATCTCGCGGACGATCGCTCGGTGCGCGTGGTCGTGTTATCAGGCGAGGGGCGTGCGTTCAGCGCGGGGCTCGACATGTCGAGCATGGCGGCGCTCGCGGGCTCGCGAAGCGGAGGCGCGGCGCCGCAGCAGCCGCGCGGGCGCCAGCTGTTCGATCGCGACGCAACGAGCCCGGCGAACTTCGCGCAGCAGACGGCGTGGGCTTGGCGCGACCTGCCCGCACCGGTGATCGCGGCGCTGCACGGCGTCGCGTACGGCGGCGGCTTGCAGATCGCGCTCGGCGCCGACATCCGCTTCGTCGCGCCCGATGCGAAGCTCTCGATCCGCGAGAGTTATTGGGGATTGATCCCGGACATGGCGGGCACGCAGCTGCTGCGCGGGCTCGTGCGGCCCGACGTCGCGAAGGAGCTCACCTTCACCGCGCGCATCTTCTCGGGCGAGGAGGCGCACGCGCTCGGCCTCGCGACCCACCTCAGCAGCACGCCGTACGAATCCGCGATGGAGCTGGCGCGCGAGATCGCGGGCATCAGTCCGGACGCGATCCGCGCCGCGAAGCTGCTGCTGAACGAGGCGCCGCTGGTCTCGCCGGAGGCGGGCCTGCAGCGCGAGGAACAGCTCCAGCGCAAGCTGGCGGGCGGCGCGAACCAGATGGAGGCGGTGAAGGCGGCGTTCGAGAAGCGCGCGCCGCGCTTCGAGGACCCCGCCTGAGCGCTCGCGCACGGACCGCGATGGCCAGCGAATCCGGTACGGCAAAGCTGTTCGCAACCCCGCCAACGTCCGTCTGCCTGCTGCGGCTCTCCGCGCTCGGCGACGTCTGCCATGCGATCGCGTTGTTACGGGCGCTGCAGCGCGCGTGGCCGAAGACGCAGTTCAGCTGGATCGCCGGCAAGAGCGAGGCGAAGCTGCTCGCGCTGGTCGACGGCGTCGAGGTGATCCCTTTCGACAAGCGCGGCGGCATCGGCGGACTGCGCGAGCTCGGCTCGCGCCTCGGCCGCCGCCGCTTCGATCTGCTGCTGATGCTGCAGGTCGCGCTGCGCGCGAGCCTGCTCTCGGCGCTGGTTCCGGCGCGCGTGAAGCTCGGCTTCGACCGCGCGCGCGCGCTCGAGGGACAGTGGCTGTTCTCGAACGCGCGCATCGCGCCGCGCGAGCGACAGCATCAGCTCGACGCAGCGCTGGGCTTCGCGGCAGCGTGCGGCGTCGCCGATCTCGAGCCGCGCTGGGATCTCGCGCTGCCCGAGAGCGCGCGCGAATACGCCGAGCGGCTGATCCCGGACGGCGCGCCGCCGACGCTCGCGATCTCGCCTTGCTCCAGCGTCCACGAGCGCGATTGGCTGCCGGAGCGCTACGCGGCGGTCGCCGACTACGCCCGCGAACGCCACGGCATGCGCGTGATCCTGTGTGGCGGCGCGAGCCCCGAGGAGCGCGCGCTGGGCGACGCGATCGTGCGCGCGGCCAAGGCGCCGCTCGTCGACCAAGTCGGCAAGGACACGCTGCCCGAGTCCATCGCGCTGCTCGCGCGCGCCGCCGCGCTGCTCTGCCCGGATTCGGGCCCAGCGCACTTCGCGACGATGGTCGGCACGCCGGTGATCGGCCTGCACGCGACCTCGAACCCCGAGCGCACCGGCGCTTACTTCTCGCGCGGCCTGGCCGTCGATCGCTTTGCCGAGGCCGCGCGAAAATTCCGCGGAAGGTCCGTGGACGAGATGCCGTGGCAGGATCGCATCGAGGAGCCCGGCGTGATGGAGCTGATCTCGGTGGCCGACGTGACCGCGAAGCTGGACGAGCTGTTGGGTTCGCGGCGATGAAGGAGCTTCGCGTCCCGATCTCGCCAGGCGAGCTGCTCGACAAGCTGACGATTCTGCGGATCAAGTCCGAACGCATCGGCGAGCCGGCCAAGCGTGCGAACGTGCAGCGCGAGCTCGCGCTGCTGGAGACGGCGTGGCGCGAAGCCAAGCCGCCGGCGAGCGATCTGCGCGAGGAAGAGGCGGCGCTCGCGCACGTGAACACGGCGCTCTGGGACGTCGAGAACGCGCTGCGCGCCTGCGAGGCGGCGCAACGTTTCGACGCCGAGTTCGTCACGCTCGCGAGGAGCGTCTACCGGCACAACGACGAGCGCGCGGCGATCAAGCGGCGCGTCAACCAGAAGCTGGGCTCGGCGCTGATCGAGGAGAAGTCCTACCGCGCTTAGGAAATCAGGCGCAGCGGGCGCGTGCAGCACGCGCGCAGCTCACGAGCAGCGCGCGCGCAGTGTCACTTCGCTGCTTCCGCGTTCCACTCACTCCAGAGGCGAGGGCTGCCCTCGCCCGAGGAGCAACAGCGGCGAATGCGCGAACGATCTCGGGACGCGGTGCTCGTCATCGGCTTCGCCGGTGTCAGCGGCGGCCTCGCGCCGCGCCTGATCGCGCTCGGCTATCGGCCGATCAGCGTGACGGATCCGCAGGCGGCCGCAGCGCGCCTCGCGCGCGATAGCGAAGCTGTGCACGCGGCGATCGTCCCCAGCGACGCGCCCTTCCTCGCGCCCGGCGCGCTCTGGCGGCTCACGCGCGCGAACGGCCCGAGCTCGATGCGCGTGCTCGCGCTCGGCAGACGCGAGGACGATGGACACGCCGAGCGGCTGCGCCGAGCGGGCGTGCGCTTCACGCTCTGGGAGCCGTACGCGGACCGCGAGCTGCGCTTCGCGATCAACCGCGCGCTGCACGACGAGTCGCACGGCCAGAGCCGGCTGCATGCGCGCGCCTCGACCGATCTGATCGCGCGCATTCGCCTGGGAGCGCGCGAGAAGGCGGGGCTGGTCTACTCGCTCTCTGCTCACGGTTGTTACGTCGAGACCGATCGGCCGTGCGTGCCCGATTCGTTCGTGTCGCTGCACCTGCCTCTGCCGCGCGGCGGCGTCGAGCTGCCCGCTCGTGTGGTTTACGCGAACGTGCCCGGCGACTTTGCGCGCGCGAACTTGCCGCGCGGGATGGCGCTCGCATTCCTCGACGTGCGGGCTCCCGAGCGGGGCGCGATCACCGATTACGTCTCCGAGCGCCTCGGTGAGGTAGGCCTCGCGCCGCACGGCGATGCCGCCGTCGCGAAGGGCCACATGGCGCGCGTGTGGGCTCGCGTGCGAACGATGATCGCTCCGGCTGCGGGCACGCGCGCAACGACCTGAGGCCGCAGCGAGCGGCTCCCTAATGCTTGCGCAGCCGCAGCAGCGCGAGCACGCAGGCCAGGACGGCTGCGTGCGCGCGAAGCGCTGAGAGCTTTTGCTCGCTGCGCAGGCGATCCCAGGCTTCGAACGAGGTGGCGAGCTCGAGCGCATCGAGCTCCTCGCGCGGCCGGCGCGCAAGCTCGGGGAGCCAGCGCAGCAAGTGCTCGCGCAGCATCACGACGAGCCGCTGGTGCGTCGCGTTCAGGAACGGCGAGCGCTGGCGGTTCAGATTCGCGGAGCGCTTGTAGGGAGCGATGCGCTCGAACAGCCGCGCGCGTCGCTTTACCATCGCTCGCGCGCGCTCGGCCATGCTGCCGCTCGGCACGCCCGCCGCCGCGATCGGAAGCGCGACCTGGCGCACGCGCGCGTCGACCTCGGCATACAGGCTCTCCATGTCGCGGAAGTGCCGGAAGACACTGCGCAAGCCGACGCCGGCGCGTCTCGCGACCTGCTCGGCAGTGGGCTCGAGCACGCCCGAGCCGACCAGCTCGAACATCGCGCCGACGATCGCAGCTCGGCTTCGCTCGCCGCGCTCGACGCGGCCGTCCGCCCTCGCGGTCGCGCTGCGCCGGCGTCCGAGCTCGCTGCGCGTTCGCCCTGCGCTCAAGCCCAGAGCTCCTCGCAGCCGCTGCCGGCGAGCACGGCGCCGAGCGCCGCCTGATCGCTGCGCGCGAGCGCCGCATGCGCCTCGCGCAGCCACTGCAAGCACTTTCCCTGATAAGCGAACGGCTGCTGAACCCAGCGCTCCCCGTCGATCGTGCACTCGACGCGCTGCGCGCCGCGCGCGAGCGCCGCCGCGTTGGCGAGCAGAAACGGCACATAGACGCGGCCGACCTCGGCGAACAGCGCGCGCAGCGCCGAGGGGATCGCCTCGCGCGCGATCCAGTCGCTCTCGCGCGGATCGAGTCCCGAGAGATCTTCGACCACGTCGACCCACGCGACGACGCGCGGCGCGAGCTGCAGCGCCAGCGCGCGCGGCGTCGGATCGAAGCCCGCGAGCTGCGTGAGCTGGCCGTAGAGCGCGAAGTCGGCGGCCGACGGCCGCGCGCCAAACACGAACGGCGCTTCGCGCAAGCGCGCATCGAGCAGCCCCAACAAGCGGCAGTAGCTCGCCTCGATCAGCGGCCCGGTCGTCGCGTTCGAGCCGACGACGCCGAGCCGACCGATCTGGCGCTCCGAGAACAGCTTCGCGGCGGCGAGCGCGTTCTGCTCGGCGTCGTCGACGCGCCGCCAGCGCGGCAGGATCGCCGCCGCCTGCGCGATGTCCGCCGCGTACGACCAGCGGTAGTGGAACATCGGCTTCGTCAGCCACTCGTCCGCGTAGTCCTCGAGCAGCGCGTCGAGAAAGCCGAGCAGCGGATCGTCGGGAATCACCGAGCGGCCGACGTGCTCTCGCTCGAGGCGACGGATCAGCGGCGAAGAGTCGGTGAGCGCCTCGCTCGCGCCGGGATACACGAGCTGCGGCAGGAGCTCGACTCGCGGTCGCGGGAGCTCGCGCGCGGCGGTCGAGCCGGCTTGCACCCAGGCGTGGGGGATGCGGCGGTAGCGCAGCAGCGCGCGCAGCTTGCGGCTGTAGGGCGAGCCGGGCGCGCCGACGATCCGGAGCGGCGTAGCGGACATCGTGACTCCTCGCAGACAAATATGGCATGCGCTGTGCCACTATGTCGCCGCCGCGGAAAGGAGCGTCGCGCATGGCGAGCGTCATCCGCCGGCTCGCCCCGCTCGCGATGGCAACGCTGACGAGCCCGCGCACGCGCGCGTTGCGGCGCGCGGCTGCGAAGCTGGCTCGCCGGCTGCGCGGCCGCGCGCGCGAGGTGCACTACTTCCATCAGGTCGACGATCCCTACAGCGCGCTCGCCGCGCAGCTGCTGCGCGCCTTTGCCGAGCGCTACGAAGTCGCGTTGATCCCGCACTTGGTCGCGCCGCCGAGCGACGCCGCGGCGCCGGAGCGCGCGAAGCTCGAGGCGTTCGCGCGCCGCGACGCAGCGGACATCGCGCCGGGCTACGGGCTCAGCTTCCCCGCCGATGCGCAGACGCCGCGCGAGGCGCTCGTCGCGCGGGCGCAGCGGGCGCTGTCTCGCGCGCTCGACTCGCGCACGTTCGCGGAGGACGCAGCGCGCGTCAGCGCCGCGCTCTGGCGGAGCGATGAACGCGTGCTCGCGGCTCTCGCGAGCGAGATCGGTGAAGCGAGCGCGGGCGAGCTCGAGGCGCGGATCGCGACCGACACGAGATTGCGTGAACGCCTCGGTCACTACCTCGGCGCGACGTTCTACTACGAAGGCGAGTGGTATTGGGGGGCCGACCGGCTCCATCACCTCGAACGGCGGCTCATCGCGGAAAAGGCGCGGAGGGCGCCTGCGGCGGCAGCGCGCGAGCAAAGCGCGCTGATCGCAGAGCGTCCGATCGCGAGGTCGATCGCGCGAGAGGCCCCAGCGGCCGGCGCGCAGCGCACGCCCGTCGTGCTCGAGCTCTTCGCCTCGCTGCGCAGCCCCTACACGTACATCGTCACCGAGCGCGTGCTCGCGCTCGCGAAGCAGACGGGCGCCCAGCTCGCGCTTCGCCCCGTGCTTCCGATGGTGATGCGCGGGCTGCCGGTGCCGCGCGCCAAGCAGCTCTACATCGCGCTCGATACGAAGCGCGAAGCGGAGGACGCTGGCGTGCCGTTCGGGCGCGTCTGCGATCCAGTCGGTCGACCCGTCGAGCGGGCGTTCTCTCTCTACGCGTGGGCTCGCGAACACGGGCGCGCGGCAGAATTGTTACTGGAATTCATGCGCGCAGCGTGGTCCGAGGGCGTCGATACCGGCAGCGATGCTGGCCTCGAGCTCGTCGTGAAGCGCGCGGGCCTCGCCTGGAGCGAAGCGCAGGCGCGCCTCGATCGCGACGAGAGCTGGCGTCGCGAGCTCGAGGCGAACCGCGCCGAGCTGTTCGCGCTCGGGCTCTGGGGCGTGCCGAGCTTTCGCGTCCGCGGCGGCGGCGCGCCGGACTACGCGACCTGGGGCCAGGATCGGCTGTGGCGCGTCGAGCAGGAGATCCGTTCGCGCGGCGCGAGCTAGAACCGCGCCCACGCCTTCCCGGGCGGCATGTCGCATGGCCCGCCGATGCGCTCGAGCGTCACGACGCGGTCGCCGAGATCCGGGCGATGCCAAACGAGCTGACCTTCGCCATCGAGCCGGCGCGTGATCTCGATCGGAATCGTCGGCGGTCGCAGCACGAACACCCCCGCCTCGTAGCTCGCGATTGCAATGATCGGAGTCTCGAAGTCGAAGGCCGAGACGTCGTGCACCGCGTTCTCTTCCGTGCCGTCGGCGCGCGCGTCCGCGATCGTGCCGCCGCCGGTATCGACGATGCGATCGCCGCACTGTTCGATCCGCTCGACGTAGTCGTAAATGCGATCGCCGCGCGGGACGGGCTCACGGACGCGCTCGCTGCCGAGTGCTTCCCAGAGAAGAAACTTTACGATCGACCACGCGCGCGACGTGGATTCCTCCGCCTGCTCTGCGCGCAGCGTCCGCCACAGCCCGCGTAGATCCGGGGCACCCGCAACGAGCGGCGCGGTGCAGGCCGCGAGCACCGGCGCGGGGAAACGATCGCCGTATCCGCCCGGCGGCGTGTGCGCGACCGGAATCTCGTCGGCCGCGACGCGCGAGAAGGGCCGCGCGGCGCCCGGGGGCGCGCACTGCGGTCTCGGCTCCTCGTCTCCACGCGCGAGCGCGCCGAACCCGATCGCCAGTGCAGATGCGAGTGCAAGCCTGCTCGGCGCGCCCGAGGAACTTCTCAGGGCTTTCCCTCCCCGCGCTCGCGCAGCGAGAGCCAGAACTTCACTCGGGGCGGCTCGTGGTCGCGAGCAGCCACTGGCCCTCGAGCCCCGCTGCGCGATGAACGCCGATCGCGGCGACCTCGGAGCTCGTCGCGATCTCGACGAACGCCTTGCGCGACGGGTACTCCATCAACGCGGCGACGTGGAAGCCCTCCGCACCTTCGCCGATCACCTGTCCGTCGATGCGGCCCATCCACAAAAAGCGGCCGCCGCGCGCTTCGACGAGCTTGCGCATCGCGGCGCCGTAGCGCTGATAAGCCTCCGCGCCGCTCACGCCCTCGTCCGGCGCGGTCGCGCGCTCCCTGAAGCGCAGCAGGTTCAGCATCACGACAGGGCCCGCTTCCGGGCCTGCGAGCAGCGTCTCGAGCTGCTGCTTCGTCGGATAGACGGCGATCATCGCGACCTCCTTGTTGTGGCACGAACGATGCCACAAAATACCCAGCTGCAAGCGCTGCACGCGCGAGGGAGCTCGCGATGCGAAAGCTCGTCGTGGGGATTGCGTTTGTCGTCGTGCTGATCGCCGCTTCAGCCGCGCTGCTCTCGCAGCACCCCGAGCTGGCGATGCGCGTTCCGGGAATCGTCGGACGCATCCTCGACCCGGTCGGCGAGAACGTCCCCGTCGTCTGGCAGGCAGGCCCGAGCGAAGCGCCGAGCCGTGCGCGTCCGCCGAACATCGTCGTGATCGTCGCCGACGACCTCGGCTACAACGACCTCACGTTCGGCGGCGGCGGCGTCGCGAACGGCGCGGTGCCGACCCCGAGCATCGACGGCATCGCGCGCGCCGGCGTCGAGTACACGCGCGGCTACACGGGCAACGCGACCTGCGCTCCGTCGCGCGCCGCGATCCTGACCGGCCGCTATCCGACGCGCTTCGGATTCGAGTTCACGCCGGTGCCGAAGCAGTTCGCGCGGTTGATCGCATGGATGCGCCGTGAGGAGGCGCTGCCGCCGTTCTACTTCGCAGAGCGTGAAGACGAGGTGCCGCCGCTCGCCGAGCAAGGCATGCCGCCGAGCGAGATCACGCTGGCCGAGCTGTTACGGGAGCGTGGCTATCGCACGCTCGGCCTGGGCAAGTGGCATCTCGGTGAGGCAGCGCGCTTCCGGCCCGAAGCGCAAGGCTTCGACGAGTACCTCGGCTTCTTGTCCGGGGGATCGCTCTACCTCGGGCGTGACGATCCGAACGCGGTCAACTCGCTGCAGGACTTCGACCCGATCGACAGGTTTTTGTGGGCGAACCTCGTGTTCGGCGTGCGCAAGGATGGCGGCCCACGTTTCGCGCCGGACGCGTACCTGACCGACTACCTCGCGCGCGAGGCCGCGAGCGCGATCGCGGCGAACCGCCACCGCCCGTTCTTCCTGTACCTGGCCTTCAACGCGCCGCATACGCCGCTGCAGGCGCTGCGCAGTGATTACGACGCGCTGCCGCAGATCGAGCACCACACGCTGCGCACCTACGCCGCGATGATCCGCGCGCTCGATCGCGGCGTTGGCAGCGTGCTCGAGGCGCTGCGCGCGAACGGGCTCGAGGAGAACACGCTCGTGATCTTCACGAGCGACAACGGCGGCGCCGAATACGTCGGACTGCCCGACCTCAACAAGCCCTACCGCGGCTGGAAAATGACGTTCTTCGAGGGCGGCGTGCGCACGCCGTTCTTCGCGAAGTGGCCCGCGCGTTTGCCCGCCGGCTCGCGCTTCCACACGCCCGCCGCGCACGTCGACATCTTCGCGACCGCTGCCGGCGCCGCGGGCGCGGCGCTCCCGAGCGACCGAGTGATCGACGGCGTGGATCTCGTGAAGCTCGCGCTGGGCGAGGCACAGGGGCGCCCGCATGGCGCGATCTTCTGGAGGAGCGGCCATTACCGCGTGATCCTCGCCGACGACTGGAAGCTGCAGCTCTCGGAGCGCCCGAAGCAGGCGTGGCTGTTCGACCTGCGCACCGATCCGACCGAGCGCAACAACTTGGCCGACACGCGCCCCGACAAGCTGCGCGAGCTCGCAGCGATTCTCGCCGAGCACGAGGCGCAGATGATCCTGCCCGCCTGGCCAGCGCTGATCGAAGGTCCGATCGCCGTCGATCACACGCTCGCCGAGCCGCTGAAGCCAGGCGAGGAAATGGTCTACTGGCCGAACTGAACGCGGCCGACGGAGCTCTTCACGAGCGCCGTGTGCCGAGCGCTCTCTCGATTCGCCGATCCGGCACCAGCCAGAGCAGCGCCACGCCTACATAGATCGCCCCGGCGAGCCACGGCACGAAGAACGCCACCGCGATCGCGACGGCGTAGAGGAGCGCCGAGCCGATGCCCTTGAGGTCGCGTCCGACGGCTGCCGCGAGCCTCGAGCCTTCGCCTTGATGGCGAATGATGCGGCGCTGCAGCAGCGAGTAGGCGAGCGCTGCGCATAACAAGACGACGCCGTACAGCGCGAGCGGGATCGCGGCGAAGCCGTTCTCGCCCATCCACGCGGTCACGAACGGAATCAGCGAGAGCCAGAACAGCAGATGGAGATTTGCCCACAAGATCGAGCCGCTCGTCGTCTCGAGCGTCTGCAGCATGTGATGATGATTGTTCCAGTAGATCCCGACGTACACGAAGCTCAGCACGTAGCTCAGGAATTGCGGGACGAGGCCGGCGAGGGCGCTCCACTCTCCAGCGTGCGGAGCCTTCAGCTCCAGCACCATGATCGTGATGATGATCGCGATCACGCCGTCGCTGAATGCTTCGAGCCGGCTGGTGGCCATGCGTCAGCTCCGCGCACGCGCGCCGAAGAACGCGTGCCAGACGAACGGGACGAACAGGCCGTAATAGAGCTGGTTCGGCACGAAGCGCACCAGCCAGCCGGCGTCGACGCCGCTCAGGATCAGCACGTCCGCGGCGGCCCAGAGCCCGTAATAGGCGGCCATCGCGCCGAGCGCGCTGCGCTGAAAGCCCGCGAGCTGCGCGTGGCGCGGCTCGCTCGCCAGCGCGAGCCGCGCGAGCGCGAACGCGATGCCGAGCGAGACGACCTCGTGGGCGAGCCACATCGCCTGGCCCTGCCCGACGCGCAGCGCCACGACACCCGCCAGCAAAGGTGCGATTGCCGAGAGCGCCGCAGCCTCGCCGGCCGCGCGCGCAGCGGTTTGCTCGGGCGCGCGCAGCCGGAGCACCAGCCAATACACGCGAAAGTCCCCTGACACCACGAACGCGGTGCTCAGCGCCTGCGCCGCGAGCGGCGAATCGAGCGCTTGCGCGAACGGTCCGGTCGCAAGCGGGTCGAGCAGCGCGGCGAGCGTGAATAGCGTCGTCCAGTGCGAGACGAACGGCGCGAGCTCCGAGGCGAGCGAGCGTTCAGGCGTTTCGCGAGCGATCGCGCGGTAGAGCAGGAACGCGAACGGCACGACCATCACCGCCCACGGAAACTGGCCGCCCTCGTGATAGAGCGCGTGCCACGAAGCTGGGCTCATGCCTGCTCCACTCTGGGGAGTGGCTGCACCGGCGGCGTCGGGTCGTGAAGCGGTGCGGTCGTCGCGCGCTCCTCGGTAGGAGCGCGGTCCCCCGCGCTCGCAGCGCGGTCCCCCGCGCTCGCAGCGCGGTCCGCCGCGCTCGGAGCCGGCTCTTGCGCGCCGCGTCCCCGCACCCAGCGCTCGACGCGAGCCCAGGCCTGCATCCGATCGAGCGGGCCGTTGCACCAGCCGTTCGTGATGCAGAACGCGCGGTCGTGCGCGGCGCTGTGATGGCGCGCGTGCGCTTCGGCAGAGATCGCGAGCCCGATGCGCTGCAGCGCTCGCCCGAGCCGCGGCGCGCGCTGCATGTGCGCCCAGCGGTGAATCTGATTGGTCGTGAACAGGCCGACGCTCGCGGACATCAGCCACGAGAAGACGGCGCTCGGCAGCAGCGCGTCGCCGAAGAACGGTGCGAGCTCGCTGCCGGCGGCCAGTATCGGGGTCAGCGCGAGCGCGTTGTTCCCGGACAGCTCGACGAAGCCGTGCTCGGTGATTGCGCGCGGGTCCACGTGGTGCTCACGGAACGGACGGATCACGGCGGGGCCGAACAGCGGCGTCGCCTCGCTGCCGAAGCGGTCGCACAGGAAGTGCACGATTCCGCTGCTGAAATCGGCGAACACCCAGCCGAGCCCGACCGCCAGCAACAACAGCGGAGCCCAGCCGAGCGGCGGCAGCGTCTCGATCCGCGCCAGCGCGAGCGCGGCGAGACCGAGAGCCGCGCTCAGCGAGAACCAATCGAGCGCGATCAGCGCGAAGCTGCGCGCGCCCTGCCGCGTGCGCCGTACGCACTGAGACGCGTGCGCCGCATTCGCGCTTCTCATGATGCGAAGCTCCCGTGCCGTCCGGCGCCCGCTGCAAAGCGCGCCGCGCCGCGCTGCGTCTCGCCGCTCTCGATCACCGCGCTGCCGAGGCGGTACTCGTTCGCCAGCGCATCCGGTTCGGACAGGCTCCATTGCTCGAGCGCGCTGCGGCGATCGGCGCGCAAACAGCGCTGCGGAAACTCGGCGATCTCGGCCGCGAGCTGCTCGGCCGCGGCTCGCGCCGTTCCGTTCGCAACGACACGATCCGCGAGCCCGATGCGCAGCGCTTCTTCGGAACCGACCGGCCGGCCGGTGAGAATCATGTCGAGCGCGCGCCCCTGCCCGACGATGCGCGGCAGCCGAATCGTGCCGCCGTCGACGAGCGGTACGCCCCAGCGCCGGCAGAACACGCCGAAGGTCGCGCCCTGCTCGATCACGCGCAGGTCGCACCAGAGTGCGAGCTCGAGACCGCCGGCGACCGCGTAGCCGGCGACCGCGGCGAGCACCGGCTTCGAGAGCTGCATCCGCGTCGGCCCCATCGGGCCACTCCCGTCGACTTCGCTCGACTTCGCCTCGCTGCGCGCTTCGCTTGCGATGATCGCGCGCGGCGCCGCAACGCGATTGCCCCGCGCAGTGGCGACGGCCTTCAGATCGGCGCCGGCGCAGAAGTTTCCGCCCTCGCCGAACAGCACCGCGACGCGCGCGTTCTCGTCGCGCTCGAA
>Ga0187894_10001261_pt1 | contig 32814 bp, 34 predicted proteins | sample GBC1701081metaG_FD_136650 | JGI IMG/M metagenome (GOLD analysis project Ga0187894, IMG submission 136650) | White microbial mat communities from a lava cave in the Kipuka Kanohina Cave System on the Island of Hawaii, USA - GBC170108-1 metaG ...
AACTTGAGCGGGCAATGATGCTCTTGTCTTACTTCGGACACGCCTATGTGTGGGGAGAGCCGACGCCAGCGAACCGTATCCCTGCCAGTATCGCTATCCCCTGGTACGCAATTTCTCATCGTCTCGGGCGTCCACCGGTTCTTTCGTACGCTTCATATGCGTTGCACAACTGGCGACGGCTTGATCCAAGCGGCCCGATCGCTCTCGGGAATATCGTGCTCTTGCAGAATTTCCTGGCGGGTGTCGATGAAGAATGGTTCATCCTCGTCCACGTCGATATTGAAGCCGCGGTGGCGGCGGCACTCGCCGCACTCAGCCCTGCTCAGACAGCCGTACTCGAAGACCATGTCCAAGAGTTGGAGCGCTGCCTCACCACGATTGCTACCGCCCTGGAGCGTGCGTACGCCACGCTTCTGCGTATGCCTGAGCGATGTGATCCGTATATCTATTACCAACGTGTCAGACCTTACATTCACGGCTGGAAGAACCATCCCGCTCTTCCTGAAGGAGTATTTTATGATGGGGTGGAAGCGTACGGCGGGGCGCCACAACAGTTCCGTGGTGAAACTGGTGCCCAGAGTTCCATCATTCCTTCGCTCGATGCGGCTCTCGGTATCACCCACAAAAATGATCCTCTACGCCCCTATCTTATGGAGATGCGTGACTACATGCCTCGGGAACACCGGGCGTTTATCGAAGCGGTCGAGCACGGACCATCTATTCGGGAGTATGTCATTGCTCACCGTACAACTCAGTCCACTCTGCGAGAAGCATACAATGCCTGCATCCACTGGGTGGGCGAATTTCGTGCCAAGCATTTGGAGTATGCCGCACACTATATCCATCAGCAGAGTCAACACGGCATGGATAACCCGACCAATGTAGGCACTGGCGGAACCCCGTTCATGCCGTATCTGAAGAAACATCGGGATGAGACGCTAGAGCACTTGGTGTAGTAGATGGGATGGGAGGAAGCGAAGCTTAAAGAAAGAGGCAGCGGCTTCTAGAATGTCGGTGGCTTCTGTCATAGCACTCTCATCAACGAAAAGTACAATGGATTAGTGTGTATGGTGGGGGATATCGACTTCGGTATAGCTTCCAGGTGTGGCCGCATCCACCGCTGCAGCGACCCGCTGGACATGCAAACGCACAACCGGCCATTGGGAATTGCCAAGAACGACAATAGCGATCTTTCGGCCTGCAAGATTTTGCTGGTAGCGGATATTCTTGTCGGTGGTTAACAACAGATCAAACCCGGCTTGTTCTGCCGCGGTGAGCAGATCGCCGTTACTGAACCTGTCCCATCCCATGTCTTGCGTCCGTTTGACGCTGTGACCTACGAGAGAGGAGCGAAGCGGAGCAGGTGTGTCACGGTCGAAAAGGATAAGCATCAAGGCTGCTCATGCGCCGGAGCATCGAGGCTTCGCGCCGCGAATTCCAGCACAGTCTTGATCTGTTCGGGTGTTATGTCAAACCATTCAGCAATGTCCTCGATGCTTGCTCCGGCCTCGAGATTTTCAAAGACGGTGGATACCGGCATCCGCGTCCCGCGAAAAACCCATGCGCCGCTGACCTTGCCGGGGATACTCTCCACGGCAGGGCATTGTGACCAGTCAAGAGCCATATCCGACCTCCGTTATCGTTGTTTTTCGTTTTACCACGGGCAGGGCGGATATGTCACCGCTTGAAGATGGAAACACGAGCGAGGTTGCCCCATATCCGTTCTCTGCTTAAAGATTCACCACCGCAACCGTATCAATCGCGCTTTGAATCTCAGGATGTGCGAAGGAAACAGCGGATTCTAGGGTGGCGGCAGCTTCTGGCACGCTACGCCCTTTAGGCAGGAAGTTGAACTCTCTGTGAGAATGACTTTTTTAAGACTCGTACTACCTCTCGGGGAAATTTGGGTATGCCGGAGCACCAGGGACAGGAGGCGGAATGCTGATAAGTAATCCGGCGAAATAAAGCGAGAGTGCAATAGCGGAAAGCCTCGCTTCATTTAGGAAATGTTGGTGCTCGGGAATGCGTATCCCGTTAAGGACAACAGAAAAGTTCAGTTGTTTCTGGGTCAACCTGCGCTCTTTTGTATCGTAGATGACGCCAGGGAAATCAAACTGCAGCGATACACCACAGCCTGGGAAAGCGTTCAGGAGTTCTTCAGCTTTTGTTTTCAACTCCATCCACACGGGACCAATGGCCTGATTGAAGCGTGTCATAGCCTCATTCATTTTCGCAAGTCGATTCCGGCGATGGATGATGGGAAGGCTATCGCACACCTCTTGCCAGAGTTGATCAATAGTTGGCGGTAGGTCCCACAGCCACCAGGATATGGCTGGCCAGTAAACTCTCAACGACAAGGTCGAATAGGTAGGACTCAATGATCGTGTTATCCACTCACCCACCACTGAAGGCGGGCCGCCCTTGCATGGCCTGGTTGATTTCGTCGCTGGTGAGCTGAAAGAGCAGATCAACCGAGCGCCAGTAATCGAGCAGCGCGTTTTTCGCATTCAGCTTTCTCTCCGGGTCAAATTGGTCGAGAAACGCCTCTCCGGTATTTGGTGAGAGATCGATTCGCTTCTCGCTACGGTAGCCAAGCGTGTTAAACAAACGCCGTGCGTTGTCTCGAAGATTCCCGCTAGCGAATGCCTTGAGCGCATCTTGGATTTTTTCTTTAGAGACCGGGGTATCCATTGTCTCCCCATTTAAGCCCGATACCGTTAAGCCGAGACGTCATTGCGAGCGCAGCGAAGCAATCTCTGTTTCAGGCAAAGATTGCTTCGTCGCCTGCGGCTCCTCGCAATGACAGAAGTTAGTAAATTTCTGATCCTTAAGCCTCCGCCGGCGACAGCAATGTTCCCAGCTTGTCCAGCACTTCCAGGATAACCTCTTTCGGCAAGGTGCAGATGAACTCCGCTTTTCGCACGCGCCAATCCAAACTCTTTGCTTGATCGGCGAGCACCACTCCGCCCACCTTGGAACCAGGCGGAACGCCCACCTCGAACGGGTACCCTTTGATCTGGTTGGTAATCGGGCACAGGATGGCAAGTCCCACCTTGCCATTGTACGCCTCAGGCGAGAGCACGACCGCAGGTCGCCGTCCCGCTTGCTCATGTCCCACTCGCGGGTCGAACGAAATCCAGATCGCATCGCCGCGGTTCGGCACATATCGACGCGCCATTACCACGCTTCCCGACCGACCGGAGGTCCGGTCTCTACTTCGCCGTGCAAGTTTGCCCGGCTTACCTTGGCCAGCAATTGGGATAAGGTAGTTTTCTTTCTGGTGGCAGGCGTGGCAACAAGTTTCCCTTTGACGACCGAAAGATCGACCAGCGCACCTTCTTCAATCTGGACCTCAGTGGCGAAGGGCTTGGGGATACGCAGGGCTAAGCTGTTGCCCCATTTCTGCACTTGTACTCGCATAAGCGGCTATCTCCGAATGTTTCTACAAAGAGGATACAGAGGAGGATTGTTGCGGTCAATCGTCGCCGTAGCGTCTCTCATTGCTCAATGTCGTTAAGTGAAACCCTGATGTCATTGCGAGCAGAGCGAAGCAATCTTTGCCTTCCAAAGATTGCTTCGTCGCCTGTGGCTCCTCGCAATGACAGGCGTTCCCTGACTGAACGGCGCTGCCCCTCAAGGGAGAGGGGATATTTCAGGATCCTTAATGACCAGCCAGATCATGAGCTGAAAATCCGAAGTTGAGGTCACTTGTTTGTTTGCCTCCACCAGCACGCCGCTGCGTCCCGAAAGCAAACCGGTCAGAGCCCGTTTCTTGAAAGTATGCACGATGGAGTCAACCGCTTTCCGCAGTAACTCACTGTACGGATTCATGTCTGCGCCATTCCTGGTTTCTGCGTCGAACAGATTACAGAGCGTCTCGTAAGCAACAGTCTTCCCCACACATAGCACACGATAGATTTCCAGAATCTGCTTCGGTTGAGCAAATGTGTAACGCACGATACCATCGCCGCGCACGTACACAAGAAAATACGGCTGCAAGGGGTTCACCTGCTCATTACCCGAGGTATCCCCTAACTGTCTCAAGCAAAAGATGACACCAGGAACGATTTGCGGGTAGCCAGGTGCTGGCGGCACGATAGCATACAGTCCAAAAGGCGCTTGCGCCAACGCCGCGCGGTTCGCCTCGACATATTTGGTCAGCTCCATGCGAAAGTCATCCAACGTGAACTCATGGTACATCTTGCCGTGAAGCAGGTTTGTTTGCTTCACCGAGCGGATCTGCACCTTTTGGATGATCCATTCCTCGCACTCTTTAGCGACGCGTTTTTGCTCTAAACGGTTGGCCAGTTGGAGGCCGTCGTCCTCGATTTTGAACGCTTTCTTGTCGGTTTTCTCCGGATCAAGAGATTTGAGAAACCGCGGCTCTCCATAGAGAAACCTTAAGTCGGCGATACCCTTAAGCTGCTCCTTGAGAGCTTCGAACGCATAGATTGTGAAATACGCGGACACTACGGAAAGTGAACTACCTGCTTGGATCTTATCTTTAAGGAAATTGCCGACCGTTCCCCACCGATAGTTATCGCGTATTCCCGTACTAGCTCTTGCGGCCTCGGGCTGTTGGTCCTCACGGTCTATCTGCCGCTTTTCCTTGTAGCGATTCGTATCTTTAGCCAAGATTCTCCTCCCTACTTAGAAACTACTGGATACTGGCCACTGATTACTATTTTCCCTTCGCCTGCTCCTGTACATAGCGTGCAATTTGCTCATGGGTCGCAAACCAGACGCCGGGCTTCTTCTTCATATGTTCAATCAGGCGTTCCAACATCTGCATCCGATAGCGATGCCCAATCACCTGTGGATGCATCACCAGGATGTAGGTTGTCCCTTCCGCGTAAGCTCCGTCAAACTCGCCCGCCCAGACTGAGTAAACATCGTCAGGGTTACGCAGCCCGACATGATGGCTCGACCAGCTGAGTTGGAAATACGGCCAATCGTCCAAGATCCATTCCACCGGCAGCTCAATCACTCCTGAGTCTTTCCCTTCAGCAACCAACATATAGGGTCGGTCGTCGGCCATCATGCTGCTGTCATAGAGAAACCCCATCTCCTTCACGATCTGAATCGTTTGCGGCGTTAAGTCCCAAGCCGCCGAGCGAAACCCCACTGGCCGTTTGCCAGTTTTCTCGACGACGATCTTCATTGCCTTATCATAGGTTTCCCGCTCCTCATTCCCTTTAAACTCCAACGGGTTCTCGTGGACGTAAGAGTGAAACCCGATCTCATGTTGTGGCCGCTTGAGCAAGTCTTGGAGCTCTTGTGGGTGAAGAAGCATTGAGGCTGCCGGGATAAAAAACGTCGCCGGAATTTTATGTTTGTCGAGCAAGGCCAAAACCCGTGGCATCCCCGCCCGCGCCCCATACTCCCCCCGCGACATAAATGAGGGGCTTTGCTGCTTTTGAAACCCCAGCCACACTGGCTCGGTATCAAAATCGAAAGATAGGCTGACCGCTACCCGCGCCCCATTCGGCCACTGCTTCGGCGTCAGATCTTTTCCGCTTCTGACCTTGTTCACGTGTTTTTGGATCTGTTCCGGTGTCCACTTCCATACTGGCTCTTCTTGCTGTGCACGTGCGGCCGATACGAACAAAACAAGAAAACTCAGGCCCCAAAATACTAATATCCACAGGCTTCCACTGTCTCTGTCTCTTTTCATCGTCTTCTCTCCCTTTACCACCTCGAACAGTTTCATTATGATCCCGCCATTCTACGCAGGAGGGGATCCGTGCTCGAAACGTTACTTTTGTCTTACCCTGACTGGTTGTTACAACTTGCTTTGCTCGTCGTACGTGTTGCTCTAGGGATCTGCATCATCGTTCATGGCCTTGGGAAACTTGGCTTTCATAAAACCAATCCCGGCGGGGTCAAAGCTTTTGCCGGCTGGCTGACCGATCTGGGCATGCCTCATCCCTTACTAAATGCTTGGGTCGCAACTATCACCGAGTTTGGTGGCGGTATCCTTTTCACTCTCGGGTTGTTCACCCGACCAGTCGCCCTCGCCTTGACCATCAACATGATCGTTGCAACCCTTACCGGCCATAAAGGCGGCGGTTATCTCATCCTCAACAACCCCCCGGGCGCCGAGTACGCCATCAATCTCGCCATTCTCTTCGGCATGTTTGTCTTGCTCGGCCCCGGCATGTGGTCTCTTGACTATTTCCTCTTTCACGCTCGCTGACTGTAATTATGCCTTAGCGAAAATCTGCACGACGTTGCCTGCGGGATCTCTGACCGTGAAGTATTTCCCGTGTCCACCCATGTCAACGATATCGTTCACCATAGCTCCGCTCTGGACAAGCTTTTCGCGCATTTCCATCAAGTTATCAACCTCAAGCACTACGGTTCCTCCACCCCCCGCAGGAACCGTCCCTTCACTTGGGTCAGCTAAAGCCACCGCTACCCCGTTAACATCGAATTGCGTCCAGCGATTCCCATCGCGGAACTTAACGTTCAAACCAAGAGTGTCTTTATAAAAAGACACCGCCTGGTCCATGTTCTTCACCACGTAATAGGCACTGGAGAATTTTTTGACCGCCATAATACTCCCTCCCAAAGAAGTTTTCCTTTTCCTATCTCACAACCCCCTCACAGGGCAAGGAAGTCATAGCCCTTTTCTTCCAACCCACCTGAACGAGGAGGGGCAATCTGCGTGCGCCGCAGGCGCAAAGCAGAATGTCCCTCTGAGAGAAGGTCAATAATACGGAAACCCTTTGGGTACAGAGCGGTAGCTGACATACTCTTGGTGTCTGCTCGAATCCCCGAGAATTTTCGAGATGACCAATTGGTCAATCAGGACTGTAGCAGTTTTTTTCTTCGCTGCTCCCTTAATGATGAACGGAGAGCACTATCTCTGCTTGACGCTCCATCTTCCACCCTCTACGCTCCTCTCGCAGGAGGAGAGCTGATGTCAATCTCAACGGAAAAAAAGAAACTCACCGGTGCTCACGCCATTCTGAAGGTCGCTGCCTCTGCTGGTTTGAAAATCTGCTTTGCCAATCCCGGCACTACCGAACTCTCCCTCGTCCAGGCACTTGACCAAAGCCCGGAGATTCACCCTGTGTTAGCCGTCTTCGAAGGAGTCTGTACTGGAGCTGCCGATGGCTATGCCAGGGTGAGCGGTAAGCCGGCCTTGGCCCTTTTGCACCTCGGTCCCGGACTCGCCAATGGTCTCGCCAACCTTCACAACGCCCGCAAGGCTGGAACCCCGGTCGTCTCGGTCATCGGCGAACATGCCACCTGGCATATTGCCGCCAATGCCCCATTGACGTCTGATATCGCCACCCTCGCCCGGCCAATGTCAAAATTTGTCCATACCACCACCCGCGCCGAATCCGCTGCTGCTGATATGGCCACCACCATCGCCCAAGCACTACAGTTGCCGAGTGGCCCGGCCACACTCATTGTGCCCGGTGATATCCAATGGACCGAGGTAGAAGAGCACCCAGTGGTTCCACAAATCCCTGCTCCTGCAGCCCCAAATGCCACGGATATTGAGCGAGCAGCAACCGCACTTCGTTCCGGAAATGCCGCAGTAGTAATCAGTGGTAGCGCGCTACGTGCTCCTGGATTACACGCGGCTGAACGTATTGCACGAGCAACCGGTTGCAAAATATTCGCCCCTACCTTTCCTCCCGTACAAGACCGTGGCGCCGGCTTACTTTGCCCTGAGAAAATCCCCTACCCGCCTGAGCCTGCTCGTCAGCTATTAGCCCCATACCGCACCATAATTCTTGCTGGCGCGGGTGAGCCCGTGGCCTTTTTTGGCTACCCCAACAGCCGCAGCGGCCTGTGCGCCGAAGGCGCAACCATTCTTTCCCTTTGTTCTCCAGCCGCAGACCCGGCAACCGCACTTGTCGCGCTCGCAGATACCCTGGGGGCTCCGCCCGAGCGTGCCGTTCCTGCCGCCGAGCGCCCGCAGTCTCCCCGTGGCGCATTGACTCCCCTCAGTATGTGTCAGGCCGTGGCCGCAGCTCAAGGTGAGAACCTAATTGTTATGGACGAAGGGGCGACCGCCGGCTTCGCCTATTATGGATTTTCTGCCGGTGCTCCTCCTTTCACTTACATGACCCTCACCGGTGGATCGATCGGCCAGGGCTTGCCCTGCGCTGTTGGCGCCGCCGCAGCTGAACCCGCCAAGCGTGTTATCTGTCTTGAAGGCGACGGCTCGTCTTTGTACACGATTCAATCGTTATGGACGATGGCGCGAGAAAAACAGAATGTGACAACGGTGATCTGTAAAAATCGTGCCTACTCGATCCTGCGCTGGGAGATCGAGCGAGCTCGTGCAACCCCTGGTCCGGCCAGTCTTGCACTCACTGGGCTAGACAATCCCGAAATCGACTTCGTCAAGCTTGCCGAAGGATTCGGAGTCGAAGCCCGAGCAGTTCATACCGCCGAAGCGTTAACCGAGGTTCTTCAATATTCATTCAAGCGGTCCGGGCCTCTCCTGATCGAAGCGAATTTACAGTAGTAAACTCACACAAGTTAAGAGAAAGCCAGTTCTTCGGCTTGAGAGAAGCCGATTTCCTCAGCTTCATAGCGAGTAACTAAATGACTCCTGCGCTCTTCAATTCCTCTAGTCGCTCTGCGCTATAACCGAGCCATTTTCCATACACCGCGGCGTTATCCTGACCCAGCAGAGGAGCCGGAGTGCGAATCTGCGTTCGCGTACGCGAGAATTTTGCCGCGGTGCCGTAGTGCATTACTGCACCCGCTGTCGGATGGTTCACCCCAACAACCATCTCTCGCTCGCGAAAATGCGGCTCTCGCACGATCTCGCCGAAATGTAAGATAGGCGAGGCGGAAATACCTTCCGTATTAAGCGTTGCGACCACTTCCTGCGCCGACCGCCCGCTTGCCCAATCGGCGGTGATTTGCTCGATCAACTCTTCGTGTACTTTTCGCTCCGCTACCGTCACCGTACGAGGATCAGTAATCAAGTCCTCTCTGCCGATAATCTGACAGAATTTCTGCCACTGTTTATCGTGCACGACTCCAAGCATCACATACCCATCAGCACAGCGAAAACTATTAACCGGAGCAGCCGCAGGGTGACGATTGCCGTTGCGCTGCCAGACCTCCCCGCAGACCGCAGCCTGCATGATGCCCCCTTCTGTAACTGAGAGGGCGCAATCAACCATCGCAATATCTACCCATTGCCCTTCGCCACCACGCTGTCGGCGGACCAACGCGGCCAGTGCCGCCTGGGCTGCTTTGATGCCGCTCAGGTAATCCATGATCGCATTGCCGGTTTTCGTCGGTGGACCGTCTGGTTGTCCGGTGACAGACATGACTCCACTCATCGCCTGGGCATCGATGTCATACCCAACTTTGGATGAGAGCGGCCCCCATTGCCCCAGACAGGAGATAGAAACATAGACGATGTCTGGCTTTATTCTACGAATGTCTTCGTATCCGAGCTGCCACTTACTCATCGCACCAGGGCGGAAGTTTTCCAACACAATATCGGCATGACCGGCAAGCTGGCGGAAAATCTCCTGCCCTTGCGGATGATGGAAGTTGAGGGTGATTGATTTCTTGTTACGATTGATACTCAGGAAAGGAGCACCTCCATCTCGTTCCGGCGCGTTTGGCACGCGTGGACCAAACACGCGGCAAATATCCCCTGTCTCCGGCAATTCACACTTGATGACCTCTGCCCCCATGTCAGCTAATTCAGCCCCTGCTACCGGTCCTGCATACGTGGTACAGGCTTCCAGCACCACTATGCCCTCTAAAGGGCCAACCGAGGGAGAGTATGTCTCCCGGTAAAATTCTTCCTTGGTCATCTGTTGTTTCCTCCTTACGTAGCCGTTTACCGAACCCAGGGCGAGACAAGATTCTCTATCGCACAACTATCATTGCATCGTTAGAACTGATCTGGTAGCTGTTCCTGCCAGGTGGAATAAGTCTGTCGGTCATAGGAGGCGCGCATGTCTCAGCTCAGTCTCTGGCGGAAAATCAGCCTGAAAATTATCGTGCTAGGAATTAGTGTTTTGCTGATGGGCAACCTAAGTACGACGCTAGCCGATGAAACCTGTCAGTCGCCATATCTGCCCAAGATTACCGGCCAAGAAGATTATATCTACGTCTGGACTCTTGGCTCGGAAGGCGTCGGTGATGGATCAGATAAGCTCGTCACCATTGGTACGAATCCGAAGAAGGCGGACCAGTACGGTAAAGTCATATCAAGCACCTCCGTTGGCGGTCGCCACGAAGCCCATCATGGTGGCTTTACCGATGACCGGCGCTATCTGTGGATGGGAGGGCTCGATGACAGTAAGATCTTTGTCTTCGACGTCTCTGCCAATCCAACCAAACCTGCTCTCGGGAAGACTATCGATACGTTCGTACAAGATTCTGGTGGCGTTGTGGGGCCTCACACTATGTATCCCCTTCCTGGTCGTATGCTGATTACTGGTCTCTCCAACTCGACCGATCATGGTGGAAGAACCGGTATGGTCGAATATACCAACGAGGGCAAATATATTCAGACCTACTGGATGCCCAAAGAGGCAGACTACGGCTATGATGTACGTGTTCAGCCTAATCTGAACCGCATGCTGACCTCCTCTTTCACCGGCTGGAACAACTATATGATGGACTTCGGCCAGATGCTTGCCGACAAAGAAGCGATGAAGCGCTTTGGCAACACTATGGTGCTCTGGGATTTTCATGCCCGCAAACCTATCCAGATTTTCCAGGTTCCCGGCGCGCCGCTCGAAATCCGCTGGGCACTACAACCTCGTCATCCCTACGCCTTTACCGCTACCGCCCTCACTGCAAAAATTTGGCTCATTAGCCAGAAAGATGACGGTACGTTTGAAGCCAAAGCGGTAAGTGACGTTGGTGACCCTAGCAAGGTCCCATTGCCGGTAGACATTAGTTTATCCGCCGACGATCAGTTTTTGTTTGTCAACACCTTTATGGACGGCTCCTGTCGCGTGTATAACGTCTCCGACCCCACCAAGCCAAAGCTGATCCACCAGGAGAAGATCGGCTCGCAAGTCAACATGGTCTCTCAGTCCTGGGACGGCAAGCGCGTGTACTTCACCACCTCGCTGCTCGCCAATTGGGACAAAAAAGGGGAAGCGAACGAGCAATTCCTCAAAGCCTATAACTGGGATGGCAAAAAGCTCACTCCCGCCTTTACGGTGGACTTCGCTAAAGAAAATCTCGGTCGCCCCCATATTATGCATTTCGGTCAGGATCAGTTTTATAAAAATCAGATCTTCACCGAGCAAGACTCGGGAGAAAATGCGGCCCTTGTCGCGAATAAGTATAAATAGTGAATTGAGCAGGGGCAGAGTATGCAACCCATGCTTTGCCCAGAATTACCATGAAAAGAGTCTTTCGCCCTCTTTTCTTAACTGCTCTCCTCTCACTGCTCTTTCCACCCCACTCGCGTGCTCAGGCAACCCCAGTGGCTGACCCGCGTGTCTCCGCGGTACAGGATGCGCTTCAGCCACAATTCATTCCTCCGCCTCCCGGCACCTATACGCTCCCGACTATTGATACGGTCACTGACCATCTGTTCCTCGACACGGCTGGAAAACCGGTCAGTCTGTTTAGTCTGACCAAGCAAAAAGCTGCCCTGATCTCTTTCATGTACACCTCCTGTGCCGATGTCGGAGGATGCCCTCTGGCGGCTGCTGTGCTCCAACAAATCGACCGCCTCCTGAGCGCTCGTCCAGAGTTGGCCAAGCAGGCAGTTTTACTATCTGTGAGTTTCGATCCTGAACGAGACACTCCCCTCCGTTTGGCCGAAGTGCAAGAAACCCTGCAGCCTCGCTCCGACTGGCGCTTTCTGACTACCGCAACTTCGGCCGACATGCAGCCGGTGCTCGCCGATTTTCATCAACCCGCCGTTAAGTTGTGGAAGGAGGATGGGAACTGGAGCGGACTCTTCCGCCACGTTCTCAAGGTGTACTTGCTTGACGCCAACCACAACGTGCGTAACATCTACAGTGCAGGATTGCTCAACGCGCAACTAGTATTGAACGATATCGAAACCGTTTTGCAGAAACCTAACGACCATTCTGCCCATAACAGCCCGTAATGCGCACCGCCTCTCGCTTCTCCAGAAAATCTCTCTTCTTGGTAATTCTCTGCCCCCTTTTTATCTCCACCGGATACTGTCTCCTGCATTCTGCTTTCTTCGTTTCTTCCTCTTACTCCGAACTCCGAACTCCGAACTCCGAACTGAGTAGCCCTCCACTCGGCCTTCCTTCTCCCATTCCTGTGCCCGAGACCAATCCGCTCACACCAGAAAAAGTCAACCTCGGCCGCCGTCTGTTTTTCGATCACCGCCTGTCGCCTAATGACACTATGTCCTGCGCCATGTGCCACGTGCCGACTCAGGGCTTTACCGTCAATGAAACCCGCTTAGCCGTAGGGATTAACGGGAAAACTACCAAAAGGAACCCCCCTGCTCTGTACAACGTCGCCTACCAGCGGCTGCTCTTCCATGATGGGCGCGAATTCGCCCTAGAGGATCAAACGATTTCCCCGCTAACTAATCCGCTCGAGATGGGAAACCCATCAATCGGCTATGTAGTAGAGAAAATCAGAAGACTGTCAGGTTATGAAGAACAATTTCGTCGGGTCTTCGGCGAAGGTGTCAGTGTAGCAACTTTGGGGAAAGCGTTAGCAAGTTACGAACGCACCCTGCTTTCAGCGAACTCGCCATTTGATCGCTGGTACTTCATGCGTGATAAAACCGCCGTTAACCAAGAAGTCAAAGCCGGCTTCAAACTTTTCTCCGGCAAGGGACAATGCTCGACTTGTCACACGCTAAGTAAAGAGGGAGCGCTGTTTACTGACCAGGGATTCCACAATACGGGTGTGGCGCAGGTACAGCTCGTGCCGGAAAAGACCGTAGGCGTAGATTTGGGCGGTGGGCTTACCGTGCAAATGCCACGCGCGCAAGTTGAAGAGATCCTTACTCCACCGGGCCAGGACTTGGGGAGATACGAGGTCACGCTCGATCCCACCGATCTCTGGCGCTATAAGACCCCATCTTTACGTAACGTCGCCGTGACTGCACCCTATATGCACAACGGCGTATTGCTGACTTTGCCGGATGTCATCGAATACTATGATGGCGGCGGGACTGGCAGCGAAGGCCAAGATCCACGTATTGCGCCTCTTCATCTCACTTCCGCAGAAAAGCGAGAGTTACTGGCCTTCCTGCAAAGCCTGACTGGCGATAACGTCCAGACCTTGGCCCAAGAATCCGCCGAGCGAAAAGCACCGTAGCGATTATGCGCTCGCCGGCAGTTGACCAGTATAACGAGCACGCGGACGAATCAGTTGATCTTTCTGATACTGCTCAATCGCATGACCGATCCACCCCATCGTTCTCCCCAAAGCGAAGAGAGCGAGAGCCGCTCCGGCTGGAAGTTCTAGCGCCAAAGCCAGCGTAGCCAGACCGAAATCGATGGTTGGATGTTGCCCGAGCACCTGTCGCATTTCTGTCGCAACCGCATGGGCCAACGCTACAGCCGGAGAGTGAGGATAGATCTGTGCGAGGAGCTCAAGTAACGCCTTCCCCCGCGGGTCACCGTCAGGATACAACGGATGACCAAAGCCGGGCAGTCGCTCGCCTCGTCTCAGGCGGTTAGCGATCACCAAAGATGCACGTTTTGGCGTCTCAATTTCTTTGAGAAACACCTCGGCCTGGAGCGTCAAACCACCGTGGCGGATACCTTGCAGGGCGGCCAGGCCGGCTACTACTACTGCATAAGGTGTTGAGCCCGCCGAGGCGACACAACGAGCAGTGAAGGAAGAAACATTCAGTTCGTGATCGGCGCAGAGAATTAACGCGGCATTGAATAACCGCACGGCTTTCGCACGACGGGGAACCCAGCCTTCCTGTAATGTCTGGGCAATAGAGGGGCGACTGCGTTCCCGGCCTGCGGCCACGAGCGTCAACAATTGCAAAATTCGCGCACCCGTTTGCGCAACCGCCAGCGGACGCAGGTTATACGCTGCCGTGTCCTGCGTTGCGGCAATTGGCAGCACCATTTGAAATACGTCTACTAGGCTGATCTCTTCAGCGAAGCGGCGGCGCATTTCCTGCAATCGGCGCGGTATGCGATTTTCACCTTTATTGAATAAAGACGGCTCCGCACCCGACAGACTGCCTAACCAGATCAGGCGAGCCACATCCTCGACCGAGTAGGAAGAAATTAAGGTCAGTACGTCATGTCCGCGATAATAGCAGTGTCCATCGGCAATCAGCGTAATCGCGGACTCTAATATCGGGGCCCCCCAAGAAAGCGCCCGCGCCGTGAGTTTCGCCGGATTACGGCGAAACTCTTTCCGCTCTTTCAGTTGCTCGATATCCTCGCGGTGATAACGACGCGTTCGTTTATTGTCACCGGACGATTCCGAGCGGATGAGACCACGGCTGACATAAGCATAGAGTGTCGCCTCACTGATCTTGAGTTCGCTAATCGCCTCTCTTGCAGTGAGATACTGCCCTTTCACCGGCGTACCTCCTTATCGCCACAAAGGGATGGAATGCAAAACTCATCATATATTGAATTATTAATCAATATTGACAATTAGTTGAAAGCCCCTACCTTTGTTGGTGCTCCTCTGAGGGCCGAGAAACGCACCATTACGGCGTATCTTCCGGCTAACGTCCAGACCGATTACTGGCAGGGGGAAGAGTGGCCGCGAAAAAGGCCACTCAGTTGACAGCCGTTGGCATCCCGCTACGCTACAGTCCTGATCTTTGTTGTAGAGGAGCGAAACCGGCGATGCACGATAGCAATTTTCTCCGTGCCAACCTTGACCTCGTTCGCAAGAAATTGGAACAGCGTACTTTTCCCGTCGCGACACTCGACCGCTTTACTGAACTAGACGATCGTCGCCGCCTATCCATTCGCGAACGTGACGACCTCAAGGCGGCGCGCAACCGCGAGAGCCAAGAAATCGGCAAACTGATGAAGGCCGGTCAACGCGAGGAGGCAGAAAAGCGCGGTGCCGCCGTGCGCCAGATGGGCGAACGCATTCCCGAGATTGAGGCAGAGCTCAAGGCGGTCGAGAATGAACTGAATGACCTGTTGACGACGCTACCAAATGTACCCCATGATAGTGTCCCGGTTGGGCCGGATGAGTCGGCCAATCAAGAAGTGAAACGCTGGGGGGAGCTGCCGCGCTTTTCCTTTGCACCACGAGATCATGTCGATCTCGGCACTCAGCTCGGTATCCTTGACCTCGAACGTGCGGCCAAAATCGCCGGCGCGCGCTTTGCCATCCTGACTGGCATGGGAGCGCAGTTTGAACGCGCCTTGATTAACTTCTGCCTGGACTTCCACACCCAGCAACATGGTTACATAGAGGTCCAACCCCCGTTCATAGTCAATGCTGGAGCGATGTTCGGCACCGGTCAGCTGCCAAAGTTCGAAGCCGATCTCTTCAAGCTGACCGACGAACGCAACCTCTACCTGGTCCCGACCGCCGAAGTTCCCCTGACTAATATCTATGCCGACGAGATCCTTGAGGATGTACAACTGCCGATCAAACTGACCGCGTATACTCCCTGCTTTCGCTCCGAAGCGGGAAGCTACGGCAAAGATACGCGCGGTCTCATTCGCCAACATCAGTTCGATAAGGTGGAATTGGTGAAGCTGACCCGCCCAGAGGAATCGTATCAGGAGTTGGAGAGCCTCACCCGCAACGCCGAAGCTGTGCTTGAAACGCTAGGGCTTTCCTATCGCACTATCATTCTCTCAACTGGTGATATGGGCTTTTCTGCTGCGAAGACCTACGACATTGAAGTGTGGCTGCCAAGTCAGAATACCTACCGCGAAATTTCCTCTTGCTCGAATTGCGAGGCGTTCCAGGCTCGCCGCGCCCAGATCCGTTTTCGCCGTGAACCCAAAGCCAAGCCCGAGTTCGTACACACACTGAACGGCTCTGGCCTTGCCATTGGCCGCTTGTGGCTGGCGCTCGTAGAAAATTGTCAACAAGAAGACGGCTCGGTGGTGATTCCCGCAGCGCTACGTTCATACCTAGACGGGATGGAGCGAATCACGCCAACGAGCTGAGGATGGGGAAAGACGTGACATATTGCGTCTCCGCAGCAGCGCAGGTCGTTGTCGGTGCATAACCCTTCCCGAGTCGGGGTTCTGCTCTTTTAACTCCTTGACAAAAAAGAGACAAGCGAGGTAGTCTCGCCGAAGAGGGGTAAGAAAATGCTCCCTTTCGGGGGTTGACTACAAGTTAAACAACTTTCAACTGAACCGTGCCGCGAACCTATAACATGCTGTGAGTGCTCTCTCATGAGACGACCACTCCGAAACGGCAAAGCTGGCAGAGGGATACAAGGAGCGCGGGCACCACCACGCTGCCCCCTGAAGCTTTGAACGGTGTGGAGGGGTGATGGGGAGAAACTAACCCGTCAACATTAGGAGGGCCACACTATGGCGATAGGAAAAAATCTCGGGGAATTCGCGCTCAAGTCAACCTCGTTAACCTACACTGCCACGGAGACCGGGGGGACCGTGCAGGGCAATTTTGAAGGGTCAGCCAAGGGGGAAGGCCTTGCGGGGCCAGTCCTGGGCACGTTAACTGCTGTGGGCGCGCCCGGCGCAAAGAGCGGAACGTGCAGTTGGGCTGGGACCTCGTACCTAGACAATGGCGAAGAAGTCAACGGTAAAGGCGAAGGGACGTGGGAAAAGATTGGCACCCACAAATGGCGCATTCGCGCGGTTAACTACCTCTCTGATGGCCGTACTATAGCCTCTGACGGTCAGGTTGATCTAGCCACGCGGTCGTTTACCGGGACGTTATACGAATGGAGTTGAGCACGCAGGCGAGAGTTCTAGGAGGAAAGGCAGGAGGGCAAAAATGAAGCCTTGACCTCCTAGTGGAAGCTTCGCCATCTAACACAGCCGTTCAACCCGCCCGCGGCTACAACTGAACCGCAGCGGGTGAACGGGGAATCAGGCTGTATCTAAAATGTAGTAAACTCCTTTTCTTGTCCAACGGGTAAAATCACTGCTCATCCAACCCTTGACCGCCCCGCACACACCAGTTGTAGCCGCCCTGACCGCCGCTACAGTCGCCCGTGGTCACGACGCCATTGTTAGCAAAACTTACGCTCCAGAAGGGATCATTGAGAGTAGCTGATCGGTAGCAGGCGTCCAACCGCACATTACTAAAGGGGTGACCGCTGGGAAGAGCTGGATTTGCTTGCGTCTGATCTATCAGACTCGTCAATTCCTGGATCCCAGGGAGCCGCCACCCTAACCGACCGCCCACATTCTTTTTGAGACAAGAAGAGTGAGCTGGTAGGTTTTTGTCGGTACTCGGCGCCTGCTCCCACACCAGCCCCGTCTCTCTGTCTAAAACGGCAGCGCCGCCAAACTCGCTGAGTACGATGAACCTTGCTGGCCGGTTGATTAGCCTGTCCCATGGCTGAGATTGCGCAGCCGCTGGTGCAACCCAGAGGATGAAAGCAAAGAGGGGGATTAGCACTGCATGAAGGGTCTTCATCGGGTTTTTCCTTGTATATTATGGGCGTTTTTCGTTTTGCACTCAAAGTGAAAAATTCGTACCTTACGGTAGCCTGGAGGCTCGGTGGCGCGCGCGCTACCGAGAGGCTTTTGCATCGCATAGGCTGGCTCATAGTCAACTGCAACAAACTTGTCAACCAAAAGCTGGTAACGGGGGCGGGTCAAGCTTGTAAACGGCGCGCGTTTCACCTATGAAGACCGCAAGGAAGTAAACAATGGCACGAGTAATAGGACTCGGACACGTCGGGATCTACGTCCGCAATCTGGAGCTGATGGTTACCTTCTACCGAGACTTCATGGGGATGCATATTACCAAACAAAACTGGCGCCTCGGTATTGTGTTCCTCAGCGCCGATCCTCAAGCCGTCGACCATGAAATCGCCCTCATTCGTGGGCGACCCGACGGAGATGATCCTCATCTGATCGACCAAATCTCTCTGCGCGTGGCAACGCTTGCTGACCTGCGCGCTTTTTACCGCCGCTTAACTGCCGAGGGCTACCGCATCGACGTGGTCGCCAATCACGGCAGCGCGATTGGCTGTTACTTCTTTGACCCCGAAGGCAATCGCACCGAAGTATTCTGGGTCACCGGCCGCCCTTGCTGGGTTCCCAACGCTGATCCCATCGACATTGAGCAATCAGACGAAGCCGTGCGGGCTGAGGTGGATCGCGTCTGGCAGCGACTTCGTCATGTCCCTGTTGGTGAGCAATTAGTCCACGAAGCCACGACACCCCAGACGGATCGTCACGGGTAGTTAATGTCGCGTGACCTCAGTATTCTCTTCGTCGGTACGCTCCCGCCGCGCTTGGGAGGGTCTGCCATCGCTAACTCTCAGCTCCTCACTGGCTGTGCTGCGTTAGGGCACACCGTGCGCGCACTGGCGCCCATGACGACTGAAGCTCTGCAATCCGGTGATGCTTTTGCCGTCAGCCATCCCGGCCTTCACGTCACACGGTATCTTGTTCCCTCTTTTGAAAATTCCCCCGACCTCCCCTCTTCCGACAGCCATCGACAGTCAGAGGGGCAGCAGATTCGTGAGCTGCTGCCAGCCATGATCACCCAGGAACGACCGGATATCATTATCATCGGCAGAGAGGCCTTTGCTTGGTATGTTCCAGATCTCGCTGAAACCTATTCTCTTCCTTGCCTTTTAATGGTCCACGGAGCCACAACCATAGGCATCTTAACCGGTACCTACCCAAAGGACCTGGCCCAGCAGTTGCTGGAGCGCTATCACAAGGTCAATCTCATTGTCACCCCGGCTCAGCATATGGCGGAAAACCTGCGTCAATTGGGGCTCAGCAACATTAAGGTCATTCCTAACGCGGTCGACCTGTCGCAATTCTCGCCGCGACCGAAGAATCAAGTCTTACTCCGACAGTTGGCTCTGCAAGACGATGACATCATTGTGATGCATGTGTCAAACCTGAAGTCGTTGAAACAACCGTTGGACATCGTCAGCTTAGCAGAGAAAGCTCTGCCCCATAATCCTCGCCTCAGATACGTGATCGTCGGGGATGGACCGTGCCGGGAATCCACGGAAGAAGCCTGTCGGTCGAGAAACCTTGCTGAGCAGTTCAGGTTCGTGGGCGAGGTCGATCACGATTGCATACCGGACGATATCAACCTTGCCGATATCGTCGTGATGCCATCCGCGGCCGAGACGCAAGCCCTGGTGTACCTGGAAACGCAAGCATGCGCTCATCTTATTCTAGCCAGTGACCTTCCTGGAGCCCGCGAGGTGATCGTGGATGGCGAAACTGGTCTGTTGTTTCGCGCGGGAGACCTCGACGACTTGACTGCCAAGACACTTCTTGCAGCGGGCGATCCCAAGTATCGCGCCGACATTGGACGCAAGGCACGGGAACGCATGCAGAGCCACTCGCTCAGTGCTGCAGTGGTTACGCATGCAGCTACGTTAGAAGATGTCGTCCGGCAGCATCATCGGTAGCAGAAGCCGCTATGCCTCTATGGATGCCTGGACTAGAAACACAACTGTACCGATTCCTCGCGCGGCTTGCGGCCCAACAATTTGGCAGGCTCGATTTTGTCTTAAGTGTGTACGTACGCAGGAGTGTCGCTTGTCGTGAGGTCGTCTTTGGCAAAAGCGACATTGATCTCCATCTCCTCCTCAAGCCTTATTCGTCCTTGGACCAGGAAGCGCGCGGCTTGCAGGACATTGCTAATCGATACGTCAAACTGAAGCGACTACTTCCTTGTATTGGAGATTGTAATGTCAGCACCAGGCTTGAGCTAGAGCATTGGTATCGAGCTCGGCCCTACACCTGGTATCGCGACCGCGAGTGGCTGAAGCTCTATGGGGAAGATTGTACCCGGCCCTGGATGGCCCTGAATGACAGCACGGCACGGGATTCCTTGCTGTGGTGGTTTTTTTGGGCGTGGGAACGGCTATCAGGATTTTATCGGGCAGGAAATGTGCGGGTCTGCTGCAATCTGTTTCTCGACATGGTCAATGTGCACGGGCTCTATGTGGGGGCATTGGACGGCCCCCAGCGGAGAGCCGCGGTGCTCGAATACTGGCGGACTCTCTGCCCTCCATCGCGAGAATTGGATGCGCTCACGCGCGGATTTGCGGTCGGCTTCCGTGGCGGGTATCGACCTTTGCTTGGTTGGCTGTACAGCGAAAGCCTCAAGCTGTGTGACACACTCTCTCAGCACGTGATCCATACTTTGGAAGGCAGAGGTTGTGACGCTGAACTACACAGTCAGGTACCCTTCAGTTTTTCTCCGAGGATCTACTTGCTGGTAGACCCTTCCCGTGAGGAACAGGTAACCGAGGCATTAGATACTATGCAGAGAAGGGCGGAAGTTTTTGTCACCACAGAAAGGGCGCTGAAGCTGTACCTTTATCATCGTAATCCTTGGGAGTACTCCGTCTTGCAAGCACACAATTCCCATTTGCCTCTCGCTCCTCCTCCAGCAGAAGCCCTACAGCGGGCGGTGCGTTTTGCCCTTCACAAAGAAGTGCCACGTAGCGCTGGGTTCTCTATTGGCAGAAAAGTAGACCGCAGTGCGACAATCGGCCTCCAGTATGCCCAGTGCCGGTTGTATGGAGAGCAAAGGAAGGTAGCGATAAGCGCGGAAGATCTCAGACAACAGTATCAGCAGTCCTACGGCGCATGGCCGTATCGTAGAGGGGCTTCGTTTGATGAGTACTTTCTGCAGGATTATTTTGTCGCATGTCAGACGATAGAGGTACTCTTCCAACACACGACCTATCGCTTATAGCGGTTTGCAGTTAATCGTAGGCGCGCAGTGCGCGCCGGCAAACGGCAGGTGAAACGCGCCCTGCGATTCTGGAAAGACAGAGGGAGGAGATTCTCCAACAATGTTGACCGTCTTTCCCGGAAAGACTAGCATTTGCCTCATGACATCACCTTCTCCCACCGCCCCCGCAGTTCATCGCTTCTCACGGGACGAATACTATCGGATGGCCGAGGCCGGGCTCTTTCGTGACCAACGGGTGGAGTTATTAGAGGGAGAAATCATTACGATGAGCCCCAAGCTCACCCCACATACGTTCGTTGTTAATCAGCTTATGTATGCGTTGATTACCAAGCTCGGTTCTGCAGCAATCGTGCGGGTACAAGATCCTGTCGTGTTAAACGACTGGAGCGAACCTGAACCTGACATTGCGGTATGTGTCCCCATTCCAGATAGATACAAATACGCCCATCCGAAAGCAGATCAGGTGCTTCTCATCATAGAAGTCGCTGAGTCAAGTCTTAGCTATGATCGTACCAGTAAGGCTCAGGCTTACGCTGCTAGCGGCATCCCCGCATACTGGATTGTGAACCTCATTGATCGACAAGTCGAGGTACTGACAGATCCCGATCCAAGTAAAAACGCCTATCGGCAACAACGGCATGCTCTTGCTGGCGACACACTTCCCCTGCCGGGCGGAGGTATGACCCTTGTCAGCGACATACTGCCTTGATTGTTAGCCACAAACGAATCAATCCATCACCGATCCACCACAGACGTTGATCCCCTGCCCGTTGATGCCGCCGGCATCGTCAGTGGCCAGCATCAGTGCGACACGGGCGATTTCTTCCGGCTCCATCACGCGTTTGAGCGGGCTCATATCGGCGAGAGCTTTGATGGCGATAGTGGCGTCACGGCCGGTTGTCTTGGTGATATTGGCAATCGTTTCCGCAAACAGACCAGTTGAGCCGACCCAGCCTGGGCAGATAGCATTAACGGTCACTCCGCTGCCGGCAACTTCGAGTGCCAGTGCGCGAGTCAATCCCAGCGCTGCGTGCTTAGAAGCGACATACGCGGTGCAATAGCGGAAAGGAATTTTCCCGGCCGTCGAAACCATATTAATAATTCGTCCGTACTTGCGCTCCAACATTCCTTTGAGCACAGCTTGTGTCATCAAATACATGCTGGTCGCGTTCAAGGCGAACATGTCATTCCACATGGCCAAATCCGTTTTGAAGAACGGGGCACTACGCCCAGTTCCGGCATTATTCACTAAGAGGTCAACACGGCTAAACTGCTCTTGCACGGCCATCGCCATGCGGTCCACCGAGGCTTTCTCGGTCACATCACACGTCACAGCCAAGGATCGCCGCCCCAACGCCGCCACTTCCTCTGCAACCGCAGCAATTTCAGTTTGCGTCCGCGCGGTCACTGCAATATCCGCTCCCTCACGGGCAAAAGCGAGCGCGATAGCACGCCCAATGCCTCGACCCCCGCCAGTGATTAACGCCACTTTCCCTTGTAACTGCATGTGCCGTTTTACTCCTTCACCATCAGCTTCTGTCTGCTGACCCAAGCGCTAAGAATCCATGCAGGAAAAGCTCCGTCAGTGTTTCCGCCATGTCTTCGGGTTTTCCGTCTTTCTTCGGATTGTACCACATATGGATCCAGCTCATCGAGCCGAACAGAAAGAGCGCGATTGCACCCAGCTTGATCGGGTACTCCCGCTTGCCATTCACTTCCTGTAACACTTCACGAACCAGTTCAAAGTAACGTCTGCGCTTGCGACCGACTTCGACATAGTCCTCTCCTTGGAGAATCTCTTGCTCAAACGCGCAGACTTTCTGATAAGCCATATGTTGGGTGAAATAGCGAAAATGATTGAGGACGATGCGGCGCAGTCTCTCGCGTGGATCCGCCACTCCGCGTAGACTTTCGACTAAATTGGCGAGAATAGCACCAAAGGCATGGTCCTGGATGAGAAAGAGGAGTTCTTCCTTACTGCGGAAGTAGTAGTAGAGCCCGGCCAGGCTCATCTGCGCTCGTTCAGCCAGATCACGGATCGAGGCGTCATGATACCCCTTCTCAGAAAAGATCTCTGCGGCAATATCGAGAATTTGGTCGAGTTGAGCATCGTATCGAGGCGTGGACACCTCGCGGGCCCGTGGGTTCACTTGTGGTAAGCGGCGTCGTACGGCGGCAGATCGAGCCATAGTCTTTGGTCTCGACGACAATCAAGGGTTCCAGTCTGGAGCGACCAAGCGACGCCGGCCATCTTTGGCGAGGCTGGCCTGTTCATCCGGCGCAAATTTTCGGTCCCACAGTTTACAGGTCACTTCTTTGTGGTGCTGGTCCAACCCTTCACAATAGTTGGTGAACACACAACGATTGATTTCTTGTCCCCGCCCCAGCCGCATTTTCATCCACCAATCAGGGTCAGCCAATGACTGGCGTGCCGCCCCGACGATATCAGCCTCACCACGCCGGAGGATCTCTTCGGCTTGAGCAAAACCGTAAATCCCGCCAGTGGCGACGATGGGGGTGGTCAGCCCAAGCTGACGAACCGCTTGGCTGATTTGCGCCGTACAAGAGACATTCCGCCCAAAAGGACCGGGCGCTCCGATATGTACGGTCGGCATGCATTCCTGTCCGCTCTCACCAGTATAGGGATAGGCGGCCTCGCCCACACGCGGCTGCTTTGCGTCCTCGAATTTCCCACCGCGAGAAAGAGAGAGGAAATCCATTCCTGCCTTTGCGAACTCAACCCCGAAATACACGGCATCTTCAATCCTATTACCCCCCGGAAAGATCTCATCGCTGAGATAACGGCAACCGACAACGTATTCTTTGCCAACGCGGGCTCGCACGGCGGCGAACACCTCAAGCGGCAACCGCACCCGATTCTCTTTGGCGCCCCCATAGCCGTCGGAGCGCGTATTCAACCGCGAGAGAAACGACGCCATCGTGTACGCGTGAGCATAGTGCAACTCGACCCCATCAAACCCCGCTTTCTTTGCACGGTCGGCGGCATCGGCAAACAAGTCCGGCAGGACCTGCGGCAGTTCGCGGATCTGCGGTAAATCCATGTCTGTCACTCGCTCGCGATATCCCATCTGCAGCGTCTCTAACTCACGATCGGTGAGAATTTCGGCTAACTGCTCATCAGCGAGCGTGAGAAGTTTCTCCTGTACCGCTGCGGTTGTTGCCTCTTCCCATCTCGGCTCTTGTAATAGCCGCGCCAGGCGGCGGCGGTGTTCATCCGTGAGTTTAAAGAATCGCTCGAAATATTTGTCTTTCGCTACCCGACGGCGGATAGTAAGGAAATCAATCAGCTGGATAAAAAAGCGCGTGTGTCCTTTGCTGTTACGGTGCACCACTTCAACCATCCGCTTAAGGCCGTCAAGAAAGCGGTCATGGCCAATGCGCAACAGCGGGCCACTGGGAATATCACGGATGCCGGTCGCTTCAACCACGATCACCCCCGGTTGTGACCGGGCATAACGCTCATACCAGTCCAGTACAGCTGGAGTGACGATACCGTCTTCGGTCGCTCGCCAGGGCACCATCGCGGGCACCCACGTCCGCGTTTCCACCAGCAGCTTGCCAATATGGATGGGAGAGAACCATAGACTCGCGTTGGCTTCTTCTGCGGTCGGCCATTGCACTGACGGGAGAGGATATTTCTTATTGATCTTTTTTCCTACGCCGTTCCCCTGCTGAGAAGGAAAAACGGGTTCCGCGGTATCGCGCTCCATTGGCATTCCTTTGATCCCTTATCGCAAGCGTCTGTATGTTAACTCTTTACCGGCAGGGAAAGGTCGAGATTGGTCGGCGTCTCTACACCTAGGTCGGTAGGGAATTTAAGCCCGCACTTCACCATCCCCGGCTTGATGTCATTAATAAAATCCTGCATCACCACGCCACTATCGCGGGTCTTCAGCCCAACACTAATAGCGTAACGATTGCCGGGAGTTCCGGGTCGGCCAAATGAGGTTAACGAGAAGGTTAACCACTTATTGAAAAGTTGCTGTACCTGGTTACGGTATTCCGGGTTGCGACAGGCTTCGACCATCACTTGCTCACCGAATCCTTCGTGCTCTTCCTCTTCGGCTAAAATTTTGCCGACGATCTGCGCATAGGGAACGTAGCTGCAATTGCGGTACTCGGCGAGATGGAACTCCCCGGCTCGGTCATAGAGGAACTGACACACCGCGAGTTCGAACCAGCTTTTGACGTACGGCACGCCACCATACTTGCCGACCCGCTTTTCCACTACTTCTTCCAGGTTGCCACTAAGTTCGCGATAGAGACGAATCGTCTCCTCGTAATGTTCTAATTCTTCTACTACCTGTTTCGCCAGGCACTCCTTGAGGCTTAACGTGGGAATGTACTTAAGCGCGTCACTAAAGATGTTCGCCGCCATGAACTCCCGCACGCCCTGGCTTTCCAGCAGTTGGGTGACCATTTGCTTATATTCGAGGGTCATCTCTTGGGGAGAGTGGATTTTCTTGCTGTTTGACATAGCTTTGTCTCCTTCGTGACGAGAGCAGAGTCAAGATCTCTCGTCTTTCTATGAGTCGGCTTTCTCTGATTCACTATCGAGAGCCGACTGCGGACCGCGGTCTGTCACCTTCTTCCGAGTGCCAGTGAGATATTCGCGACAGGCTTTTTCCTTGAATGCAATCGCCCGCTCCCACTCGTCGAGACCGTAACAGTCGCGTTCAGCGACACAACGGATTTCACTGACAGTGCGTTCGTCTAACCCGAGACGCTCCGCAATCTCCTTGTCCGAGAGGCCGCGCTTGCGATTCGGCAAATCAATTTTGATATTCCGTTGAAACGAGTTACTCAGCCGCAACACTTCGTCTTTGTATTGCCGATAGACAGCCGGATTAACGGTAAAGACGCCCATGGTTGTTTCTCCTAACCCTAGAGACTCATTTTTTCGTGACCTTGCCGACCGGGCACACCCGCATGCATTCGAAACACTGGCCCTGACTCTGGGCCGAGAAGGTCAACGACCATAACGTGCTGGTGAAAAAATTACCGTAGAGCAGCATCTTGCGTTTTTCGCGATCCTCTTCGTTCGTCGCTTCTTCCAGAACTTTTTGAAAGCCTGGAATCCAGTTGGTATACACTCGGGTATGGCAGCGGTCTCGATCATAGAAAGACTCGGCAATCCTGCCATTGTCGATTTTACCGTCGAGACAGCCGCCACTCTTAGCTGGGCAAATACTGAGGCACGGGGTGGTTCCTTCACGCTCCCACATGTCCACACAACTCGGGGCCGGACAGACCGGCTCAGTCAAGCGACTATCGGCGGCGAGCGGCAGCGTAGTAATGACCGCGGCATAATACAGGAACCCATAGGTTGGGTGCAGCAGTGTTCCCGCTAGGCTGCGAGAGCCAAGGCCGGCAAGCTCGGCTGCGAGCATGAGACTAAGAAAGGGCTGATTGCCCTTGCGAGTGCCAGGCGGAACAAAGAGCGCATAATAACCATACCGGCTCTCAACTTCTTGGGCAATTTTACGAGCAACGGAGTTGATACGGTCCGCCGTACTCGTGGTCATCATGGTGTCGACCGCAGGGCTAATCCAATCTCCCGCTCGTGGTTGCGCCCCGCCGACGACGATGAGGCTACGAGCGTTGGGCAACAGATCGTGCGGACGGAAGCCTTCGGGGGTTTCTTCGGCAAAGGCTGCCGCGTCAGCGATGCCACAGACCTGCGCGCCGAAGGCGACCGCTCCTCGCTTAATCTCTTCCTCGCGAGAGGCCAAGGATTTATGTGCTTCCATACGGCGATTACTCACATCTTCGCTCGGTCCTTCATTCCCACTGGACAGACGCGAATGCACTCGAAGCATTGCGCAATACTCTCCTTATAGTAAGCGAGCGCTTCAATACTGCGAGTGAAAAAATCCGAATAGAGTAAGCTCTTCCGTTTTTCTGCATCTTCCTCATTGACAATCTCGAGCAACATCTTCTGAAAGGACCCGGCTCCGTAGGTTTGCGCGCGCGAGTGACAACGTTCGCGATCATAAAAATTTTCAACAATTTTGCCGTTTTCGATCTTGCCCTCAAGACACCCCCCCTGCGAGGCAGGGCACGCGCTCAAGCACGGGGTGGTGCCGAAGCGTTCCCACATTTTCACACAACTGGGAGCAGGACACACGTCTTTTTCTAACACATGATCCGGCGGCAGCGGCATCGTGGTAATCAAGGCTGCGTAGTAGAGCATGCCGTATTGAGGATGCAGGATAATGTTGGCGGCCAAACTTCGGGTCCCTAACCCGGCGAGCACCGCCGCCAGCATCATACTCATCGGCGGCGTGTGGCCGCTCACTTCTCGTGAGGGCGCTTGAATTGCGTAGTAGCCATACTCGTGGTCGATCAGATCAGCCATCACGTGCACAGCCACATTTTCACGCAGGTCGTAACCGATATTCTCGATGACGTCGTGATCAGGTGAATGCCACGCGCCGGCCGTCGGCCCATCACCGCCGGCAACGATTACGCTCTTCGCGCCTGGAAGAAAATCCTCGGGGCGATGCCCTTGCGGAACGTAGTGATTGAAAGCGTCGGCCGCGGCGATGCCCACAACTTTCGCCCCAGCTTTACGCCCAGTCTCTTTGATGCGCAGCGCGACGTCAGAGAAGTCGATCGCAGAATCCGTCATAGCTCATTCCTCAACTGGCGAGGGGTAGCTGCGGAAATGTATAAATGGGGGCACAGCTTTTCCCAGTTCCTCGCTACGTTATAGTCACCTGTACAGGAACGATGCCACTGAAATTTAGACGCAAGTGGTTCCACCGTCCTTCTCGGCTTTGCCTCGCACCAGTCTCGTCAGTGGCGCGGCACAGAATAGAGTACATCTCTGGCTCGTCGAATTTCCACGGTAAAGCCCAACGTGTCCATAACCACCGTTCTCGTGGCTCTGCCAAAAGGGTCGTGTGCCAGGTTCGACCATCGTCAAGACTGACTTCGACCTGTGTAATCCTTCCCCCTCCACTCCACGCTAGTCCTCGCAAGATGTGTTTCCCCCGTGGCAGGGTCGCGTCATTATCTCTGGGAAAGGTCAGGATGGATTTTACTGGCAAGGTCGTGATGGTTTCCCGTCGGGGGTCATCGGGAGATTGGCTGTAATAGTAGTACTCGGTCTGGTACCAACAGGTGGCCGGACAATTCAGCACTTCAATGCCCTGCACCCACTTCACTGACCAGTTACCCGGCCAACCGGGAACGATGAGCCGTACCGGTGCGCCATGAAGGTGGTCGAGATATTCTCCGTTCTGTGCCCACGCCAGAATGGTATCGGGGTCCAAGGCCTTTTCCAGAGGCAACCCCTTATCGTAGTCGAAGGGCGGTATTCGTGAGTCTAAGGGCGGGAGCCCGTGCATAACCGGGTCTGGAGAGCCGCAATCCCTGCCTGCGATCCGGACACTGATAGCATGGGGACTGAGCCCGGCTCTTTCCAGGACAATAGCCAGTGGCACGCCAGTAAACTCGCCGGCAGAGACGAACCCACCTTGCCACCGCTTTCCAGTATAAGAGGGATCTTGTTCGCGCATTACGGCAATGAACTGTTCTGCTGACTGCGCATCAAAGAACTGCGTGTCGTTGGTCGAGCACTCTAGCACCATTCGCACCGTTCGTCCCGGAAGCTCTTGGAGATCCTGGAGAGTCAGGGTAGCTGGGTGTTTGACGTGTCCACCGACAGTGAGGGCCCACTCATCAGGATGAACGACCGGAGGGATATCAAAATGCTGCACCACATAGGAAGCCGTCGTCGGGGTGAGCATACCCTCTTGATCGAGAATCGGTGCCATCGCGCGGAACACTTGCCCTGCTGTATCGGTGAACGTCTTGGCCTTTAGCCGCTTACGGCTTTCCCAACCCATCACCATTTCGCTGTCCGCGTCGCGAGGCTTCACATCATTCCTTTCTTTCATCCCCAGGTCCGCTCATTCTACTTTTCTCTGAATTTCACCTTTTGTAACCCAGTGATGCGCTCATCGGTCCAGCGCATCGCTTTATACTCAAAGCGCTCGATCTGCTCCGGCGCCACTTCTCGTACTTCCATCCCAACCCCGGTGCGTTCACGCAGTTGCGTAGGCAGTCGGGCGACAATGGTTCGTTTCTGGGTGTCAGCCACGCCTGCCTTAAAGGCCACGCGCATATCAATTTCTTCTCGCCCCTGATCTTGTGCAACGTACACACGGGCGTTGTATTCATCTATTTCCGGATAACTGAATAGCACGGCATCGATCGCGTCAGGCCAGATATTGACCCCCTTGGCTTTGATCATGTCGTCGTAGCGAGCGATCGTTCCGGCTTCCAAGCACGGCCCGGCGCGCCCACATTGGCAGTAGTCGGGCGGCAAGAGTCGGACGCGGTCGCCGTGACGAAAACGAAGAAGCGGAGTTGCAACTCGATTAAAGGTCGTGACCACCACATCCCCTTCTTCTCCATATTGTGCCGGCTCATTCGTCTCAGGATTGATGATTTCCAGCAATGCCCAATGATCGATGAAGTGAAAGCAGCCCCGTTTCCCTTCGTGCACCACGCCCTGTTCACAGCTCGCCCCGAACATCGTCCCGATCTGTGTCGTGCCGTACACATCGAAGAGTGGCGCTCCCCAAAACTCCTGCATACGCTCGGCCCATTCAACCGGATAACTGCCGGTGGAAATACACACCCCTTTGAGACGCCGGAGGTCCCGGTAGGGAAGAAAACCCATCTCTTCACAAAGCGTCGAAAGCCGAGTCAAGTAGACGGGCGTAACCCATAGATAGTGCGGCTGGAATGTCCGCATTCGTTCAATCTTGGTTTTGGAGTCGAAGATTTGCACTAACATAGTGTGAGCGCGGAAACGGCGGAGCGCTTCAAAAAGCACTAGGCCCCCGGCCATCGTCGCGACTGGCCAGCCGACGACATTGAGGTCTCCCGGCTGCATGCCCGCCCAGGTCAGCGCATAAAAACAGTGTTCAGCCCCACGGCGGACATCTTCTTCGCTGAGAGCATGCACTTCCTGACCGACCCCTGAAGTCCCGCTCGTAATCCACGCTTGGGAGATTTCAGACTCGGGCACCATGAGCCGTTGTCCGTAAGGAGGATGCGTACGCTGATCTTCCAACAGATCCTTTTTGGTGAGATACAGCACTTGGGCGGAGAACTCCTCCAACGAGCGGATTTTCTCAGGCTTCACTCCAGCCGCCGCGAACCTCTGCTTGTAGAACTCATTGCGCGAGGCTCTCGTCAGGAGTGCCTGAAGCTGCTCCCATTGCCACGCCCGCCGCTGCTCGCGTGGCATCGTCTCTGTCGCCCGGTTCCAATACTGGAGTTGAACGGTCGCGTTTCCCATGAACCCGCTCCTCTAGTCGTCTTCCTCGCCGGTTTCGTAGAGGCACTCCCGCCCTAAGCGTTCGATACAGATCTCTGCCGACCACGGGAACATCAGCGAGCCACAGCGTGAGTCCCGATACATGCGCTCTAGCGGTAAAGGCCGAAGGATACTCTGCCCGCCACAGGTGCGGATCGCGAGAGCGGCCATACGGCTGGCGGTCTCCATGACGGTGTACTGCGCCGCGTAGGCGCGTAAGCGCTCCTCCTTGCTCGGGTCTACTTTGGCTTCGGCGATTGCGGCATAGAACAACGCCCGTGCAGTTTCGAGCATGATTTTGAGTTCTGCCACGGCCGCCTGTTTGAGGGGGGCCTTGCGCCGCTTCTCTCGCATCGGGGGAATCTCCCCACGCAGGTAAGCCACGGTGAAATCATAGATGCTCTGACTCAACCCCAAGTAAGTCGGCGCCAGCGCCAAAAAGAGATGGGGCCAGCGTAACGCCATTTGTGGATAGACTCCTGGCGGCATGATTTGCAGCTCGTCCGGGACGAAAACATCTTTCATCAACAGAGTTCGCGAGACCGTCCCCCGCATGCCGAGGGGGTCCCATTCTCCGACAATGGAGAACCCTTCAGCATCTTTCGGAATCGCCAGAAACAGCGTATCCCGCATTGAGGCGTTGGGTTTATCCTCGGTGGCCAGGACGGCGTAATAGTCAGCGGCGCCGGAGAGCGAGGCAAAGATTTTCTTGCCATTTAATAACCAACCATTACCGTGCCGCGTCGCACTCGTAGCAAAAGGCATCTTGCCGGTGACCGACAAGTTTCCTTCGGAGAAGGGCTGGGCATAGAGGGTACCGTCTTTCACCACGCGGCGGTACAATGTAGAGCGACGTTGAGCGTGTGCGGCGTGGACGTCACTCGCTAACCCAAGCGCATCGACAATGCCGCCGATCCAAAAGGTCGTGCAGATATGCATGTTAAAAGAGAGGGCCGTCGTGGGACAGTAGCGGGCGATCTCGGCGGAAACGAGGCAGTAGGTTTGGTAGTCCGCTCCCCAGCCGCCTTCGGCTTCTGGAATGCATAGGGCCAAGAGGTTGTGAGCGCGCAGGTCAGCGTAATTCTCGAAGGGAAAGGTCGCCTCGCGGTCGTACTTCTCGCTCCGTTGCGCGAACTTTTCTCGGCCCAGCCTGCCAACCAGTTCGATTAATTCTTTTTGTCGCGCAGTCAGTTCCATGCCGAACTCCCTTTATCACTCCATGCCGAAACCGATACGGTCCCGTCTTGCCCTACCCATCCTAGTGCTTGTCACTTAAGACCCTGTCGATCCCTGTCGCAAGCGAAAGCGCTGAATTTTCCCGGTCGGCGTATGCGGCAGTTCGCTGACGAATTCGATCTGGCGCGGGTATTTATACGGGGCCAATTCTTGCTTGACAAACTCCTGGAGTTGTTCGACGAGCTTATCACTCTTGGTGAAATCTGGCCGTAACACGACGAAGGCTTTCACGACTTGTCCCCTAAGCGTATCGGCGACACCCACAACCGCGGCCTCCTGCACCGCGGCGTGCTCTAAGAGGACATTCTCTACTTCTGGGCCGGCGATGTTGTAGCCGGCGCTGACAATGATGTCGTCATGGCGGCAACGAAACCAGAAATACCCCTCGGTGTCATAGGTAAACACGTCGCCAGTCAGATTCCAGCCGCCTTGAACGTATTCCTGTTGTCGATCAAGCTTGTTCCAGTAACGGCATCCGGTCGGTCCGCGCACCGCCAGCAATCCTTCCTCTCCCGGGCGTACCGGGTGCAAGTTTTCGTCTACCACGGTCGCCTCATACCCTTTTACCACTTTGCCGCAGGAACCAGGCTTGACCTCTCCAGGAGAATTGCAGATGAATATGTGCAGCAGCTCGGTCGCGCCGATCCCCTCCAATAATTCACTGCCATACCTCTCTCGCCAGCGCTTGTAAGTAATCGGCGGCAACGCCGCTCCGCCCGTAATGCCTAACCGTAAGTGAGCAAGGTCACCGGGTTGGTTGAGGTCAAGCATCATGTGGTAGCAAGTAGGCGCACAGAAGGCATGGGTCGCTCGATAGTCTTTTAAGGTCTGGAGCATATTCTGGGGCGTAAAGCGGTCGAGGAGGACTGTGGACGCGCCAAAACGAAAGGGGAACACTAAGAGCCCACCCAAGCCGAAGGTAAAGGCGAGCGTGGGATGACCGGCACAGATGTCTCCAGGACGAATATCCATATTCTGCTTGGCCACTCCATCGGCGATAGCAAGAACATCCTCGTGAAAGTGGATCGTGCCTTTGGGATCGCCGGTGCTCCCGGAGGTATAGGCAAGAAGGGCAATATCGTCTCGTTTCGTCTGCTCCGCCGCAAGGTCAATTGAGGCATGGACCATCAGTTCGCGGATGTGGGGGTACCCGCTGCGCCGCTCACCCGTGATGAGGATGTCTCGCAGCGCGGGGATACGTTCGCGTACCTTCTCGATCTCGGCGAGAAACCCGGTGTCGATGATCGCTGTATGAACCTCCGCATCACGCAGGACTTTTTCCATTTCCCGCTCGCGCAGCATCGGCACGGTCGCGACCACAATTGCGCCCAGGTGGAGAACGGCGAGCCAACTGACGATAAAATCCGGCGTGTTAGGAAGGCGCAACAATACCCGGTCGCCCTTGCCCACTCCTCGCGCGGCCAGAA
>Ga0187894_10001262_pt1 | contig 32814 bp, 57 predicted proteins | sample GBC1701081metaG_FD_136650 | JGI IMG/M metagenome (GOLD analysis project Ga0187894, IMG submission 136650) | White microbial mat communities from a lava cave in the Kipuka Kanohina Cave System on the Island of Hawaii, USA - GBC170108-1 metaG ...
ATTCGATGCAAACATAAAATGTTTTTTAAAATTCTTTAAGGTATCTTCACTTGTGGGCCAAGCAATCGGTCCCTGTCCATGTAACAACCTTTGGGTATTAATTTGTTTAAGATCAAACCCATCCAGATTATGCCCAAGAACCACATCTGCTTCGGCTAGGATTTTAGCCATTTCTTCAAGCATTTTAGTGGAATCTTGTTTTTTTAGACCCCAGTCTCGGGAATGAATTTTAGATTCTCCGGCCCATTTCCAACAAATGGTTATGATATCAAATTTTTCGCCTTTGCAAATTTGTTCATGTGTAATGGATACTTTTCGTCCAATTCTAAAAGTCCATACTTTTACAGGTTTAGTTTCAACGTCAAGAAAAAGAATTTTTGGTTTTTGCATTATTGTTCCATTTCGTTAAATGCGCGATGTACTATTCTACAATCACTATTCGTTATAAAATTTTCCATTTGTTTAACAGTTAAGCTTGTTTCTTTTTTTATCGCATTCCAAAGTTCATATAATTTCATTGTTTCATACGGTGTTTGGTAGTTATAATTAATAACTCTATAAAAACGCTTCGCGTTTTTAGTGGTCTTGACCACTTTAGAACGAGAAGTCTTCCGAGCGCGTGTATGCAATTTCTTCTGTTTCTTCATTAGTAGAAGTTCCTTTCACGATATTAAAAAGTTTTTCGGAATAAAGCAGTTCTGTTCGTAATTTTTCCCAACAATAAAGACATGGCCCATTGTGTTTGATATTTTCATGTGGATAAAGTGTTTTGCATTTATGTTGGTTGCAAATAACGATATACATTAACTATTTCCTTCAGGACCTATAATTTGAATATTTTTAAGCACACCATCATTAAAAATTTTAGACATATTCTTAAATTCTTTAGAATCTTGATTTATGTTTAAAATAAACGAATGTACGACAATCACACGGCCAAAAACAATTTTCATTATTTGATATACATATCCATTACCATCATTAATGGGAAGACGATGTTGAATACTTGGAAAAGGTGCAAGAAGAAGCCTTAAAAAAATATTTCTGGAAAATTGTTCAACTTTAATCATTTGTTTGGTCATTACGTTCCTTTCATTTAACTAACAGGATCTTCCCATCTAGGTTTTGCTGGAAGCCATTCTTTAGGGTCTGCATCATCATACATTGTATCAGGTTTTGATAAAAACACATCAACATATTTTGATATTTTTAAAGCATCACAAACGGCTTTTGCCCATTTTTCCCCACCAGCAGACCAAACAACGATTTTTTCGCCGCGCTTTTTCATTCGCACAAGCCAATCAACATGTTTCTGGTGTACGCGAAGTTCATATTTAACGTTTTCTTTTTTTATATATGGATCAACAACGGTTACGGCTTTTAATTCTGTATATTTTATTTTTCGAGCCTTTGAACTAGGCCACATAACCAAGGTATCATCCACGTCAAAGAATACTGTTCTCATTGTGATAGTCTATCACAGCTTTTAACAAAAGTGCAGTATTTTCTGCGTCTGGAAGCGCACGGTGCGCAGTTCCGATTTGTTGCAAATTCCATGCCATCATCATTTTCTTTAAAGAATTTTTTTTCTCAAGCTTTCCTTCAAGCGCAGAATAAAACGTAACCATACTTTTGATATCAAAAGATTCCCCACGAAAAGGCCAAGATATTCCATGCTTCACACACTCTGCCCGTAGGGATGGAATGTCCCAACCTCCCCAAGATGCTAGGGAAAATTCACTTCCGAGGCTTTTTCCATATTTTTGGAATCTACGGATGATCTTTGGAAAATCATCGGCAATGTCTACCATAGATTGCGTGATTCCCGTAAGTTCGGTTATGGATATTCCGCCTCGGCATGTTCCAAGGACTTCATGGGGATTGATGATTTCTGAGAATTTTTCAGAACAAATGTTGCCATCTTTTGTGAATCGAACAGCCCCGATTTCGATGATTGTGCCTGATGGCTGATTTGCTTCTAAATCAATAATCACTAGGTCATTTTTGAATTTGAACATGAAAACGCGCCTTTCTTGAATAATATCAATGACTTACAACGGCACCAAGCCCTTGATTTAATTCCATTATACCATAAAAATGGCGTAAGTACGCCAAAAATACGCCATTTTTACGCCATTTATAGAATGTTGAATCATATCAACGATTTACATCATTTCTAAAAAACCGTTTTTTTTTATTTTTTTTATAATTTTTCTATTAAAATTCTGAAAATTTCTGAGGAATAACCACTATTTATCCAGTACACACGCGCGCTTGAACGATGACGGCATCCAGTACCCCTGGGGTGGGGTGGGGGTGGCATAAGAATTGCACCCTGCAAAAACTGGGCCATGTTTGCGGAATCATTGAGCCATTTTTAGGCACCTGGCCCTGGGCCAATGACAAAATACGTCACCCATACATGAATACCTGCCATTATTTATCCCATTATCGCCATTTGCGGTGTTGGAGCACAACAAAAAACACCATAGTTTTCTAGATATGAACAATATAACCATCCGTTCATTATATGGTCACATATGGTCAATGTTCCCCTGCTCCATTCACCCAGGGCATTCCCATAAGCTATGGTTAATGGAGGAACAATGGTTACGGACACCAGGGAACTAAAGTTCCATGCTCAAGGCACTGAATCCATTGATGAATTAGTCAAACTCCGCAAATTTTGCGTAGATAATGGAAACAAATGTTACGGTTAAGGTCCAGTTATCCAGCGCTCCGCGCCCAAGAGTGATTTGGGCCTGGCATAGGTTATGCAATGATATATCTTCATGAACACAATGACAAAATATACAGTAATCAGCAGCGCAGTAGTAATGACAGCTTGGATCACGGGAAGCATGATTGCACAAGCTTTGACCGCAGCATTTGTAAAATAAGGAGAAACATTATGAAAACATTAACAGCAACATTCACCGTTGGAACCATCGTAGGATTTTATATCCTAGCCGCCATAACAATTTTTAATTACTAAGGAGAAAAAATGTTTAAACTACAACCACTAGCGTCTAACATGACCGAACTACAAATCAACGGCACAACTATTTTGTTTAGTTATCAAACGCCTGTTGCCATATATGACCATACATATGGATTTCGTGTAACAACGAAAAAATGGTCAAGAACCACAACCAAGCACATAAATAAATGGCTTGAATTGCGCTCCGCGCCTTGTATTCAAAACGTAGAACAAAGTATTATTGACGACGTATTAAATAGATCGGTGTAATAAAAATGAATTCTTTAATCGACATAATTTTAACAGCTTTCGGATTAACCATGGGACTTATGATATTAGGAGTTATAATACTTTTAATTATAGAATTAAACAGGGAATAATCATTATGTCCAAACTAAAACTGAAATCAAAACTTTCAAGCGCAATTGAATCTAAAGCATTGGCCTTAGCCATGTTGGTTATTCATGGGGAATCGAAGGAACTAAAGCCATTAGCCAACAAAATTCTGAAAGCATACATTATACGGGGGAAAATCAAATGACTACAAAATATATAATCGAAAGTAAATTAACTCATACTTTATACAGTATACTTGATAAACTAAAAGATGCCAAATATGATCTCAAAAAAATGTATAAACCTGGATATGCTGCTATAACATGCTTAAAATTTCCAAATTTATATAACAAGGGCTATAGACTATATTCCATAATATATGACGGAAAAAGATTTATTAAAACAAAAATACATGGAAAACCTGTGTATACTTTAAACCATTAAGGAGAAAACCAATGAATGCAGGACAAATAGATCCCATCATTATTTTTAGCGTATTTCAATCTAATAAAACCGAGATACAAAATCTTAAAAATCACCGTAACGTTCGGGAAGTCTTGATTTTACGCGGGACACCGTTTAGGGTAGTTAGGGATGTATATAAAAACATTCATGAATTTTCGTTCGTTTTGGAAAACACCATAGCTAATTTTGTTTTCGCTAAAAAAATAGCAGAGCAATTTAATCAGGAATCCATATTAGTTCGCGATAAACACGAAGAAGCACAGTTATTCATGATTAAAGATCATTCAGTAGTGGATCTTGGTGTTTTTGCCCAAGTAGATGAAAATACTGCTAAGACACAAGATTCGTATACTTGGGACGTAGAAAATAATGCGTATTATGCCGTTAAATCAAGGAAATAACAACATGAACCTAATGGCATTAGTACTTTTCATTTATTCATTAAATCCTAACGTTAATGCTATGGCATTTTCTGAAATACTATCAAAACATTGTTCGATGCCGTTTTTAGCAGCTATAATAATTCAAAAAGAAAGCGGTTTCCGGTCATTGGCTCGAGGAACTAACAAAAACAAAACAACAGATATAGGGTTGTTTCAGATTAATTCCATTCACGGATATGCAGAAAGTACCCTTTTAAGGCCTGTTATGAATATTAAAATAGGTTGTGAAATGTTAGAATCACATAAAAGTTCTGATGATCCATATTGGCCCGCAAGATTTCATTCTAAAACGCCATCAGAGAAAATTAAATACTGGAATGAATTACATAAACTTTTTCTAAAAGGTGCTTTGTGATTAAACAATTAACAGATAAATTAATATTAATTACAGTCATAATCACATTTACGGTAATCATGTATTTTTTAATAACAATCGATTATTTTTTTAACAGAAAGGAATAACATATGTTTGCGATAATATTTGCGTTTGTAGTTGTAATAATCATTCCATGGATTGCCAGCGGAGATGATTTATGGTAGCCATTAAGATATATTGGCCTAAGAAAACGTTTGATGAATTCTTTGAATTCGTATCAAGCGAGCATGTTTTTCATAAAGAAACCCGAGATACATATATTTTTTTAGGAACTACGGAAACATGTATAATTTTAGCAAAATATAATTTAAACGATCATGCTCTAAGGCTTTCAGATATGGATGAAGGAGATAAAAAATGGCACTAGAAAAAAATTACGGATATACAAAACAAGAAATGTTAGAAATTGAATTAAGCGAACAAGCCTCGGAAACCATAAGTTTCATGACAATAGCGGAACTTATTCAATGGGCCGAAGACCGGAATATCGATTATGAAACGTTTGACGATGAATCAGAATTCCGTGAAGCCATGGAGGATAAACTTTTTTATGAATTAGTGAAAGAAGCCGAAGGCTTCTATTACGAAAGGGATTACGATGAATTCTGAAGAAACACTGGAAAAACTAAAGGCATTTATAGAAACTTTAGTTACGTATACTGATAAAACTAAAGATCTAGCAGAAGTTCTAATAGATCATGTTCAAGGAATCGAACAATCCAACGATGAACTAATGGAACAAAACAAAGTTTTAACACAACGCATCAAAGGACTAGAAACGGAAGTGAATGAACTATCCATGGGAGGGTATTTGTGGAAATAGTTAAAAACAGTAATTTTAAACCATTCATACTTACAAACAGTAAAGGCATGAGGCTGTGGGGGGATTTTTTGATATATGATCTACTGTGCGAAAAAATGTATGTCATTGTATAAGAACATGAATAATATTAATAACATAGATAAAAAAGGAGCACACTTCCATGCTAAGAAAACCCCCTGCCCGCCGGCCCATTCACGCACAACCTCACGGTCTTACTAACCTTAAGGGTAAACGACGGCCATTTAATATATATCTTCCAAACCGTATTCGCCAACATATGGAAGATACGATAGCCCAAATTCAAGAAGAAACGGGTGTGGAAATAACCATGACAAAATTAATTTGCCATACTTATTGCGATTTTTATAAAATGCCCAGAGAACCAGAAGAATCTTTTCGCAAACGCCGCAAAAATGTCATGGTTCGAAAAGTGACAGGAATTGTCACAGAAACAGAAATTGCTTCTGCCCTTATTGAAGCACAAAAATCTAAAGATATGACTCAAGCAGAAACAAATGCTTTAGAGCATTATCTACAAGCTATTCGCGAGCCAGAAAAACAAGCGAAAATACTTGCAAGTTACCTCGGACCTTTGATACAATCAGCAAAGAGAAAGTTTGAAATATAAAATGAATACAAACAAAACATTAGAAGATCTTGAATTCGTTCTTGAAGTATCTGAGTGTTTAAAAGATGAATTAACATCTATGCAAAAAAATATTGAAATAGTTACGGGCAAAAACTATAGCATTCCATATATTTTAGTTAAAATACTAGAATCAAAGCGAAAAGAAAGAACATTTAAATTATGAATACATATACAACCTCTGAAAAATTTGAATTTCTTAGACAATTTGCGTATCGCTATAGACTTAATTTTTTTTTAGATTTTTGCCATACAACGAATAAATTTAAATTAACATTGAATCATAAACAAATTAAAGAATCTGATTTTAATGTATTAATTTTTGAAATGTTTAATTATTTTTTAGACAATTTACAAAAGTCAAATATTATTCCAAATATTAATAATCTCGTTATGCCTGTAGTATCTGTAAAAACTACACCCAATTCATTAATAAAAAGCAATAAAATAGAAGTTAAATCCGTTAATCAATGGGCTATTACCCGTAAAAAACAAAGTGCCCTAGAATAAGGAGAAATATGCCCAAAAAATACACCGTTGATTTTTTTATTGAAAAATTTTCAAAAATTCCAGAAAAGAATTGGATCGTAGGAAGATTACGGGATAAATCTGATCCGAATAAGCGATGTGCATTAGGGCATTGTGGCATGAATCCCAATTCTTTTAAACATACTCTCATGAGCCTATCACTTAAAGAATTATTTAAATGTTCATCCGTAATAGATGTTAATGATAATTGCACAGGAAAATACAAATATTTCGGAAAAACCCCAAAAACCAGAATTTTAAAAATGTTAAAAAACATTAGAGATAATGAATTATATTTAAACATGAAAAAAATAAAGTAAAAAACCATGGATCTAGAAACTGAACTAAGAAAAGGAGAAAACATCGTGACTGAACTATTAAACGCCCAAGGCAAACGAGTAGATTCCGTAGGATCTAAAATGAGACAAATGGAAATTGCACTTGCAAATGCACAGTTGGCAAACGCGCAAATCTGGGGGACTTTGAAGAATACCATAGCCCAGATCCAAATACAGTCTCAGGTTTTAGAATTTGCGTTCAAAAAACTTGGCATAAGTCTTGATGAAGTTTTTGAAGAATATAAAAATCAACCCCAGCCTTCGGCTGAACCCGAAGAAATCCCCACGGACCCTGTTGAAAAACCCGTTTAACCATGCCCGTTTATAAGTACAAATGTGCCAACAATCATGAATTTGAAATGTTCTATAATCTTTCAAACGTGCCTGAGGAAATGCCGTGTTTTGGTGAACAAAGCTGTCAAGAAACGGCGCGAAAGGTCCCGTGTACAACGGCCTTTCAGCTTAAGGGCGGGGGCTGGCACGCAGATGGATATCAAAAGAAAGGAAAGTCATGAAGTTTTATAAATACAGAACTGGTTTCGGAATTCGCGGTGGCATTCTGTGGTTTCGCATAAGCGGTTATGGACTGCATTTTCAAAACCTTAGAAGAAATCCATTGATTATGATGAGTGAACAAAACGGCGCAGTGCGATATATTGTAATTTTCGGTATCAAAATAAAGGTTCTTAAACGTGACATCTTTTAAGAAAATACTTGTAGGTATGCTTAAATGGTATGGTTTAATATCATTGATTGTAGACATCATCGACGGCAAACATTTTGCTTGGGCAATGTGTATTTCTGTGTTATTCTTTTTATGGATAGGAGATGAATGATGAAAAATTTAACAATAAAACGATATGGTATTTTACAAAAAACAGGAGAAGTTGAAAGTATAACTTTTCCAACACTAGAACTAGCTCAGGCCCAATGGCTTGTAAGTAAACATTTATATCCTATGAGTTATGGTGACAGTAAAGTTATCAAAATAGAATATATAGAAATCGATGAAACATCTTCGTAAATTTTTAGCAGAATCTAAAGTTCTTCGTGAAAATGCCAAGAGCACCAGCCTTGAACGGCATGGCGTTCTGTGGCGAGACGAGTATACTATGTTCAATGAACTTCATGAATCTTTACATGAATGTGCTTTTATTTCCTTGGCCCCAGGCATTCAAGAAAAAATGGAAGCAATGATTGAAGTAATCATTTTAGCGTTTCAAGAAACTGGCCATAAAAACAGAGCATTGACGTTGATCATGAATGAATTAGAGCAAATTGCAGAAAGCAATGATTAATGAAAAAAATCAACCATATGTTTTTGGATTTTTCATCCTACGATTCTTACGTAAAATGTCCACGTAAATTCGCTTGGGCAAATCTTGAGGGCCTAGAGCCCAAGGGCAGTTCAAATGACGAGTCCCTGGCGGGACATTTCAAAGGAACGGTGGTCCATGAGTGTATCAATGCCCTATATGAAGGCAAAAACTGGGAACATCAATTTGATAGCATGATCATGCCAGATTCGGCTATTACCCAGATCCCAGGACATCTTAGTGGCTCGGTAACGCACCTTAAGAACATTGTAGAACGTTATATTACACGATACACACCCCCAAATGACCCTGATTTTGAAGTCGTGGCCATCGAACAACACATGCAAATGCCCCTAGCCCCGTGGTTAACGTATGTAGGCACGGTTGATAAACTCGTAATTCAACGCCAAACGGGCGAAAAGGCCATTATTGACCATAAGACCAGTTCTAGTCTAAAAAGCTTCCTAGAGCCAACTATTCCGGTTTCAGACCAGTTTACGGGGTATCTCATGTTAGCTCAAGTCAATAACTTCGACACTAACACAGTTATCGTTGATGGCATTTCCACTGCCTTGAAATCATTGAAAGAAAACGAAGGGTTGTTTAATCGTTACTGCACTATACGATCTGAAGAACAAATAGATGAATACAAAGCTAGAATCATCAGAATTGCTGAAAGAATGCGTGAAGACATCGAAACAGGGGAATTTGTAAGCCATCAACCTGGGGCGTGCACGCTTTACAATACTAAATGTCAATTCTACGATGTTTGTAGTGTAGCGGGTAGTGCGCGATTAAATCTTCTCAGAAACGGATTTAAATTAAAAGATAATGCCTGGAAAAACTTTAAAATTCAATGGGCTGAACAAATGCCATTACCGGAATCAAAACTATGAATGCGGAGAATAGAGTCCTTAATCTCCGCAAAACTAAGAATCATACTCTTTTTGACTATTCTGGAATTATGTTCCAAAAACCACAAATAATTTGACAATGGATAAAATTCAACATAATATATAAAAAAGGCACAAAGGAGCATATGAATAGATTAGGCACATCAGTTGGAGATTTATTAAAAAATAACCCAGCTAAAAAATTTGAATTAATTCAACTCGGAAAAAGTGGTGCAGGCAAAACTACAAGATCCCTTACAGCTTCACAATTCGGTCCAGTATTGATTAGAGATTATGACGGAAAAATACAAGGGGCTTTACGAAATATACCAGAAGAAATAAAAAAAGAAGTTAATTTAGACCACATAGATATAATCAATTGTCGTGACTGGGACTATGATACATTACTCAAACAAACCAAAGAACTTGTTCAATTATTTAAAGATGGCAAGTCACCATACGCTACCATTATTGAAGATACCTTTACAAATCTTTCAGATATTGCATATAGAAGTGTTTTTACAAGTGAAGATAAATTATTTCTATCCACTGTTCAACAATTATGGGGTAGGGTTGGGCATAAGATAACAGATATTTTACAGCTTTTACAATCACTACCATGTAATTTAATTGTTAATTGTCACACAGAAGATAATGAAATGGGTTTACCAATTGGGCCGGCTGGGCGTGGTGGCGTAAAGCATAAACTTGGTCAAAAAATGACCGATATGCAATACGTGGTATTTGAGCAAGGAAAAAATAAAGTTCGTGTGAGAAATTCAGTAATGCCACCCGTTAATACTTCCTTAGATGCTAAATACATCGACGAAAAAGGTTTTGCAAAAGTCTTCGGATTAAGTGTATTCGGAGATTATGCGTTTAAAAAATAAAGAAGGATGGATTATTATGGGAAATTTTCTTGAAGATCTGTTAGCATATGGAATATATACAATGTTTGTTTTATTCGGCATTGGGGCTATTCTAGGATGGTTTACAATTTTTATGTTTGGCTTAGGATATGTTTTAGGATATAAATAACTTGAAAGGAAAAGTATGAAAAAAGTATTATTTTTAATAAGTGTATTAACATTAATCAACTGCGGCGGGGATGATGATGAAATAACATTTGAACTTGGATTGCCTGGACTTCAGGGCCCCAGTGGAAAACCGGGCAAAGCTGGATCAGATGGATCAGACGGCGCCGATGGCACTGATGGTTACAGTGCCGCAATTCAAATTGTTGATGTCAATTCATGTGGAAACATCAATGGCTATACCATTCTCACTTCCATCGACGTAAATCGAAATGGATATCCTGATGCCCTTGATGTAAACTTTCAAACGGCGCAAATTTGTAACGGCATCGACGGTGAAGACGGAAATGATGGCGAAAATGGAGAAAACGGCGAGGACGGAGAAAATGGATCCGATGCAAGCTTTTCTATCGCGGATCTTTATGATCCATGTGGTGATAAAGCCGGAGTCATTGACGAGGTTTTTATTACTTTATCTGACGGAAATTCGCCAAGATATCTCGCGTCTTTTTCGAGCAACGTTAATGGGGCATATACAAGATTCGCGCTTTTAACCGCTGGGTCATATATGACAACAGACACTAGTAATTGTTATTTCACGATTCTTAGTGATGGCTCAATTGCGAATGAACATTATTAGGAGAAAAACAATGATACGAAAACAAGGTAAAAAATATGTTGTAAAAAGCCATGATGGATCAAAAGTTCTAGGAACTTATGGTTCTAAGTCTGCGGCTGTCAAACGTCTACGACAAATAGAATATTTTAAACATAAAGGAAAGAAATAAAAGATTTAAAAAGCTGCGGCGGTAAAACGATTAAAATGACATGAATTTACACGTCCCGCAGCATATGGCTAAAGTAGCTTAAGATAGAGCCTATGATTGAACGGCCGGTTGATGTTTAATCGATTGCGCTGCATAGAAGGTTGTGGGTATCGAATCCCACCTCTAGCCATCAAGATTTGAAAGGAAAGTATGAAAGATTTAATTATAGACGCAATGCAAGATATTGAATTTCCAGAAGGCTTAAGTGATGATGAACAATGGGAATATGCTGAACAATATGTTCTTGAACAACTACAAAGTTTTGCAGATAGTTTTGAAGGAAACAAATGAAAGTCCGATCTATAAAGGAAATAGATCATAGTGAAGATGTTCGTGGATATTCAGAACTTGTATATCTTTATCCTGAAGATTAGGAGATTGAAATGAAGCAAAAGGACGAGTTGCGAATAATGGTTGAACAAGAAATTTTCAATAACACGCCAAAACCAACAAATAAGAATTGTGAATATATAAAAGCTGTTTTAACTCGTGCTGTTGAAATACTTAATGAATTAGGTGTATCTCCAATGCAAATGCATTTTGTCAATATTGAAGTCAAGAAAGCCATCAACAACATCGAAGAAATCACACGTCAACGTGATGAACTTTTAAAAGGTGCAAAAATTTTAAAAACATTAATGATTGATTTTGACGGAGATTTTTTAATGCAATCAAAAGATTTGGTTGCCGATATTATGGCAGGCGATATGATTGAAATCTTTAAAAAAGCCATTGCCGATTGTGAGAAGAAATGATTTTTAGATGTATCCTCTGCATTCTTTCAGGTATGGCTGTTGCCATGGTGATTCATGGATTATGATGATTTTAAGCACTATTTTAACGGATGGCTTGATGATGATGAAAAAACAATATCCGAAGAAATTGTTGATCAATTTGGTTTTGAAATTATTCAGGAACAAAAAGATTTTAATCGAAAATGCATTATTGACAACCATGAAAAAGGTGCTATACTCAAGCTTAAAGAAAAAAATTTTCAACCGTGGATAGTATGCAAATATTGCGGACTTCCACTTGAAAAAGTAGAATAATTGAAATAGTTCAGTTATTCTAATTAAAGCAAAATGAAAGGAACTAAAATGAGTAATATCGAAGCAATGTTGGATGCGGCAGAAAGCACCAACGAATTTACAGCCGTAGATGCTGGAAATTATCGGTTGCGGGTTATTTCCCCAAAAACCAAAGTAATTTCCAGAAATGGCATCAGAAGCTTGGGATTATCCCTTGCGCCCGTAGCTACGGAAACCGGCGAACCCATCAATGGCGCGGCCATTTATCACACGCTGCCCCTTGAAGGTGAGTTTCAACAAAAGAACAAGGATGGAAGTACCACAACTCAGAGTCGTGCTATTTTCTTCTTGGGCTTTGTAATGAAAGCTTTTGGGCTTGATCGTGATAATGCAAAAGCGGTATTTGAATCCGCTCTTGCAACTGCCGTTGATTCTGAAGCACAGTTAACGTTGGCTAATGGCGAATATTTGACAATTGCCGGTGCCGAAGTTATGGGTAAAATCGCAATCACCGAAAAAGACGGTAAACAATACCGAAATGTGAAAAGCGTTTGGCCTGTAAAAGCTGAATAGTCTTACTTCGTAGTTGAAATTATATCCAGCCCCCTGATATAATCTAAACTAACAAGGTTCGGACGCAAACCTTGGAAAAAACGTCGTAGAGAACGGAGAGGTACGGATAACCTCTAAAACCTCTCCTAGTATCTAAAGAAGGGATTTAATGAAAACAATTTTTTTGATTCTTTTAGTTATACATACTATAATTTGGACTATTATAGGTATACAAAAATATCATGGTAAAAATCTTAGAATTGAAAACATAATTCCAGAAAAACTACCAACATTAACCATACCTCAAATCGCGGCTAGTGCAAATTTTTTAGCCAAATGTACATATTTTGGCATTGTTTGGCCCCAACAAAAACAAAAATTACTTAATGGTGCATTATTTCATGTTATTGTACCTCCATTAAGTCCCCCAAATATCTGTGGTGTATTTGTTCCTGGAGGTGATTCGGACTCAAATTATATTTTTTTATACCCTCAATCTTGGACAAATAAGGGATGTTATGGTGCAAGTCCTATGATGGTTTTAAGCCATGAAATGTTACATCAACTAGGGCTTCCGCCACATTTTATTGAAAATGGAACTGAAGAATACTATAAAAACGATCCCATTGAAATCACAATGACACGATGTATGGCTGAGGCGGTTCATGTTAAAGAACCTATTAGATGGGAAGATGTAAAATGAACAAAGGTAAAAAATTTGATGAAGGAAAATTAAGAATTGATTTGGTTGATCCCAAATTTATTTTTGCCGTTGCGGAAATTTTGACCTTTGGGGCCAAAAAATATGCGGCTGAAAATTGGCGTAAAGGCATTGTTTACTCAAGGATTGTTGGGGCCGTCCTTCGGCATCTTTATAAATGGATTGGTGGCGAGAAACTTGATCCCGAAAGTGGGTTCAGCCACCTTTGGCATGTTGCGTGCAATGTGCATTTTTTAATTGTATTTGAAGCCGAAGAACGTACAGAATTAGATGATTTATATAACAGTTCTATTAATGTAGAAAAAAGACAAGATTTGGATACATATGAAAAGGATACGGTAAATATTACGTTAAACACAGCATCTTCGACTGATACTCTTGGTAAAGCATCGATAAATATCGAACCATTATCTATTGACCAAATAAGAATTTTACCCGTTAAAATCGGAGAATGGAAATAATCTATGTTTGATATATCCATGTGCCAAGGGGAATTTTGTTTATTGCGAGAACGTTGCCGTAGATTTACTGCAATTCCAAATTCTTATTATCAATCATATTTACTCATTCTTCCAGAACATCAAGGGGAAAATTGTGATATGTTTTGGTCCAATACAAAAGACGGAAAAAATGACTCTGATAAGTAAAAAAACACATTGCTGGAATTGTGACAATGAAATGGCCCCATATTTAAACAACAATGATTTAACTGTAGGTCATATTTGTACATGTGGTGCGTATACAAAGTTATATTTAGATGGTAAAAAAATGGGTATTAAATATTATGGCGTGGCTGGGAAAGAATCGTGGGTCTTTGGGGAAAAATAATGACGACATTAAGTATAATTCTTGGTTTATTTTTATGTGTAATTATGTATATAGGCTATATATTTAAGCAATTTTGTAAACTATTTTTAAGGGCCTATATTACAAATATAAAAATAAACCATAAACATCAAACATCAATGCTCGCTTTACGCCAACAAGAGGTATACGGAAAAGAAATACGAACACCTGGAAGTCATTAATGACTCTCGTTCGGCACTGTGTAGGCGATGGCCCCGTTGGAGGTATATTGGTTGTGGGCGATAAACCATCGATTGATGACGTGAATAGTGGCAAGCCGTTCCTAAGCCCCTCAGGCAAAACCCTTCGCCGATATGTTGCGGAATTAAATCTTAAAACCGTGCGCTTTGAAAACGTTTGCGAAAACGCCACGGACGTGCTTTATCATGATAAAAAAGAATCATTGCCCACGGAAATTCACCGAAAATGGATCGAGGATCTTTTAAAACGCGTGAGTTTTATCAAACCCACTGTTATCGTTGCCCTTGGTGAAACGGCACTTCGGGCTTTAACGAATTATTCAGACATCCATAAAGTTCATTGTTATGTTTTAAAAAACGGGCCGGTTTCTGTTCCAGTCATTCCCGCATACCATCCCAAAATGCTACTTCAACAACAAAATTATTCATACTGGCTTAAGTTTGCATTGAACAAAGCGCATGAGGTTTCTCAAGGTAAAACAGACCCAGAATTTACCATGCGTGTCAGTAACGATGCTCTGAGCGCAAAAGTATTTCTCCAAAATGCCATGAAATCCAAAGAAATAAGCATAGATATTGAAACAATTAAAGGTCAAGATGTTTTAACGGCTATTGCCGTTTGTCATTCAGGTTCACCAAATGAAGTTCTTTCGATTTCTAATACATTGGATGATATAATTTCTATGAAAGACTGGAATGAAATCCTCGAACAAATCCGAGTAATAATGGCTGACCCTAGAATACTAAAAATTGGTCAAAATTTTTTATTTGACGCCTTGATGTTGAAACGAATTTACGGAATGGAATGCAACGGTCCCGTTTGGGACACCATGCACGCAGCAAACGTGATTTACAGTGATCTCAAGAAATCCTTAGAAGACCAAGGACGACTATGGACATATATGTCCCCGTGGAAGGGTCATTGGAATACTACCGGCGAAAAATTGCGAATTTATAATGCTCAAGATACCATTTTAACATATCGTATTGCCCAGGCCCAGCGGGCTAAGATGAAAGAACTCAACATTTTGGATTATTTTCAAAACACCCCTATGAAATTATGGCATGCTGCCTATGAACTTTCTTTGCGTGGAATAAAAGTTGATACAGAATTTAAACAATCATTAAAAGAAAAAGTTGTTGAGGCGTTAAAAGAACCTTGTGTTCAAGCTTCCGCTTTTGCCGTAGACAAAGTTCCCCCAGGTCAAAAGAAAAAGAAAAAACGAGATGAACCAAAGGACATTCTTGTGCAAGGAACGTTTGATTCAATTCCGGTTAAAGAACGCAAAAATTATTACATTGCCAAGAAAAAACATGAAAAAACAGGGAAAACCTTGGGAAATCTTTATCAGAAGTCTTGGAAAACAGAGATTGATCTTTATAATCGCCCATTTAATCCAAAATCACCATCTCAAGTTGAGGGCGTTCTTCGAAACGCGGGCGTAAAAATTCCAAAAGTCAAGCAATCCCATACTAAGGAATGGGCTGAGTCCACGAATGAAAAAGCCCTTCAGAAAATTCTTAAACGAAACACGGATACTGAAGAAGTTCTTCAGTTTGTTCGATCAATTCTTATTTTACGTCAGGGATACAAGCTCGTAAGTTCATATTGTGACGCTGCGCTGGATGCTGATAACCGCTGGCGATGTCATTATAATATCGAAGGTACAGAAACGGGCCGAAGTTCTACTAAAAAAACATCATGGGGAACCGGCGGAAATAACCAGAATATGCCTCGTGGAAGCTTTATGGGCGTAAAATTCAAAGACGTTTTTATAGCTGATGATGGCTATACGCTTTTTCAAAGTGACCAGACTCAAGCCGAGGCGCGGGTTGTGGCATATCTGGCCAATTGTCCAGCATTAATCAAGCTCATGGAAGATGGCGAAGACATTCACACATATACTATGAATAATATCTTAGGAATGGATATAACGCAAATGCCGAATTTTAAGTATCTTCGTCAGGCTGGTAAATTCGTTAACCATGGCGGAAACTACGACATGGGGCCAAGTACTCTCTGCGAACAAGCTTTGAACGAAGGCGTAGATATTTCTGTGGAAAAAGCAAAGTTTTTTCTTGCCGAACGTAAACGCGTTTATCCAGAAATCTATGAATGGCACCAAGAAATTCAGGAAATCTTAAAGAAATCCAGGACATTGTGGACTCCATTTGGTCGCCGAAGGTTTTTTATGGGAATGTTGGATAATAATATTTTTAGAGAAGCCTATGCTCACATCCCCCAAAGCACCATCCCACACATAACCAATCTTATGTGGAACTGGGTCGAGGAACAAAAGTTACCATACGTCCAGGTGCTTCAGCACGGACACGATGCCTTGCTTATGCAAATCAAAAATGATATGATAGACCAATTCATACCAAAGTTCTTAAAGCAAACCAAAGCAATAAAGTTTAAAGTCAAAGGCGTTGAAATTAACATTCCATGGGATGCCCAAACGGGAATTCGCTGGGGATCGTTGGAAAAATGGAAAGGAATATAAAATGTTCATAGAAGTAACCGATCGCCGCAATGCGGCATATACAATAGTTTTAAACCAAGATTTTATAATCAAAGTTTCTGATGATGGTGTTGGTGCCGTAATAACTTACCGAGGAACTGTAGGCGGTTCAACCGTTGCTTCGGTTGAAATTTTAAAAGTCACTGAAACATATGCCGCAGTAAAAACCGCATTGGGGTTGTAAACCTTCAATGTCATTGTATTCCAAATACATGGAATACACCAAGCCGTTCAAAGGCTCGATGCGATATCATCGCTGGTGTATTTTATCCTGTGTTGCTGCCGCAATGGAGCGACGATGTTGGATTCCCCTTGGAGGACTAGGAAAAGTTTATCCAAACATGTACGTGGTTATTTGCGGTGGCCCAGGTCGAGGAAAAACCATTGTATCAAATTTGGCCACAAGTTTTATTAAAAAATATAACTTTAGTCTTCGGCCAGATGAACCGGACATCAAATTCGGACCAGATAAGGTTACTCCTGCCGCACTTCTAAAACGCTTTCAGCGATGCACTAAAACCATCAAAGGCATACCAGAACTCGGAACCATTGAACAAAGTGCCATGTATATGCACTCAACGGAACTTAGTACGTTTATTCGAGACATTGGGGGCGGAGCCATCACGGACGATCTTTTAAAACTTTATGACTGCGATGATTATTTTGAGAAAGAATTGATTAAAGACGGCGTTATAAAAATCCCGTATCCATGTTTGAATCTTCTTGCCGATACTACGCCAGCCTTTCTTTCAGGGTTTTTACCTAGAGAAGAATCTGGAACAGGTCTAACAGCACGGATCATCTTTGTCACTGAATTCGGGCGCGTGGAAATGGACGAGGAAGTGCCTGATGGCGACTCAAAACTTGCTTCGTCAATTGTTGCAGAATTTGCAAGGGTTCATGCCTTAAGCGGCCCATTTAGATTTACGTTGGACGCCAAAGAATGGTGGAAAGAATGGTGGAAAAAACATCAAGTGGCGCTTTATGAAGCCCACGAGGGATCATTTATGAGTCATTTCTATGCCAGAAAGCCCGTACATATGCGAAAAGTCGCCATGCTTCTTAGTGCAGCGCGGGACAGTTCACGAATCATCCAACTTGAAGACCTTGAAAATGCCTTAGAATTCATCAATGACCTTGAACCAAACATGGCAAAATCCTTTGGTGTTCAAGATTTCAAACGTACCGCAGATTTGGCAAAAGTTATTCTTGATCTCATTCCAATGGACCGTGATATTTCCAAAGGAGATTTGATTAATGCCATGTATTATTCCGGTGTGGCTGGGGCCATAACAGATCTTAATGGATTTCTAACAACGCTTCTCGAGGGTCGACTGATAACTGAAAGAACCATTAACGCTGAAAGGATGTTTAAACGATGTTAACTAATCGAAAGGACGAACGCCAATTAGTATATAAATTATTTAAATTTGCAAACCTAGCGGCACAATCCTGGAAACTTGATTTAACTGATGTTTATATTAAAAATGATATGGATTTACTTGGGGCTTGTTGGGATGATGGCACAATTGAAATTAGAATGTGGTATAGAAATAGAAAATCAAAAAAGAATAAAAGATTCAAAATAAAAGATTTACAGGAAACCTTGGCACATGAACTAGCGCACTTAAAATATTTCAATCATTCGAAAAAACACAAGGAATTAACAAAAGCCATACTTTTATGGCTAAAACAAAACTGGTAATTAAATTGGATATTTTGGTGTTAAATTTTCTTTACATTCCTGTAATGCTATAGAAATGGCTTGAAGAAAATCTTTTCGGGCCAAGTAAATTCCATTTAAAGCCAGCTCACTTCGATCTGGACACGAACATGAATCCGTTTTAATTACAGAATCTTTTGATATGACAGACTGAATGTATGAAATAGTTCCTTCGCTAAGATTGCCCGAACCCGCACAGTATTGTACGACATCCATGTATTCGGCCAATGCTTCTCCGAAGACAAAATCATACTCATTAATAGGTCGGGGGAGATTTTTACAAGAACATCCATTTTCATGCGTTTGTTTCCTTGCAAGTTCAAAATTTATAGGACTTGCCGCAATTTGGGTTAAAGACAACAACAGAACAAAAAGTTTTTTCATTAAAATGTTACTCCAAGGGTTGGTAAAATACTGACATCTTTGTTTGAATTAACGGCAATTCCAACGGACATCGGGCCCCATATTCGATATGATGTTCCAATAAGAAATCGTTGTTCTCCAATATATCCGCCATAAAGCGTGAATTTTTTAGCATCTGCGTTGAATTTCAATTCTTCTTCACGTTTTTTGAATTCTGACTCTTTTTGGGCCAAAGCCAGTGCGTATTTATCTTTTTCTTCGCGCTTAACACGTTCTAGTTGTTCTAGTTCGCTTTCATAAAGTTCATATTCAATAACTGTGCCATCAGCGCGAATTTCTTTTTGTCGAACGACCTTGATTTTTTCGCTTTTAGATTTTTCAGAATCTACTTTGATTTCTTTTATGATTTCTTTTGTAACCACGACTTCTTTTTCCACGATTTGTGTTTCTATCTTAGTTTTGGTTATTTGAGGCATCAAAAGAACCGTTACTATGCCACCAATGATAAAACTGGCCCCAAGTTGAATATAACGGTTTTTAAGGATGGAAAGATTCATAAATGTTTGCTTTAAACATACGTTCGTTTGCCTTTAGTCTACAATTATATCATCATCAGAGCTTGATTTCAAGCCTTTAGATGGGGTTGTTTTTCCCTCCGCGGGGCCTTGGCCTCGCACGGCATTGATGCCTTGGACTACCACGCGTCCAAGCGCAATGCCCAGGATTACAGTAGACCAAGTTACAGGATCAATCATTCTACGAATCAGCAAGTAAGTAGTTAGAACTACAAGATAAACTTTTAATGATATAAAAAAAGCAAAGAACTTGCGAAAAAAAGAACGCCAATAAGAACGATCAGGAAAAACATTATTTATCGAGGATTTGAGCATAAAGTCTTCCGGCAAGTTGTAGAGAAATGTTTGGCAGCGCGATATGAACATGCCCTTTTTTTGAATAATAAAAAACTTGTCCAGGCCACCACGTTCGAAGCCATTCGAAAACTTCGCGCATGTTTGCATGGGGGCATAAGATATCTGCTGCTTCACCCGTTATATGCTGAGATGTTTCAACACCGCCAACTGAAGCATTTTTTTCGGGACTACGGTTTCCTGATGTAATTCGTGTGGGACCATATCGTAAGCGAATTGGATTGAGTGCAAATTTAACTAGAAGATACATTTTTTCACGGATTTCTGCCGGCGTGGTATCCATTATACCAAGTTCTTTTGTAGAAAAATATGGGCCATAAATATTCATTATTTATTACTGGTCCAAACAATGCTTATAATTGTTCCAATAACGGCCCAGACACCAGAAACAATTTTAACATACCATTTGTAGTCATTTTTAAGTTTAACAACGTCGATCTTTAAATCTTCGACAATTTGATGATTTTTTTCTAAAAGTGCTTTTGTGCTGGCGTCGAGATCAGAAATATTATCTCCAAGACGTTTAAGTTCATTTAAAACGTGAATTTCGTATTTCGACCAACCGTTGTTATCCATAAAAACTCCAATTATTTGGCTTCCTCTTGATTGGTCATTGCTTTTTTTGACTCTCTTGACAATAGATAACCCAATCGACTTGATCGTTGAGCATGTTGTGCAATTTCTCTAACTTGTTCATCCGAAATTTTAATAATTCCATGTTCGGCCAAACGATGAGCAAAAACGCGAAATGCTTCAGGCTTGGACATTAAACGAAACATATAAATTGCTACTGTTGCAGCCTGTCCAAATGGTCCCATAGAAACAGGAATTAATGGTGCTAATTCACCGAAAGCAGAACGCGGATTAGTAAATATCTTTCTTAAATCAGGCATAGTTTTTAAAAACGCATCTGCGACCCTAGCATCTGTTAATAGTTTTTCAATTTGTGGATTGGTACGAGTAGCAATAAGTATTTGTTTTTCTATTTCAGGATCAACCTCACCAATACCACTTAAAAGATTTTTAACTTCTTTACTTAATCCTGTTTTACGTTGAAATGACGCAGCACGATTAAGTACGTCTTTGATTTGTGTTTTTCCTTCTCCGCCGTAGCGATCAATCATAGCAAGTGCTTTGGTAACAGAACCTTTACTTCTGGGATTTATTAAGGCATCTTGAATAGGTTTTAAAAGATCTTGTTGCTTGATTGTTTGTTCCATTTGTTTCTGCAAATCATAAAGATCTACATATTGTTTGATTGTGTCAAGGTTATCATCAAGTGCGCTTACGCCTTGGCGACCGAGTTTAAAAAGGGATTTTTCAAGATTAGAAAATTTACTTGCATTTGAGATGTTGTACAGTTTTTTAGTATCTTCAAACAACCGTTTCATACCCAAAATTTCTTGTTCAGAAAACATTCCTATGGGATTTTCATCAGCAAACTTCAAAGATGTTCCATAAAGTTCTTTTGATGTTTTAAGGGCCGTGCTCATATCGCGTAATACATCCGCAGAACCTATATCGTTTAATCCCGTTTCGGCCTGGGCTTGAAGTCTTCCAAGATTTTTTGAAACACGTTTCAAGTCTCCAGACATTCCTATGATTTCCTTGAATGAATTATTCATTGTACTATATCTTGTCTGAAGTGCTGGCGGAAGTTCATTGAAGATTTTTTGATCAACATTATCATATAATTTAATCATTCTTTGCATTGCTTCGGTCGATCGTCCTTCACGGGACCAGTCAATAATCGCACCAAGACGCTGTTTGAATCTTACAGCTTCCATAAGGGTTTTAGGCTTTAATGTAAAGCCATTTACTTCATTGTTTAAGAAACTTTCTAATCCAACTGCTTGGGAATCAACGAGACGAATTTTGCCATTTTCCATAGTTCCAAGGCCCGCATCTGCAAGCCCCTGAAGAAAGCCTTCGGAAGAATCTTTAAGATCAATTTTAAGATTTTGTTTACCGGAATTTGCCGCAATGTCATCAAGCTCACGTCCAAAGTTTTTTCCGGCCTGAGCTGAAAATTTTTCTACGGCTGCTCGTGCTGTTTCAACAGTTTTGGGGATATCTTTAGGAATATTTTTAACCAATTGATCTCTAACATCTCTAGCGGCCATGTTAAAAAGATTTTTTTGTTGCATTGCAAAATCTTCAACTAACGGTAGTGTTTCTGCAGAGGCTTTGCTGACGCCTTCATCAATGACATCAGAAGAATCTTTTAAATATTTCGTTATTGTTTGTGTGGCTTCATTAACAACGGCTTTTGCTTCCTCGCGATTTTTGGGAAGATTTTCAAGATTTTTTAATATAGTTTCTTGTGTTGGATTAAGCTTTTTTATTAATCGTCTAGTACCAACCAAAAGCTTCGATGCCGGTTCAAGTAAAAGGCCCCCCGCAACATTTTTAATTGGACCGGAAGCACCTTTAATTGTACCCGCGGTAAGTGCAGCTGTTCCAGCTTCGATGCCGGTATGTAATGCTAAATCCTTTGCTGCTCCCCGAACATCTTTGCCCATTGTAGTTATTTGCGAAAGTTCATCAATAGCATTCTCAACGCCTGCAATTATTCCAACTTCTGCACCTAAACCAAGACCAGTTCCAATAATTCCGGCATCTTTAGGAATAAATTTACCTGGATTGATTCCAAGCTTTTTACCGCCGTAATAAAACTTAACACCTGTAGACAGGGCATTTAAAATTGGACTAGAATTTTCTTGAAGATTTTCAAGGGCCGCATGAGATGATTCTAATCGTGCATTATAATGTTCTTTGAACCGTTCTAAAATGCCTCGATCATTTTTACTGGTATCATCCATGACGGTGCTTTTAACACCTTCGATAACTGCCGCAGTTTTAAAGGGAATATCAAAAATATTGAAGGCGTTTACAACAGCCCCAGTAAGTTGACGTGCACTAAGAGGCCCACCAGCCGCAGTTTTAGCACCTTCAAGCTGCATGGCCCATTTTTCGTTTTCAGCCGCTTGTTGTTCTGGGGTTAACCCAACAGATTCCGGAGTGGAATCAATTGACTTTCCGTATTTTTCCCATGGGGAAGATGAAGGTGTACTAGATTCAGGCGTAGATGATGCCTGGTACTTTTCCCATGGATTCGGCATTAGATTTTTTTCCAGTTATTTTTGTCTGAGGGATCGCCGCCTTGAAATTCATAACCGCCTTCAACTGTGCCTTTTTTCGGGGCTGGAACTGTTTTAGTATTTTCTTTTGATTTTTTTTGTCCTAAGAAATCAGCATATCCAAGTTCTTCAATAGCTTCTTCTTTAGTAATTTTATACGCATATGCAAACCGATCAACATAGTTGTTAATTATAGGTCTAATTGCTTCGTCGTTTTTAGCTTTGATGACACCGTTTAATGCAGTAATTTCATCTGTAGTAAGATTTGTAGGTTTTCCTTCAATCATTAAAAGAAATTTATCTGCAACTTTTCTGGCAAGTTGTTTTGAAGTAATATACCGTATGATATCTTGTTCCGTCATAACACCAACTTCACCCATTGCTTTAGCGGTTTTAATACCAAGAGCACTTGCAGCTACTGTGTTTCCAGCTTTCATTTCGTCAGCAATTGTATCAACAACACCAAGGTTGATGTTTTGTTCTTGAAGTTTTTTAACAACAGTATTTGAAGAAATGGCTTGATTTGTTAACCGTGCATCTTTGATACGATCACCTGAAATTTTTAATTCTTCTTTCTTAGTATCTGCAGTATCCTTTCGAGTCGCCGTTTCCGCATCTACAAATTGTTTTTGAAGAATTGTTTTGGTACTTAACACTTCTTGTTTGTTTGCCATCATGCTTGCACGAGTGCTTTCAGAGAGTTCAGGGGTTTTAATAATTTCATTATACGCAGCATCAAAGTCATTGTACGCACTTGCCATTTGTTCTGGTGTAGAGTTAAACGGAGTCATTCCAGCGATTTTTTGTTTTGCACTAAACATGGATTTAGAAGCCATTTTTACTTTTTCATTTTTAACACCGGCAAGTTGAACCATGGCATCATAAGTCATGCTGGTGCCACTGGCTGAACGTGCTTTTTCAAAATCACCTTGTTTATTTGTGAGAAATGCTTTCGGATCATCGGAATCAATGGCTTCGGAAACCATAGAAGAAATAGCAAAGTTTCCTGCAAGCTTTCGTTTTTCTATTTGATCTTGTTTTTTCTGATTAAGTTCTTCAATTTGTGCTTGAGCAAACTGGCGTTGGGTATTTGCATTTTGAATTTTTGTGACCATATCCACACCAGTGCTAGCCCCTTCAAGTGCTCCGGTTATAGCTTTTGCAAATTTATTTCCCTTTTTTTCAGTAACAAATGCCATATTAATATCCTGATGTCCTTAAAGTTCTTGTGTTAAAAAATTGTGCTTGACGTAATCGATCCAAACGTTCTTGATTTGATTGTTGTCTTGCAAAATAATTATTACGATTTTCTGTTGCGTTAGGCGCATACACACCAGTATTAGTATCTATCATTTTACCGGCCCTCGGGCCAACACCACCTTCAATGGCTAATTGTTCAGCTTTATTTGAAAACTTAAATTTACCTAAACTTTCAAATGTTCCCAATCGTTCAGTTCGAAGTTTTTGGCGGATATCAGTATATGCGTTTGAAGCATTATATCGTGCGCCCGAAAGGTCCGCAGCAGCACCAACTCCAACCCTGGCTTGGTTAATTTCATTTCCAACAGCACCGTAGCCACTTAAAGTTCTTTGAAGATTACTTTCTTTTAACCCTTGACGAAGTTGGACTTTACCAGTAATTCTTTGGAATTTTCCAGTGCGAAGTTCTTCAGCGCGTGTGAATCGCGATTCTTCAGCTGAACGATCGAATTGAGAAAGTGCTTGAGCACGAGTAGCGGGACTAGCCCCTTGACGACGAAGATCTTGTTCGAGTTTTGCACGTTCAGAAGTAATTTGATTTTCAAGAACGGGATCAGAGAATCCTTGCCCTTCAAGTGCGCCCAAAGATTCAAGATCAGCAATATCATCTTCGTTTAAAAAGCCGTTATCTATTAAACTCTGTGCATCTTGGCCAAGGTGCATTGCGATGTTTAAAGAATTATCTCGAAGCATTTCAAGGGCATCTTTGCCTGGAATTGTTGCATTCATGACACCTTCAAGTGTTTTCAAACGTTGGTCATAAAGATTATATGTTTGTGTAGCGCGATTAAGGTCTTGACTGATGCCTTGAAGATTAGCTTCAGCGGCATTCATAATTTCATATTCGAAAACAAGTGGAAGTTGATATCCAGATTCTTCTGAACCACCACCAAAAAGACCACCTAGAAATCCTGCAACTCCGCCAACAACGGCACCTGCTGCCGTTCCAATACCTGGAACCGCTGAACCTATTGTGGCACCAGCTGCTGCACCTGACGAAGCTCCTGATGTTGCACCTGCTATATCTGGCATAATGTTTTTCCTATGTAAAAATACTAATAATAATTATTAAAAGGGCTAATGTTGCACCACTAAAATGTTCTAAAATATCCAAAAGACGGTCGATAAGTTTAAGTTCCAGTTTATCTTTAAATAAATATTGATAAACTTCAATCAATGGCGCATAAGCCATAGAATAAATGGCTATATTTAAGCCAAATAGTAATGCCATACTAAAAAATACGGAACATCCTGCAAAAACGTGTGCAAGGGCATGTGTTCTAAGTTCTTCTGTTTGATATCTTTTAATCATTATTTAATTCTCATCATCCATCTTACGCGAACAGCACGATCTTGCACAGATTGGGTTGTAGAAAGCGAAGAAGTAGACGTTGTATTTGGCGGATCAATTGCATGAGTATGACTTAAGGTATGTGTATGTGCTCCATCTGAACTTATTTCATGGTCATGTTGACCTTCATTATTCGAACCTGTATCAACCGCAATATGTCGACTGCCTGCAATACGATTAACCCAACCAGAACCGTCGTCTCGAATTCTATAATCCGCAGAGTTTTCTGTGGCAGTTGTGGACATACCATCCGTTACGCCATCGTGGTCATGTGAACCATTAGATGAAGTAGTTGTTGTAGAAGCTCCGCCGCTTGTAAACGAACCTATGTTTGTATCATGTGTATGTGCAATGTTAATTTGATGATTTGCATTACCAACAGGCGTCGTTTCCCAAGCGGCTGAATCAATATCCCCACCTGCTTCAGTTCCGAAGCCGACAAGTCCACGATTTGAAAGATCTGGCAATGTTTGACCATCAAGTACTGAATCAACATCGCTGATTACCGAACCATCACAATAAAGATACCCGAACGGAATTGTGACTAAACCATTAAAATCATAATGCGCTACAATGCCCCCAATGGGAACAAGCGGGATATTTGAAAGATTAAATGCTGGAGAACCGTACCATTGAGGTGTTCCTTTAACTTCTTTAAGTACAAATCTAAGTCTTTGAATTTCCCCTTCAGTGGATGTAGCTAAAGATTCTGAACCTGGTTCACCAGGATCAACCGTAGCTTGCATAGCCGAAACATTTGCAGAAGCATCATCAAGACCCGCTGGTGTGAAATTTGTAAGAATGTTATCAAATTCCCCGTTATAATGCGCGGCAAGAATTGTGTTTCCTGGGCTTTCTACGAAAAATCTATTAAAATTTGCTGGCATGTTATTTGCGCTCCCTGGATTGTGCTTCGGCGTATTTCTTGTATCGTTCTACGAGTTTTTGGCGATTTTTGATGTCTGTTTCAACAGCAAACCAGCCAGATTTGGGTTTATCAATATCCCAAAGGGATCTTTGGGATTTTATAGTTTCTTCGGAAACGCCAGTTGCACGAAGGGCAAGTTCCTTTGATTCTAACACATTTTGGTGTATGGCGTCAAGTAACGGTTGAGATGAAAAATCAAGGTCTTTAGCGCATTTAACGCAACAATTTATCACATAAAGTCCAGGATATGTTTTTTCCATTAAAACATGGGCTTTGTTACCTAGAGATACAAACCGTCCATTTTGACCGATAGATACCATGTCTGTTGAACAAAACATACAAACATGAAATTTTCTGGGTTCAAAATATTGTGGATTAAGATTCATAGTTTGGTCCTAGTGCGCGAAAAAACACGCGTATGTTAGATATATTAAAATCTTCGTTTAAGCCATCGTTCCAGAATCGGACAGAAATATGGTCCCCAAAAGTATCAATGGGAACCTTGTGTTTTAACAAAACATTTCCGCCGAATTCATCGATATCAAATTCTGCATCATCAAAAACTGCTTCGGCACTTCCAAGTGAAAGCTGAAGAGTTTTGACCGTGGCACCATCGATGATTATATCACAATTGATGAAGTAATCACCAGTGGGAACTATGGTTATTTCAATCATATCCAAGCGTTTTTGCGATCCAGCTAGGGCATCTGCTTTTACGCCAAGATCGTTCGGGGCGTATTCAAATTCACCCATATATGCCAAAGTTCCGCCAATATTTCTGGCTGGACTATTCATGACATAGGCAAATCCATTAACGCCTGCGGTAATGATTTCTACAAAACTGTCTGAACCAATTCTAGGCCAAACAGCGGAAAAATATTCACCACGATCATCTGTAGCCGCTTTTAACCCAACTTCATCATCGTTAAGATCGAAAACGATGCTAGAATCGTTAATTGTTCCGTCTTTTGATGTATAAAAATAAACAAGTTCTTTGCGTGTTTCGTCGTAAATCAATCTTGCAAAATTAAGTTTTGAAGCATCCACGTTTTGTTTGATAAAATCCGTAAGGTTAAGTTTTGCTGTTATATCTGCTTCCCTAGGGTCCACATCTGGTCGAAGGGCATTAAGTGAATATATTCTTCCATTTGATGAAATAAAAAGTACTTCAGGACCGACTTTACATACACCAAATGGGCCAGACATTCCAATGTCTGAACGGATCATAGTTGATGGAAGATAAAAACTAGTAACATCTGTAGTATCAATTTCAAAAATTCCCCTAGGATATTTAAAAATATAAAGCGTTTGTGGAAGATAGCTAAATGCCGCAACAATTCTATCTCCATTTCCTGGTTGAACTTCAAAAACTCTTGAATCTGCGCTTGCAAAATCTCCGTGGTCAAGAATGCTGCTGATGTATAGATTATGTGGTGCGGAAACGACATCGAATGCATATATTCGTGCATCATGATAGATAGCCGCACTTGGTTTATTTACTGTCCAATCAATACTTTCAGCCGTAATTGGATTCATCGTAACGCCATCAGCATCCAGAAAAATTGGGGCTACGCCACGAGAGAATAAAAAGAGTTTTTTAGTATCCCCAGAAACAATATCCCCACCAGGAACAAAACATACTGGATTGGTAAATGTTAATCCAGTTTCCAGCGTTACTGCATCAAGATCACCTGAAACTTCTTTGTATACATTTCCATCATCCCAAGCAGTTACTTGACGTTGTGTAGATTCATCAGGCCGCCAATCGATACCGGACATAGCACTAGGCCCACCAGCTACAGCCATTTCATTACCAAACAAGGCTAATCCTGGTGCTTTGCGCCAAGCAAATCCATCGAAACGGATGTTTCGGGCAGTAATTAAATCCGTTATGGGAATACGGTAAATATTTGCATTAGCATTTTTTCCGCCACGTCCGCATGGAAAATCGACTGTTTGACCGCGATACATTTTTATATAATCCTACAAAATTTATTAATATTTATTATCATTTTATTATTTTTTTAACTATTCATTAACCGATTTTTTCAAGTTGACATTCCATAAAATCATTTGCATCTGCTTTTGCTCTAGTAGCTGTTCCATTAAATTCTAAAGCAAAAGTATGAGATGCAGCGGTTAAAGTTACATAACCAATAAAAGTTTGATATTGTCTTTGAAATTGAATATCATGACGTGATATCCAACTTGAATTTGTAACAAACTGCGATCCACTATCAACATTAACTCTCCATGAAACATTAACATCTGGTGCTGCCACATCACCAAATGATGAAGTTCTACAGAATACACGATATGTACCGGCTTCGGTACTTTGTGTTTTTGTTAAATTAGTATCAATTTGTTGCCAAGAACCATTTGTAACTATTCCAGTTGCAGCATTAGATGCCCATAAAGAATACGTTGTTACTGCGGGAGCTTTATCATCTAATTGTGTTTGTTGATCGTCGAATTGTCCTTGAATTGAAGAGGTTGCATCAAGAAAACCTAGTTCTGTATCTGTTACAGATGATGGAACAATAAAACCGCTAGCATCAAGAACTGGAACAACCGATGGTGTTAATGGTTCCATTTTTGTAAATTCAATTTCTGCATCGGCGGCAATGTCTTCATTAGTAATTGTTCCAACAAGATCTTCGGGGGATTCCGCCGAACAAAGAAGCTGAAAAAGAGATGTCGGAATTACTTGAAGTTCATTTTTGTTTTGTTGTCCAGGAGCAGCGCGCCATTGAATACGAACATCATGCGCACCCGCCGTAAGATTTATAGTCATCGACATACCGATGTTTATTCGATCTGTTTTATCTGATGTTGCCAGTTGAACTGTTGGAAAATCCATAGAAACAGAGTTATCAATCAAAAGTGAAAAAATCCATTTATACGGATTTGGATCATTTTGAATTAAATGAGAAATATTTAATTCAAACGATACATCTCCAGTGGTATCCACGGTAATGGACTGATTTACAATACCTGAAATATCTTCAGCAGTTTCAAGTCTAACAAACGCAGCGTTGGGAGTATAATTTTTTACTACGCGCATGATTACCTCGGTTTATTTTTTTAAAAGTTCGACATCTGCGGTAAGTGCATCGACTTTTGTTTGTAATTCTTCTATGGGATCAATTTCTGGAAGTTGAAATATTAATCCTTGGGCATCTTCAGGAATAATATCTACAATAACTTCAAAAAATTCTGGATAAGTTAAAACTGATGGATGTTGATATAATTCTTCTTCTTTATATTCTTGGTCCAACACAACATACGTATACGATGGTGATTTTGTGCCAATTTGATGAATATGTGGAATTTTAACAATTTCATCATCAGCAAGTAAGTTATATATAAAATCAAATATACTCATAAATCATTCCTAACTTGTAAAATAAAATCCTGCTGCAATGGCTTGTCTTGCCCCCACGGAAGCTACCGAAAGAATAAATTCATAACCTGTATCAGCAGCATTTCTTCGAATAGCAGCGGCGGTATTTGCGGGGCCGCTTGATGTTAATGCTGTAATTTGTCCCGCAGCCGCATATAATTTATCCGTGGCAGCTGTTAATCCAGCCCATTCAAGCGGAGCCGGTAAATCACTTGGAAAAGCTATTGTAACTCCTGTATTTGCTGTTCCGGCTGTACCATAAGTTAACATGACTGCAAATTGGACCATTTTTCCGACTTGTGACCAGTTATATGCGTGAGAAGTTGTACCTGAAGGTGCTGTGACACCCGCCCATGTAATGGTTGAAGCATATGTTTGCGATCCTGGTTGATTAAACACTTGTTCTGCGGCATCAGCAGCAGCATTTGTATTATTTGCAATAAGTGAAAATGCACTGAAATTTTGCATTTTCGCATACGTAATGGAATCATTAATAACATCTGCTGTTATGCTTGGTGTTGCGTCAGAATATGTAAAATCAATTGTTGCGGTATCTGTAAGAATTCCTCCAACATCATCTTGTGCGTTTTCAGTAGTATATTGTGTAATAGTATTCGATAATGTTCCAGCACTTAAACTTAAACCAGTTCCAACCGTGATTTCCATCATATCCCCAGTAGAACCCGCAGATCTTCCTAAAAGACGGTTATCAACAATATTCTGAAATTTTGCAAAGGTAACGGTGTCATTAGGGATAGTTGTGGCATTACTTCCCGCAGATGCCGTAACGTCACCCGTAAGTGCAGCACGTTGAAGGTTACCAGAACCATCCATTGAAAGCGTAGAATTTAAAAGAATATTTTCAGGATCACCAGAACCGGCAGTATCACGGCCAATTAAAGAATCAGTGACGATATTTTGCATTTTAGCAAATGTAACAGCATCATTTGCTATTGTTGTAGCATTTGATCCTTGTGAGGCAGTAACATCACCAGTTAAAGCCGCGCGAGTAAGCAGCGGTGTTGCATCAACATAAACCAACGTGGAATCAATCATGGCTCCAATAGCATCTTGGGCCATTTCATCTGTATATTGCGTTACATCACCAACAAAAAGAAAATCACCATCCGAAAGCGAAGCGTTGTATTCTGTTTTTGTTCCACTAATTCCAACAATGCTTGTTTGATCCCCAGTATTGGTGCCGGAAAGATTAGTAGCGGAAATGTTTCCGCCGTCATCGATGATGCCAAGGGAATTTTGTATTAATTTTCCTGTTGTCCCATCAAATCTTGCAATAGCATTATCTGTGGCACTGGCCGGACCTTCAACGTCTCCGGCTTCAAGGGCATCTATGGCCGCATCAAGTTCATCAATGGCGTCTTGAACATTTGTAGCCGCAAGACCGCTTATTGTGTTATCAAAACTAACATCTGCTGCGGCAGCAGTGAATGCGCCAACTATGCCTTTAAACCAACCCATCAAACATTTCCTTATGGGATATTATCCACATCATGATCCGTGAAGAAGTTTCCTACTGGAAATCCCCCAGGAAATGGCGAAATATATCCATACATAGTATCGTTTCCATTCACAAATTGTTGATCTTCGATTGTTAAGGCATCAAAAAGCATTCTAGCGGATTTTAAATGTGAATTCGCACGATCGTCATCACGTTTTCGAAGTTCATAAAACGCGGCAAGATGAACTAAAACGCGATTTTTTTCAGCATTTGGAATGATGGGATTAACACTTCCAGGATTAAGGTCTGCGGGCTTAGGTACCCACATGAGTTGTAGCATTTGCCTGGTTTTTGGATAAGATGAAATTCTAACAACAATACTTGATGGTGTTTGTTTAACAATTGCTGAGAGCATTGGATTTGCCTCGCGAGAATCTTTAAGTGGAAATTGATTTAGTAACTCTGCCTCATCGGTAATGCTTAAAGGTTCTTTTTGATAAAATGTTCGAAATGAATCAGCAATCAAAAGAATTTCACCTGTGGGCGGCGTGATTGTGTAAATGAGTTTGTAGATATCACATGGAATGCCTACACCAGTATCACCGACATAAGTGCTGTTTAACGTAATGGTTGTGCCGGAATGAGATAAAATTCTATAAACCGTTGCATGGTCTGCAAAATTTATAAACCATCCTGTGAGATCCTTAGTACCAGAAGCAATGCCAATGGTAACTGTTGCGACATCAATAGTTACAGTTCCAGTAGAAATTTGTTTTGGTTCAAGAACCAATGTAAGGGGATTTTCACTTTTAGCCCAAGAAAAAAGATATGGTCTTCGGATTGGTTTTTCGGAATCATCAAGGTTTAATTCGCCGCCACCACCAACGATTGTTTTATGTGCCGTGTCTAGTCTTTGAAGATACCTGGCTGACGTCTCACCTGTAGGATTTGTATCTCCTACTTCTGCTTGAAGCTGTGTGCGTAATTCCGCTGTGTCATTATATGCCATTAAATGGTTTCTCCTTTAACTTCCCAGGATTTCAAACGCTTTTTTAAAAGGGTATTAATTTTCCATGGAAGCATTTCAACATAATGTCCAGAATCTTTAAGCGCACGAAGTGCCATGTCTATATCTGACATTCTACGTGCGGAAAGTTCCATAGTATTTGTTTCAGCATCAGGAACGAAACGCAATCGATATCCTCGATTGAAGTTTTCTTCAAATCTAAGATTAATATATTTTTCTACGATTTTAGCGTTTTTTACGCGAATGCGTATTTTAGCGGGAAGATTTAAAGAATCATGTTTTACTTCAATACCCACGGAAGCCAAGCTCCTATGGGGCTTTTGAGTATTCCGCAATCATGGAATTTTCAGGATTTGC
>Ga0187894_10001263_pt1 | contig 32792 bp, 36 predicted proteins | sample GBC1701081metaG_FD_136650 | JGI IMG/M metagenome (GOLD analysis project Ga0187894, IMG submission 136650) | White microbial mat communities from a lava cave in the Kipuka Kanohina Cave System on the Island of Hawaii, USA - GBC170108-1 metaG ...
CCTGAAAACTCAGGCGCGGCCAATGATTTCCAGAAGCGCTGCCTCCTCGGGCCGAGCCGCGACCCGTGTGGCAAAACCGTCGGGCAAAATCGCGGCAATATTCGGCGACAGGCAAAAATGCATCATGACATCTGCCGCAACGCCCGCTTTGGCGGCGAGATCGAGCCACAAACGGGCGGAGCGCGGCGAATAGAGGACAACACCTTCGGCGCGCGCCGCCTCTGCCACGAGTTCGGCCGCGGGGCGGGCCTCATAGACGATGACGCGTGTCACCGCGAAGCCTGCGCGCGCGAGGCGGCCGGAAAAGTCGCTCGCCGTGTCGAGGCCCGACAGATAGAGGAAGGGACCCAATTCAGGCCGCGCATGGGCGATGATGTGGCGCGCCAGCCCCTCGCCGTCGCCGCCCGCTTCGGTGATGGCGGCAAATCCCGCCTCTCGTGCCGCCGCCCCAGATTGCGGCCCGACCGCAAGGACCGGCAAAGGGCGCAAGCGTTCGAGAAGCGGACTGCCGGCAAGGCAGCGTATCGCATTGGCGCTGGTCAAGGCGATGGACTGATAGGCGGCGGCCGGAATCTCGATATCGGGGCGCGGCACGATCTCGAGCAAGGGCGAGGCGATCACCTCATGGCCGAGCCGTTCGAGTTTCGTCTTGAGGGGTTCGGCGTCTTCCCAAGGCCTGGTTACGATGAGGCGCATGTCAGGGCCTCCCATTTTCCCCTTCTCCCGCGCGCAGCGTGGGAGAAGGTGGCCGAAGGCCGGATGAGGGCTCTTTCGTGCAACATGCTCCGATCTCAACGAGCATTCCTCGTTGAGGCAAAGAGCCCTCACCCGCCCTATCGGGCACCCTCTCCCATCCTACGGACGGGAGAGGGGAAATGAAGGAGACGCCCTGCATGGTTCAATCGAGATGAAGGAGATGATCGCCGCCTTTGGCCTTGACCTCTTCACCGGCGTCGCGGCCGAGGCGGGCGGCGTCCTTGAGAGCGCCGGTTCGGCTGGCGGTGAAGGTCATCTTGCCGTCGAGCGTCAGGGCCTCGCCGCGAAATTCCAAGCGGTTTTCGCGGATCACCGCATGGCCGGCGATCGGCGTGCGGCACGAGCCGTCGAGGCTCGCGAGAAAAGCACGCTCGCAAGCGACCGCGGTCTCCGTCGGCAGGTCGTTGATCGCCGCCAGAAGTTCGCGGGCAAAATCATCGTGGGTGCGGATCTCGATGCCGATGGCGCCTTGCGCCACCGCCGGCAGCATGTCCTCCTCGGGAACGGGTGCGGTGATGCGATGCGAAAGCCCTAAGCGGTTGAGGCCGGCGCAAGCGAGGAAGGTCGCGGCGACATCGCCCTGATCGAGCTTGGCCAGGCGCGTCTCGACATTGCCGCGCAGATTGACCACAGAAATATCCGGACGGATGCGCTTGAGCTGGGCCTGCCGGCGCACCGAGGCCGAGCCCACGACGCAAGCACCGGGCAGTTCGCGAATGCTGGTGCAATGCGGGCTGATCAAGGCGTCGCGGGCGTCTTCGCGCGGCAGCAAGGCGGCGATCACCAGGGCTTCAGGCAATTGCGCCGGCATGTCCTTCATCGAATGAACGGCGAGATCGATGGCGCCCGAAAGCAGCGCCTCCTCGATCTCCTTGGTGAAAAGACCCTTGCCGCCGATCTCGCTCAACGGCCGGTCGCGCACCCTGTCGCCCGTCGTCGTGATGGCGATGATCTCGATCTCGGCCGGATCGAAGCCATGGGCGGCACAGAGCCTAAGTCTCGTCTCTTCGGCCTGGGCGAGCGCCAGGCGCGAGCCGCGGCTTCCGATTTTCAGGCGAGGCGTTTGCAAGTCAACTCCACGAAATGCTATTCACTGGGCTCCTCTTAATCTCTTACGCCCCAGACGTCATCGACATTCATGGCCGCACCGGACTTGACCATCCTAGGCATCGAAACCTCCTGCGACGAGACCGCGGCAGCCCTGGTGCGCCGCCATCCCGACGGCGCGGGCTCGATCCTCGCCAATGTCATCCTGTCGCAGATCAAGGATCATGCGCCTTATGGCGGCGTGGTCCCTGAGATCGCGGCCAGGGCGCATGCGAGCCATCTCGACCGGCTGATCAAGACGGCGCTCGCCGAGGCCCATCTCACGCTCGACGACATCGATGGCGTTGCGGCAACCGCAGGCCCGGGCCTCATTGGCGGCCTCCTGGTCGGCCTCACCACGGCGAAGGCGTTGGCCCTCGCCAAGGCGAAGCCGCTGCTCGCCATCAACCATCTGGAAGCGCATGCGCTGACGGCCAGGCTCCTGGGTCCCCTCGACTTCCCCTATCTGCTGCTCCTGATTTCGGGCGGCCACACGCAAATCCAGATCGTCGAAGGGGTAGGGCGTTACCGCCGCATCGGCACCACCATCGACGACGCCCTGGGCGAGGCCTTCGACAAGACGGCCAAGCTCTTGGGCCTTTCCTATCCGGGCGGACCCCAGGTCGAAGCGCTGGCGCTGAAGGGCGATGCCAGGCGGTTCGACTTCCCGCGCCCGCTCAAGGGCCGCCAAGGCTGCAATTTCTCCTTCTCCGGCCTCAAGACCGCCGTCCGCGAGACGGTCGAAGCGCTGGGTCGGCTCAGCCCTGCCGACAAGGCCGATATCTGCGCCAGCTTCGAAGCGGCGATCGCCGATGTGACGCGCGACCGGCTCTCCCGCGCGCTCAAGCAGTTCAAGGCGACGTTTCCGGATGTCCGCCGGCCGGTGCTGGTGGTGGCGGGCGGCGTCGCGGCCAATCGCAAGCTCGAGAGCACGTTCGAGACGCTCTGCGCCCGGCACGGCTTCGCCCTCATCGTCCCGCCGGCTCATCTGTGTACGGACAATGCCGCGATGGTGGCCTGGGCCGGCGCCGAGCGCCTTGCCCTCGGCCTCACCGATCCTCTCGATGCGCAAGCGAGAGCGCGCTGGCCGCTCGACCCCGAGGCCAAGCGCATGACGGGCGCGGGAGTGAAAGCGTGAGCCGCATCGGCGTCATCGGTGCAGGTGCCTGGGGACTGGCGCTCGCCGCCGTCGCCGAGCGCGCCCACCATCAGGTGACGATCTGGGCGCGCCGGCCCGAGACGGCACAAGAGATCAATGCCAGCCATACGCTCGCCGCGCGGCTGCCCAGCATCAGATTCGGCAAGGCGGTCGTCGCCACGAACGCGCCCCAGGACCTCGCTTCCATGGAGGCGGTGCTGGCCGTGGTCCCGGCGCAACATCTGCGCCAGGTTCTCGGCCAGTTCCGCGACTTGCGCGTTCCGGTCATCCTCTGCGCCAAAGGCATCGAGGCCGACAGCGGCGAGCTCATGCCGGAAGTGCTCGCCGATTGCCTGCCCGACTGTCCGGGCCTCGTGCTTTCGGGCCCGAGTTTTGCCGCCGATGTGGCGCGCCGGCAACCGACGGCGGTGACCTTGGCCGGACCTCATCTCAGGCTCGCCAAGGATTGGGCCCAGGCTTTGAGCCTCACGAACTTCCGCATCTATCCGTCCGATGATCTGCGCGGCGTGGCGCTGGGCGGTGCCGTCAAGAATGTGCTGGCGATCGCCTGCGGGATCGCTGCCGGAAAAAATCTCGGCGACAGTGCCAGGGCGGCGCTCACGACCCGCGCCTTCGCCGAACTGACGCGCTTCGGCAAGGCTTTGGGCGGAAGGCCCGAAACCTTGACCGGCCTTTCGGGCCTCGGCGATCTCCTGCTGACCTGCTCGAGCCGGCAATCGCGCAATTTCTCCTTCGGACTGGCGCTGGGCGAGGGCAAGAGCGCCAGCGAGGCGAAGGCCCTGGCCAAGGGCACTATCGAAGGCATCGCCACGGCCAAGATTGTCGCTGAGCTCGCCAAAGTGCAGAATATCGACATGCCGATCGCGACCGCGGTCCATGCGGTCATTGACGGCGGCTCGAACCCTGAGGAAGAAATCGCGCGGCTCTTGGCGCGCCCCATCAATCCGGAATTCCATCGCGCTTGAAGGATAACATGATGCTCTATGCTTTGATCTGCACGGACAAGCCCAATTCGGTCGATTTGCGCATGAAGGAGAGGCCCGGCCATATCGATTATCTCAACGGCCTGGGCGATCGGCTCAAGGCGGCCGGTCCCTTCACCGACGAGGCCGGCAGTCCGATCGGCTCGCTCGTCATCGTCGAGGCGAAGGATCGGGCAGACGCCGAGGAGGTCGCCAAGAACGATCCTTACACGAAGGCCGGGCTGTTCGCGGCGGTGGAAATCCGCGCCTGGAAATGGGGTCTCAAAAATCCGGAGGTGAAATGATGGCCTATTGGTTGTTCAAATCGGAGCCTGAAACCTGGTCGTGGGAGCAGCAGAAGGCGAAAGGCAAGGCCGGCGAGGAATGGACCGGCGTGCGCAATTTCCAGGCGCGCAAGAACATGAAAGACATGAAGCTCGGCGACAAGGGCTTCTTCTACCACTCGGGCGAGAACAAGGCGGTTGTCGGTATCGTCGAGGTGGCGAAGCTCGCGCATCCCGATTCGACCGCCAAGGATGGCCCTTGGGAATGCGTCGACATCCGCGCGGTGGAAGACGTGCCGAAGCCGGTGACGCTCGCCCAGTGCAAGGCCGACAAAAGGCTCAAGGACATGGTGCTCGTCAACAATGCGCGTCTCTCGGTGCAGCCGGTGAGTGCAGAGGAATGGAAGATCGTCTGCAGCCTGGGCGGCGTGAAGAAATCCTGATGTGCTGAAGCTCGTCGATCATCCGGATTTCATCCGGCAGAATACCACGATCCTGGCGCCGCCTTTGGTGCCCGAGGTCCTGCTGCATCTCGCGCATGAAGCGGTGCCGATCTGGCAGAAGACCGAAGAGGAACTGGGCGAGATCGGCCTGCCGCCGCCTTTCTGGGCCTTCGCCTGGGCGGGCGGCCAAGCGCTGTCGCGCTACATCCTCGATCATCCGCAACTGGTGATGAGCAAAAGCGTGCTCGATCTCGCGACCGGATCGGGGCTTGTCGCCATCGCCGCGAAGAAGGCGGGCGCCAGATCGGTGCTCGCCGCCGATATCGACCGCTTCGCCTGTGCCGCCGCGCGCCTCAATGCGCAAGCGAACGATGTTGCGATCGATATAAGTGACGAGGACCTGCTTCAGGACGCCCCGCAGGACTTCGATGTCGTCCTGGTCGGCGATCTTTTCTACGAGAAGGCCTTGGCCGAGCGTGTGCATGCCTGGCTGATCGCAGCCAAAGCAGGCGGTGCCGACATACTGATCGGCGATCCCGGCCGCAGCTATTTGCCAAAATCGGCTTTGTTGCATGTCATCGACTATAATGTGCCGGTGACGCGCGACCTCGAGGACTCGGAGATCAAGCGCACATCGGTGTGGCGGATCTAGAACTAACGTTCGATCTTGCAGGAGGAGACGCGAGCCATGGACCGATTTACCGGCGGTTGCCTGTGCGGCAATGTCCGATTTGTAGCATCGGGGCGCCCCTACCGGGTCGGCCTTTGCCACTGTCTCGACTGTCGCAAGCATCATGGCGCGCTTTTTCACGCATCGGCCGTATTCCCTGAGGATGCGGTGACGATAGAGGGCGAGACGCGCGACTATGAGGGGCGGTTCTTCTGCCCCCGCTGCGGCTCGTCGGTCTTCGCGCGCAGCGGCGACGAAGTCGAAGTGAACCTCGGATCGCTCGATGACTCTGACCAGTTGGTGCCTACCTATGAACTCTGGACCATCCGGCGCGAGTCGTGGTTGCCGCCGTTTCCGCTCGGGCGACGATATATTCGCGATCGCGACGCCACGAGTCGCTTCGAGGACGGCGCTTAGCTCGCCACGCGCCGGCGGCTGTTGTTGAGCCACAGAGCGACCATCAGGATGGCGAGGCTGACCCAGATCCACGGATCGGCAGGCATGCCGAAGATGAAGATCGCCCAGAGCACCGCGGCCGGGGTCGACACATAGATGGCCTGGATCGTATAGAAGGCGCCCTTTTCGCGAATGAGGGTGAAGAAGGCGATGCGCTCGACGATCCACAGGAGCGAGGCGAGGCCCGCCGTCCAGTAGGCGGAGAGTTGAGGCGCGGCCTCGCTCCAGGGCGGCGCCAGGACCAGCATGAAGGGGACGGCCAGCAGGCCGGAAAACACCGATTCGGCTGCGCCCACGGTCATGATATCGGCATTCTTCGGCCAATAGGCGGCGGCGAACCAGTTATAGGCGCTGTAGACGATGGGGACGGCGAAGGCGGCCAGGACCCACAGCGAGATGCCGCTTCCAACCGTTTCGCCGCGCGACAAAATGAGCACGGCGCTGGACAGAAAACCGGTCATGAGACCGCCGATCCGGCGCGGATGGGCGATCTCGCGCCCGGCGGCGAGCGCCACAAGGTAATTCCAGAAGGGGGCGGTGGAGACGATGAGCGCATATTCGGTGGCGGCGACATGGCGCGAGAAGAACAGGCTCATGGCGAAAGGGACGTTGAGCAGGGCGGCGCAGCCCAGGCCATAGAGCATGACCTCCCGGCTCATCACCAGCCGGCCCCTGGCCAAAGGCAGGAGCGCAAGCGCCACACCGACGATCAGTCCGGTATAGACGATGATATGGGTGATCGGCAGGCCGTGCTCGCCCATGAGCTTGTAGAGCGAGGGGGTCAGACCCCAGAAGCAGCCGAGGGTGATGAACCAAAGGAGATGGACGGGCATGCGGCCTTAGATCACGGGGACTTCTGATTGGTCAATCCAAAGCCGCTTCGCATTCCGTGCTGGCTTGATTTTCTTAGACAGTTGGTGGATTGCAAGGATAAGACTGAGCGCCGATAATACTGGCCCAATGCGGCATGAGAGGGAGGATTTGCCTATGTCCGACAAGGTCTATCCGGTTCCGGCCTCGTGGGAGAAGCGGGCCCTGATCGATGACGCCGAATACGAGAAGATGTATGCGGAATCGATCAAAGCGCCGGACAAGTTCTGGGCCGAGCATGCCAAAAGGCTGGACTGGTTCACGGCGCCGAAGAAGATCAAGAACACCAGCTTCGCCCGCGACAATGTGTCGATCAAATGGTTCGAGGACGGCGAGCTCAATGTTTCGGTCAACTGCATCGACCGGCATCTCGAGAAGCGAGGGGATCAGACGGCGATCATCTGGGAGGGCGATGATCCCGATCATGACAAGAAGATCACCTATCGCGAGCTTTACGAGCATGTCTGCCGCTTCGCCAATGTGCTGAAGGCGCAGGGCGTCAAGAAGGGCGACCGCGTCACCATCTACATGCCGATGATCCCGGAAGCCGCCTATGCGATGCTCGCCTGCACGCGGATCGGGGCGGTGCATTCGGTGGTGTTCGGCGGCTTCTCGCCCGATTCACTTGCGGGGCGCATCACTGACGCCAAGTCCAAATTCATCGTCACCGCCGATGTGGGCCTGCGTGGCGGGCGCAAGATTCCGCTCAAGGCGAATACCGATGAAGCCTTGAAGAAATGCGAAGGCGGCGAGAAGGTCCTGGTGGTGCGGCGCACCGGCGGCAGCATCACTATGCAGGAAGGCCGCGACTTCTGGTATCACGAAGAGGCGGCGAAAGTGCCGGCCGAATGCAAGCCCGAGAAGATGAAGGCGGAGGATCCGCTGTTCATCCTCTACACCTCGGGCTCGACCGGCAAGCCAAAGGGCGTTCTGCACACGACCGGCGGCTATCTCGTCTATGTCGCGATGACCCATCAATATGTCTTCGACTACCATGATGGCGACATCTATTGGTGCACGGCGGATGTGGGCTGGGTGACCGGGCACTCCTATATCGTCTATGGCCCGCTGGCCAATGGCGCCATCACCTTGATGTTCGAAGGCGTGCCCAATTACCCGACCGCCTCGCGCTTCTGGGAAGTGATCGACAAGCACCAAGTCAATATCTTCTACACCGCGCCGACCGCCATCCGCGCGCTGATGGGCGCGGGCGAGGAGTGGGTAAAGCGCACCTCGCGCAAATCGCTCAGGCTCTTGGGCAGCGTCGGCGAGCCGATCAATCCGGAAGCCTGGGAATGGTATCACCGCGTGGTGGGTGATGATCGCTGCCCGATCGTCGACACCTGGTGGCAGACGGAGACCGGCGGCATCTTGATCACACCGCTGCCGGGCGCCACCAAGCTCAAGCCGGGCTCGGCGACGCGGCCGTTCTTCGGCTGCAAGCCGGCGCTGGTCGACGACAAGGGCACCATCCTCGAGGGCGCCGCTTCCGGCAACCTCGTCATCCTCGATTCCTGGCCCGGCCAGATGCGCACCGTCTATGGCGACCACGAGCGCTTCGTGCAGACCTATTTCACCGCCTATAAGGGCATGTATTTCACCGGCGACGGCTGCCGGCGCGATGCGGACGGCTATTACTGGATCACCGGCCGCGTCGACGACGTGCTCAACGTCTCGGGTCACCGGCTCGGCACGGCGGAAGTCGAATCGGCGCTGGTCTCGCATCCGAAAGTGTCGGAAGCCGCGGTGGTCGGCTATGCGCATGACATCAAGGGCACCGGCATCTATTGCTATGTCACCTTGATGGCGGGCGAGGAGGAGTCCGACGGTCTGCGCCAGGAGCTGGTCGCGCATGTGCGCAAGGAGATCGGTCCGATCGCCTCGCCCGACCTTGTGCAGTTCTCGCCGGGCCTCCCCAAGACACGCTCCGGCAAGATCATGCGGCGCATCCTGCGCAAGATTGCGGAGGACGAGTTCGGCAATCTTGGCGACACGTCAACACTGGCCGATCCGGCGGTGGTCGAGGACCTCATCGCCAACCGGCAGAACAGACGCGCGTAAACCGGATAGCCGTCCCATTGCCGAGCGAGGGGTGGGCGTGGCAGAGTGCGGCGCCTAGAGCAAATCCCGCCAAAGTTGAAGACTTTGGCGATAAGGATTTGCTCCAATATTAATTTGGCGCGCTTCCCCGCGAGGTGATTCCACCTCGCGGGGAAGCGCGCTGCGGTGCCGCCCACTTAAGCAAGGATTCCCATGCCTCGTCTGTCCAATATGGCCGTCCGTGATATCGAGACGGTTATCCATCCCTATACCAACCTCGCCCGCCACCGCGAGACCGGTCCGCTCATCCTCAATGAGGGGCGTGGCATCTATCTCTATGACGATACGGGCAAGCGCTATATCGAGGGCCTGGCCGGACTGTGGTGTACATCGCTCGGCTACGGCAATGAGGAGCTGGTCGAGGCCGCGGCGCAATCCATGCGTAAGCTCTCCTATACCTCGGTGTTTTCCGGCAAGTCGCATGATGCGGCGATCGAGCTCTCCGAGAAGCTGAAAGAGATCGCTCCCTGTCCCGCCTCGAAAGTGCTGTTCGGCGGCTCGGGCTCGGAAGCCAACGACATGCAGATCAAGCTCACCTGGTATATGAACAATGCCAAGGGGCGGCCGAAAAAGAAGAAGATCATCTCGCGCCAGCGCGCTTACCACGGCGTCACCATCGCCTCGGCCTCGCTCACCGGGCTGCCCTGGGTGCATAGCGACTTCGATCTGCCGATCGCCAATATCCTTCACACCTCATGCCCGCATTATTACCGCTTCGGCGAGGCGGGCGAGAGCGAGGAGCAGTTCGCCGAGCGCATGGCGAAGGATCTCGATGAGCTGATCCAGAAGGAAGGACCGGACACGGTCGCGGCCTTCATCGCCGAGCCGATCATGGGTGCGGGCGGCGTCATCATTCCGCCTGAGAGCTATTTCCCGAAGATCAACGAGGTGCTTGCCAAATACGATGTGCGCATCATCGGCGATGAAGTGATCTGCGGCTTCGGGCGCACCGGCAACTGGTTCGGCACCACCACCATGGGCTTCAAGCCGACATCGATCTCGATGGCCAAGGCGATCACCTCGGCCTATTTCCCGATGGGCGCCATCACCATCGAGGAGGAGCTCTATCAGGCGATGCTCGATGAGAGCCGCAAGATCGGCACCTTCGGCCATGGCTTCACCTATACCGCGCATCCGGTCGGCTGCGCCGTGGCGCTCAAGACGATCGAGATCTATGAGCGCGACAAGACCGTCGAGCACGTGCGCAAGGTGGCGCCCACCTTCGAGAAGCGCATCGGTCAGTTCGCCGACCATCCGCTGGTCGGCGAGATCCGAGCCCGGGGCCTCATCGGTGCCATCGAGCTCGTCGCCGACAAGAAGACCAAGCGCGCCTTCGACCCGAAGAAGGGCGTCGGCGCCATCGCCGCCGACATCCTGCAGGAGAATGGGCTGATCGTGCGCCCGATGGGCGATTCGATCGCCTTCTGCCCGCCGCTCGTCATCCGCGAAGACGAGATCAACGAGATGTTCGACATCGTCGGCAAGGGCCTGCGCATCCTGGAAGAGCGCGTGCTCAAGGAGAATCTGCGCAACTAGGTAGAAGAGGGGAGCGGCATGAGCCGAATCGAGGAGAAGAGCGTACTCAGGGCGAAAATGGGCGCGGTGGGCGAGCTCGCCGCCAAGAAGACGCTGACCCGGCTCGACAAATATGCCAGGACCTATATCGAGCGGTCGCCCTTCCTGTGCATCGGCACGGCCGATGAGCATGGCCATGCCGATGTCTCGCCGCGCGGCGACCCGCCGGGCTTCGTGCGCATCGTCGACGACCAAACGCTCATCATCCCGGATCGGCCCGGCAACAACCGGGTCGACACGATGCAGAACATCATCGCCAATCCGCAAGTGGGCATCCTGTTCATCATCCCGGGCATCGACGACACGCTGAGAGTCAACGGCAGGGCGGAGATCATCGACGATCCGGCGGAGCTCGCCCCCGCCGCCGTCAATGGCCGCCCGCCCAGGCTCGGCATCAAGGTGAAAGTGGAAGAGGTCTTCTTCCACTGCGCCAAGGCGTTCCGGCGCTCGAAACTATGGGATCAGAGCGCGCATGTTGATCGCGGCTTCCTGCCCGGCCTCGCCCATATGGTGATGGAGCAGGCGCGCGCCTGCGAGGTGGACCACCAGGAATCCGACAAGGTCGAGGCGGAGATCCAGGAAGAGTACAAGACCGGGCTTTATTGATGACGAGTGCGACCGATCTCAAGCATATCCGCCGGGCGGTCGAACTGGCGCGCGTGGCGCTGGAGGCAGGCGATGCGCCTTTCGGTTCCGTGCTTGTCTCAGGAGAGGGCAAGGTCCTCGCTGAAGACCGTAATCGTACGTCGGGTGGTGATGCAACGCGGCATCCCGAATTCGACCTGGCGCGCTGGGCGGGTCAGCACATGACGCCGGCCGAACGTGCCAAGGCCACCGTTTACACATCGGGGGAGCATTGCCCGATGTGCGCGGCGGCGCATGGTCTGGTGGGGCTCGGCCGTATCGTCTATGCGGTGTCCTCGCGCCAATTTGTCGATTGGCTGGCGGATCTCGGCGTCAGCGATGACTTCGCCGTCCGGCAACTGCCGATCGCGGAGATCGCTCCCAAGGTAAAGGTCGAGGGGCCGGTGCCGGAAGTCGAGGACGAGGTGCGCGAACTGTATCGCCGGCGATATGGCAAGGCCCGCTGATGGCGGTTCAGCTCAAAGCTTTAGCGCCGCTCCACCGGCACGATGAAGCGGTCGCGCAGTTCGCCGCGGCGTAGCACGGTGACACGCGTCTCATGGCCGACGCGCTCGTGATTGAGCAGCCGCAGCAGATCGTCGACGCCTGAGACGGCATGGCCGTCGATGGCAATGATGAGATCGCCCGATTTGATGCCGCCGTCATCGGCGGGACTCTTGTCGACCACCTTCATTACCCGGACACCCATCTCCTGGGTGATGCCGGCATGGCGCGCGATATGGCGCGGCACCACGCTCTGCTGGCCCTCGACGCCGATCGCGGCGCGGCGCACCCGGCCATGCTGCAGGATCTGGCTCAGCACATAGAGTGCGGTGTTGCTGGCGACCGAGAAGCAGATGCCCTGGGCGCCCAGGATGACGGCGGTGTTGACGCCGATGACGCGGCCTTTCGAATCGACCAGCGGGCCGCCGGAATTGCCGGGATTGAGCGCCGCATCGGTCTGGATCACGTCGTCGATCAGGCGACCGGTCGAGGCCCGCAGAGAGCGGCCGATGGCGCTGATGACGCCGGTCGTCACCGTCTGCTCGAAGCCTAGAGGATTGCCGATGGCGATGGCGAGCTGGCCGCGCTTGATCGCCTTGGAATCATGCAGGATCAGCGGCGCCGCACTCAGATTCTCGTCGGTGCGGATCACCGCGATATCGCTGTCGGGATCCTCGCCGATGATGCGCGCGGCGGCGCGATGGCCGTCGGCGGTGCCGACCATGATGGTCTTGGCGCCCGAGACGACATGGCTGTTGGTGAAGATGAGGCCGTCGGAAGACACGACGAAGCCCGAGCCACCGCCCTGGCGGCCCTGGCCGTTCTTGATGGCGATATGGACGACGGACGGTCCGGCCTTATCGACCGCACCAATCACCGCCGTTGAATAAGCATCGAGCAATTCGCCGTCGGTCACTTGAGGGGTGACCTCCGGCAGGGCTTGGCCCTGTCCATCGAGACCGAGCATGAGAGTTCTCCGCCAAAGCATATGGGGAGGGGAAATAAGGGTTACCAGTGGGGGGTATAGGCGAGGGCGGCGTCAGCCCAGCGCCTGCTCGATATCTGCTATGAGGTCATCGGCATGCTCGATGCCGATGGAGAGCCGGATGAGATTGTCGGGCACCGGGCTCGTCGGTCCCTCTACCGTCTTCCTGTGCTCGGCCAGGCTCTCCACTCCGCCGAGCGAGGTGGCCGGTACGATGACCTTGAGGCGCGTGCAGACCTTGACCGCATCGGCGGCCCCGCCCTTGACCAGAAGCGAGAGCATGCCGCCGAAGCCGTCCGTCATCTGCCGAAGGGCGATGGCATGGCCCCTATGCGAGGCAAGGCCCGGATAGAGAACCCGCTCGATCCTCGGATGCTTCTCGAAATGCTGCGCGATGGCGAACGCATTGGCGGAAGCCTGGCGATAGCGCACGAAGAGCGTGCGCAGGCCGCGAATGAGCAGCCACGCCTCGAACGGCGCCAGCGGCGCCCCGATCTTGGTGCGCAAGAGCTCGATCTCCGCCCAGCGGGCATTGGTCTGCTTCGTGATCAGCACGCCGGCAAGCACATCGGAGTGGCCGTTGAGATATTTGGTCGCCGAATGGAAGACGATGTCGGCGCCCAGTGTCAAAGGCTGCGTGGTGACGGCGGCGCTCGCCGTCGCGTCGACGGCGAGGATGGCGCCCGCATCATGGGCGAGCTTCGCGGTCTTGGCGATATCGATCACGTCCCAGGTCGGATTGAGCGGCGTCTCGATCCAGATGAGATCGGTCTTGCCCTTGCGGATAGCGCCCGCAATGGCGGAGGCGTCGGTCGGATCGAACAAAGTGAGCGCGATGCGGCCTTTGGCTTCGAGCCGCTTCAGCCAGTCGCGCGTGCCGTAATACATGACATCGGGGGCGGCGACATGGCCGCCCAGGGGCACGGTCTCGAGCAAGGTGGTGATCGCCGCCATGCCGGACGCAAAAAGCAATGCCGCTTCGCCTTGCTCGAGTGCCGCGAGCGCCTCTTCGGCATGCCACAAAGTGGGGCTGCCGCCGCGGATGTAGTTTTCCTTGAGCTTGGGCGTGTAGCTCTCATCGCGCGCATAGGTCGAAGACATATAGAGGGGCGGTGTGATCGCGCCCGTTGCTTCGTCAATGGCCTTGAGCGAGTGCGCTGCGACCGTCTCCGGCCGAAGCTTGGAATTAGACATGCTGGCCGCCATTGATGTGGAGCTCGGCGCCCGTCACATAGCTCGACGCGTCGGTGCACAGGAAATAGATCGACTTCGCCACTTCCTCGGGCTGGCCCAGGCGATGCAGCGGGATCTGCGCCACGATCTTCTCGGTGCCGGGCGAGAGGATCGAGGTTTCGATCTCGCCCGGCGAGATGGCGTTGACGCGCACGCCGAAGGGACCGAAATCACCGGCCATCTCGCGCGTGAGCGCGGCGAGGGCCGCCTTCGATGTCGCATAGGCCGCACCGGCGAAAGGATGGACGCGCGAGCCCGCGATCGAGGTGACATTGACGACCGCCCCCTTGGCGCGCGCCAGTTCATCGATCAAGCCCCGCGCCAGCATGATCGGCGCATAGAAATTGACCTGGAACACGGTCTTCCAGTCTACCTCGTCCGTCTCGATGGAATTCAGCCGGGCGCCGCCCGGCTTCTTGGGCGAGATGGCGGCGTTGTTGATGAGCGCGTGAAGGCGCGAGCCTTGCGCCTTCAGACGCTCCTTCATCTGGAGGATGGCAACGGCCAGCGCTTGCGGATCGGCGAGATCGACCTGGATATGATCCTCAGGCCCCGCATCCCACGGACAGTCCTCCGGGAAAGGATGGCGCGACACGGTGATCGCCCGCCAGCCGGCGGTCGAGAAGCGTTTCGCCGTCGCATGGCCGATGCCGCGCGAGGCGCCGGTCAGGATCAAGGTCTTGCGTTCACTGTCAGGGGGCGTCGTCATGCGTCCTGCTTAAGGATAGAGACGGGTTTTGGTCCAGGCGCTCTCCGGTGACTCGCGGCGGAAGACGACGCGGTCGTGAAGGCGGAAGGGCCGGTCATGCCAGAATTCGATTGTAGTGGGCCGCAAGCGAAAGCCCGACCAGTAGGGCGGGCGCGGAACCTCGCCAATGGCGTAGCGCGCCCCATACATGGCGACCGCCGTCTCGAGCTCGAAACGTCCTTTCAGCGGCCGCGACTGTTGCGAGGCCCAGGCGCCGATGCGGCTGTCGCGCGGGCGCGAGGCGAAATAGGCGTCGGCCTCGGCATCGCTCACCGTCTCGACGGGCCCGCGGATCCTGACCTGGCGGCGTAGCGACTTCCAGTGGAAGCATAGCGCCGCTTTCTGGGCCGACAGCAATTCCTGACCCTTCTGGCTTTCGTAATTCGTGTAGAAGACGAAGCCCTGGCCGTCGACGCCTTTGAGCAGCACCATGCGCACATTGGGCAGGCCTTCCTCATCGACGGTGGCGAGCGCCATCGCATTGGCGTCATTGGGCTCTGTCTTGCCGGCATCCTTGAGCCATTCCTCGAAAAGCGAGATCGGCTCTTCACGCTCGGTAAAGCCTTGGGCCGCCATCAGGGCAGGGAGATCGCTCAGTGACATTTCTTTAACTTTGCCTAACTCTGCCTAAGACTTACCACATTTCGCCCCTGTTGCCGCCACCGCCCAATCCTAAGCAGATATGCGCCCAACGGGATGGGCATGTCTTAGAATGCTGGGGAAGTCCAATGCAATCCAAGTCTGTCGCCATCGTCACCATAGCCGGTCTTTTGCTGGCCGGCTGTACTGCCGATGCTGGCCCTAAGGAAACCGGCGGTGCGGTCGTCGGCGGTGTCGCGGGCGGCCTTCTCGGCAATACCATCGGCCGTGGCAAGGGGCGCGCGGCCGCGACCATCCTGGGTGCGGCGCTCGGCGCCGTCGTCGGCGGGGCGGTCGGCCGCAATCTCGACGATACCGATCGCGAGCGGGCCTATTACGCGGCCAACCGGTCCTTTGAAACGGGACGCGAGACCTATTGGGACAATCCGCGCTCGGGCCATCGCGGCCGCTTCAAGCCGCGCCGGTCCTATCGCGACGACGATGACCGCATGTGCCGCGATTTCGAGCACACGATCTGGGTCGGTGGCGAGCCGGAGCTGATCGAAGGCACGGCCTGCGAAATGGCCGACGGCAGCTGGCGCGTCGTCGGCTGAACTCACTTCAATCCCAAGCGCTCCGCGAGCTTGGCGATGTTGAGCTGCTGGCGCGCGGTCACCTCGCCATCGGCAGCAGCCACGCGGCGGACCATCTGCAGGAAGTCCTCGCGCTCGCTTTGTGACAGATCGCGCATCCACAATTTCGTATAGCGCAGCGACACGTTGTTGGCGTCCTCGACATGCGATGCCACCCATTAATGAGTTCGGTCGGATCGGCAATGCCCATGGTCTTGACCACTTCATCGCGGATCGCCGTCTCGACGGTCTGCGTGAGCGGACGTTCTTCCGCAGCGACGGCCATCATCATGATGACGGAGGCGGCCACCGGATCATCGACGGCCTCGACCGGTGCGGCCTCGGCCTTCTTGCGGAATTTGTAGCGCTTCCACTTGCCCCAGGCGCGGCCCGCCATGTCGCTCACATCGTCGGTCGTTTCCTTGATGGCCTTGAGGCGCCAATACCAGACCGCCGCCACGCCCAGTATGCCGACCAGCGCTATCAGAATGTGCATCGATGATTCCCCCTTGCCGTAGAGGCACTCAAACGCAATCGGCCTTCATCTTCGACCCCTTGTTATGGGCGCGCTTTAGGACCCGTTAAGCGATTGATTCTGCTTGTATTGACACAAACCGTCCGGACGGTATGGTTACCTTAGGGGAGACAGTCATGCCATCGAACACCTCCCGCGACACCCGTTCCCAGCTCATCGATGCGGCCGAGATCGTCGTTACCCGCGACGGCGCGCGCAGCCTCACCCTCGATGCCGTCGCCGCCCAATCCGGTATTTCCAAGGGCGGCCTCCTTCATCACTTTCGCTCCAAGGGAGAACTCGCCGCGGCCTTGATCGAACGCTCGATCACCTGGTTCGATGACGCGCTCATCGACGCAGGCGCCGATGATCCCGATGCCAGGGGCCGCTTTACCCGCGCCTATATCAAAACGAGCCTCGGCATGACGCCGCTGACCGGGGCCAGCTTCGACAATCTGTGCTCCGCCATCACCATGGCACTCATGTCCTTCCCGGAAAGACTGGGGCCGGTGCAGGAACAGGGCCAGCGCACGCAAAAGAACATAGAGGAGGACGGCCTCGATCCGGTCCTCGCTACCATCATCCGCCTCGCCATCGACGGGCTGTGGCTTTCCGAGAATCTCAAACTGATGCGCTTCGACAAGGACATGAAGGCCAAGGTCGCAGCCCGTCTCCTTCAATGGGCTGGTGATGACGCAGAAAAAGTTCAAACCCCAGGGTCCTGAGGGCATCGTCTATGACAAAGCGACGCTGATCAAGGCGCAGGACACTCCGCGCTTCCTATGGGGCGATGAGAAAGCACGCTACGTGTCGGACTGGATCTATGGCTCGTCGTCCAAGATCCACATGATGAGCTTCGAGATGACGGTCGGCTCGCGCTTCGGCAATTCGCCCGACTTCAAGACCTATTATAATTGCGCCGAGACCTATCACTGCCTGAAGGGAGAGTTCACCTTCCATTGTCCGGAAACCGGCGAGGTGCATGTGCTGCACCGAGGCGACACGCTCTATTTCCCGCCCAACACCTGGCATTGGGGCTATAATTTCGGATCGGAGACATCGCATATCCTCGAATGTCTGACACCGCGCACGCTGGAAGCGGTCGAGGCCTATGCCGACAAGCAGCCTTGGCTCGAAACGATCAGGCTCAGCCAGCGCGACGCGCTCGGCGCCTTTCCGCCGGTGAAGCCCAGCGGCAAGCAGCGCGCCACGCTCGTCCGGCCTGGCGACTATGTCTATGAGATCGTCGGCGAGACCCGGCCGATGCGCGTCGGTCTCGTCTGCTCGAACGAAAAACTGACCGTCGGTGTAATTGACCTTTATGGCGGACAGGAGTGTGATTTCATCAGTCACAAGGGCGACAAGGTGATCTACAATCTGGAAGGACGCAGCAATGTCTACCTGCCGGACGAAACGCCGAACTGGTGGGAACTCAATGCCGGCGATGCCGCCTTCATTCCGGGCGGTGTGCGGCATGCGTTCTTCAACACGTCGGATGCGATGGCAAAAGTGATCTTCGGCGTGGCGCCGGACTATTAGGGACTGCGACAGCCCTCCGTCGCTAAAGCTTTGGAGGGCATCCTGCTTCGCAGGGACAGGTAAGCCAATCCTGCGAAGCGCGGCAGCGCGAAGCACGAAGAAATCAGGGAGAATGCGATGGGTATCAAGAAGGACGATCTATCACGTCTGATGACCATGGACCGCCGCCAATTCATGGCGGCGATGGCGGCGGCGTCCGGCTCGCTCGCCCTCGGCGGGCTTCCGGCTCGCGCCGACACGACGGTGAACTGGGTCGGCTGGCAAGGTTATGACGAGCCGCTCAAGCTCGGTTCGTTCCTCAAAGACAACGGCATCGCGCTGGCGACGACCTATATCAACTCGAATGAGGAGATCATCACGCGGCTGCAGGCTGGCGGCTCCGGCCAAGTTGATTTCATCACAATCTATTACGGCCATATCCCGATCCTCGTTGCCGCCGACCTGATCGAGCCGATCGAGGAGAACAAGGTTCCGGGCATCGCCGACATCTTCCCGGAATTCCTCAATGTCGAGACGATCCGCAAGGCGGGCTCGCTTTATGCCGTGCCTTTCACCTGGGGCACCTTGTCGATGGTCTATGATCCGGCAGCAACTTCGAAGCCCACATCTTGGAAGGATGCGCTCAAAGACGACGTGAAGGGCAAGGTCGCGATGGTCGACGACATGACCGGCCTTCTCGCTACCTGGTCGCCGATCGTTACCGGCGCCAAGGTAGCGACACGCCTCACCGCGGACGAACTCAAGAAGACGATCGATTTCCTCATCACCATCAAGAAGAACCATGCGCGCACCTTCTCGGCTTCCTATGGCGAGGCGGTCGATCTCTTCGCGCGCGGCGAGGTGGTGACTTCGGCCATCGGCTGGGACGCGATGGTCGGCTTCGCCGCCGCCAAGAACAAGGTGCTCGACTTCGTGGTGCCGGAAGAGGGCGCCATGGTGTTCATGGACACGCTCGCCATCCCTAAGGGCGCCCCCAACCGCGATCTCGCCTACAAGCTCCTCGGCCAGTCGATCTCGCCCGAAGGCCAGAAGCAGATCGCCGACGCCCTGACGCAAGCCGTCATCACCAAGGCCGCCCTGCCGCTGATCGATGAGAAGAACAAGAAGATCTACCAGTATGACAACCTGGCGAAGCTCTTCGAGAAGGCGCGCTTCTATCCGTTCTGGCCGCTCGAGGCGGAAGGCGATTTCGTCACCCACGCCCAGGTGATGGAGGAATATCAGCGCTTCCTGAAGGCATGATCGCTTCTTCTTCACCGCTGCTCCGGCTTTCCGGCCTCTCGAAATCCTTCGGCCCGGTCATCGCGGTGGAGAAGCTCGATCTCGATGTGGCGGCAGGGGATTTCTGCGCCATTCTCGGACCTTCGGGCTGCGGCAAGTCCACACTGCTGCGCATGATCGCGGGCTTCATCGAGCCCTCGACCGGATCGATCGCCATCGACGGCCTTGATGTCACCCGGCTGGGGCCGGAAAAGCGTCCGACCAATATGGTGTTCCAGAGCTACGGGCTCTTCCCGCATCTGACCGTCGCCCAGAATATCGGCTTCGGTCTTGCCCTGGGAAAACGGCCGCGCGAGGAGATCGCCCAGCGCGTGGACGAGGCGCTGCGCCTGGTGCGGCTCGACACTTTCGGCGATCGCACGATCGACCGGCTCTCCGGCGGCCAGCAGCAGCGCGTGGCATTGGCCCGCGCGCTCATCATGCGCCCCAAGGTCCTGCTGCTCGACGAGCCTTTGGCGGCGCTCGACCTCAAGCTGCGCCACCAGATGCAGGAAGAATTGCGCCGCATCCACCGCGAGATCGGCGGCACCTTCATCTTCGTGACCCACGACCAGAGCGAGGCTTTCGGGCTCGCCAATCTGGTGGCGGTGATGAACCAAGGCCGGATCGAGCAAATCGGCAGCCCGGCCGAGATCTATCTCCATCCCAAGACCCTGTTCGTCGCCGATTTCGTCGGCGAGACGACGCTGCTCGACGGCGAGCGGCGCAATGGCCGTGTGCGGCTCAAGGCAGGCATCGAATTCGACGATAAGGGCCGCGACGGCGCGGTGCGCGTGGTGGTGCGGCCGGAACGGGTCGCGATCCGGCCGGACGGCCTTGCGGCGGTGGTGACCGATGCGGTGTTCTTCGGCTCATCGCTCAAAGTGTCGCTCAGGCTCCCGTCCGACGAGACGCTGATCCTGCGGAGCAGCGCACCCGACGCGGCGGAGGACTACAAGACCGGCACACGCCTTACGGTCGGCTGGGACGCTCATGACCAGCAGGTCATCAACCTGCCATGAAGCACCATTTCAATCTGTTTCTTGTTCCCGCTCTTGCCGTGCTCATGGGCGTCTTCGCCATACCGGTCGTGCTTCTCTTCGCGGTGAGCTTCTGGTCGGTCAAAAATTTCAAGCTGCAGCCCGACTTCACCTTTGCCGCCTGGCAACGCTTCATCGGCGTCTATGGCGATCTCACCCTCTACACGCTGATGATCGGGCTCGCGACCGGCCTTCTCTGCACGGTGCTCGGCTTCGTCTTCGCCTATGCAGCGCGTTTCAAGGCCGGACGTTTCGGCGATCTCCTCCTGGTCGCGACATTGATCACATTGTTCGGCGGCTATCTGGTCAAGATCTATGCGTGGAAATCGATCCTCGGCGCCGACGGGCTCATGAACCAGGCGCTGATGGCCTTGGGCGTCACCGACCAGCCGCTCGCCTTTCTCATTTACAGCCGCGGCGCCGTGATCGTGGCGCTCGTCCATTTCCTCCTGCCCTTCGCCATCCTGCCGATCTATGCATCCTTGCGCAACGTCTCGGAGACGACGATCGAGGCGGCGCGGGATCTAGGCGCCTCGGGCGCGCAGGTCCTGACGCGCGTCATCATCCCGCAATCGCTCTCCGGCCTGTTCTCGGCCTTCGCCTTCTCTTTCCTGCTCGCCGCCGGCGATTATGTGACGCCGATGCTGCTCGGCGGCACGTCGGGCAGCATGCTCGGACAGTTCGTGCTTCTCGAATTCTCGACCAATTTCAACTGGCCGGCGGGCTCCGCGCTGTCCTTCGGGCTGCTCTTCGCCTGCCTGATCCTCATGGCGCTCATCGCAGGCTTAAGCGCATGGATCATGAGGCCGCCCCGTGGAGCGCCGTCATGATCTGGCGCATCATCCTTGCCGCCTTCCTGCTGTTCATGCTCGGCCCGATCCTGCTTGTCGTCCTGTTCTCCTTCGGATCGAATGCGCTGATCGGCTTTCCAATGGGCGATCTCACGCTCGGCTGGTATGAGAGGCTTGCCGCCGATACGGGCTTTCATTCCGCCTTCTGGACGAGCCTGATCGTGGCGCTCGCGACCGCGATCCTCGCCACGCTGACCGGCACGCTCGCCGCCATGGGGCTTATGAAAGTGACGCCCGCCGCGGCGCGCGGCATCCTCTCGGCGCTGTCGCTGCCGGTGTTGCTGCCGCCGCTCGTCGTCGCCATCGCCATCGTCGTCCTCATCGTGCGCGGGCTCGGCTTGCGCCTCGGCCTGCCGGTCGTGGTGCTGGGACACATCCTCGTGGCACAACCCTTCGTCATCCTGATCGTGATGGCGAGGCTTCAGCGCTTCGATCAGTCAGCCGTCGATGCGGCGCGCGACCTCGGCGCCACGCGTCTCGAGGCCTTCCGGCTCGTCACCTTGCCGCAGATTGCGAGCGCGCTTGTAGGGGCCGCGCTGGTCAGCGCCGCGATCTCGCTCGATGATTTCATCATCGCCTCCTTCACCATTGGCGGCGGCAACACGATCTCGACCTTTGTGTGGGGCAAGATGCGCACCACGCTCGATCCCTCGATCAATGCGATCGCAACGATATTGCTGGTGCTGACCGTGGGACTTTCGGCGCTGGCGCTGCGCGTGACCAGATATAAAGGGTGACTCTTACCCTCGCCCCTCGAAGAGGGGAGAGGACCCGGCGCTTGCGCCGGGAGGGTGAGGGGCCTCGTGCAGGACTATGAAGATGCCCCTCACCTTCCCATTGCTGCGCAATGGGCCCCTTCCTCTCCCCGCTTCGCGGGGCGAGGTAAATCAGAGCCTGCGCTCGACCATCATCTTCTTGATCTCGGCAATGGCCTTGGCCGGGTTCAGATGCTTGGGGCAGGCCTTGGCGCAGTTCATGATCGTGTGGCAGCGATAGAGCCGGAACGGATCTTCCAGATTGTCGAGCCTTTCGCCTGTCGCCTCGTCGCGGCTGTCGATCAGCCAGCGATAGGCCTGGAGCAGGATGGCGGGGCCGAGATAGCGGTCACCGTTCCACCAATAGCTCGGGCATGAGGTCGAGCAGCAGGCGCACAGGATGCATTCATAGAGCCCGTCGAGCTTCGCGCGATCGGCATGCGACTGCCGCCATTCGGCCTGCGGCGTCGGTGTCGTGGTCTTGAGCCAGGGGTCGATCGAGCGATGCTGGGCATAGAACTTGGTCATGTCGGGGACGAGGTCCTTGACCACTGGCATATGCGGCAAGGGATAGATCTTGACTGGTCCCTTCACGTCATGGATCGACTTGAGGCAGGCGAGCGTGTTGGTGCCGTCGATATTCATGGCGCAGGAGCCGCAAATGCCTTCCCGGCAGGAGCGGCGGAAGGTCAGCGTCGCATCCTGCTCGTTCTTGATCTTGATCAAGGCATCGAGAACCATCGGCCCGCAGGTTTTGAGATCGACATGATAAGTGTCGAGACGCGGATTCTGATGATCGTCCGGCGACCAGCGATAGATGCGGAACTCCTTGAGATCGCCCTTGTGCGGCGCCGGCCACACCTTGCCGGCATCGACCTTGGAATTCTGCGGAAGGCTGAAGGCTACCATCTATTCCATGACTCCTAATAAACCCGCGCCTTCGGCTTGATATAGGCGATGTCGTTGGAGAGCGTGTAAGTGTGCACCGGGCGATAGTCGAGGCTCACCTTGCGCTTCGCATCATCGGTCCGGGACAGCGTGTGCCTCATCCAGGTCTTGTCGTCGCGCTCGGGGAAGTCCTCGCGCGCATGGGCGCCGCGGCTCTCCTGGCGGGCGAGCGCGCCTTCGACCGTCACTGCCGCCTGCGCGATGAGATTGTCATATTCGAGCGTCTCGACGAGATCCGAATTCCAGATCAGCGAGCGGTCCGTGACCTTGATGTCGTCGCTCGCCCGCCACACCTCGCCGATGAGCTTCACCCCTTCCTCGAGGATCTCGCCGGTGCGGAACACGGCGCAATTGCTCTGCATGGTGCGCTGCATGCGCAAGCGCAGCTCGGCCGTCGGCGTTCCGCCATTGGCGAAACGATAATGATCGAGCCTCTTGACCGAAGCTTCACCCGCATCCTTCGGCAATTCGGCATGGGGTGTGTTGGGCTCGATCTCCTCGGCGCATTTATGGGCCGCGGCGCGGCCGAAGACGACGAGATCGATGAGCGAGTTGGAGCCCAGCCGATTGGCGCCGTGGACGGAAACGCAGGCGGCCTCGCCCACCGCATAGAGCCCGGGCACGACCCTCTCCGGATCATTGCCGTCGCCGGCCAGCGCCTGGCCGTGATAGTTGGTCGGCACGCCGCCCATATTGTAGTGGACCGTCGGCACGATCGGGATCGGATCGCGAGTGACATCGACGCCGGCGAAGATCTTCGCCGATTCGCTGATGCCGGGAAGACGCTCTTCCAGGATACTGGCGTCCAGATGCTCGAGATGAAGATGGATATGGTCCTTCTCCGGCCCGACGCCGCGGCCTTCGCGGATCTCGATGGTCATGGAGCGGGAGACGACGTCGCGCGAAGCCAGGTCCTTGGCCGAAGGCGCATAGCGCTCCATGAAGCGCTCGCCTTCCGAATTGGTAAGATAGCCGCCTTCGCCCCGCGCCCCTTCGGTGATGAGAACACCCGCGCCATAGACGCCTGTCGGATGGAACTGGACGAATTCCATGTCCTGCAGCGGCAGGCCGGCGCGCAGCACCATGGCGTTGCCGTCGCCGGTGCAGGTATGGGCGGAGGTGGCGGAGAAATAGGCGCGGCCATAGCCGCCGGTGGCGAGAATGGTGCGATGGGCGCGGAAGCGATGGATCGAGCCGTCTTCCAGGCTGATCGCCATCACGCCGCGGCAGGCGCCGTCCTGCATGATGAGGTCGAGGGCGAAATATTCGATGAAGAATTCGGTCGAATAGCGCAGCGACTGGCCATAGAGCGTGTGCAGCATGGCATGGCCGGTGCGGTCGGCGACGGCGCAGGTGCGCTGCACCGGCGGGCCTTCGCCATAATTCATCATCATGCCGCCGAAGGGCCGCTGATAGATCTTGCCTTCCTCGGTGCGCGAAAAGGGCATGCCGAAATGCTCGAGCTCATAGACGGCGACCGGCGCGTTGCGGCACATATATTCGATGGCGTCCTGGTCGCCCAGCCAGTCGGCGCCCTTGACCGTGTCATACATGTGCCAGCGCCAGTCGTCGGGTCCCATATTGCCGAGCGATGCGGCGATGCCGCCTTGCGCCGCGACGGTGTGCGAGCGGGTAGGGAAGACCTTGGTGATGCAGGCGGTCTTGAGGCCCGACTGCGAGGCGCCGAGTGCTGCTCTGAGCCCTGAGCCGCCGGCGCCGACGACGATGACATCGAAACTGTGGTCGATGATGGGATAGGCGCGATCGCCGATCGCGAAGGATTTGGGCGCAGCTGATCCGTTGGTTTTAGGCGCGGCCATGCGCTCAGGCTCCGAAACTGAGAGAGAGGATCGCGTAAAGGGCGGCGATGCCCAGAGCGGTGGTGAAGAAGAGATTGGCGAGGAGGCAGGGCAGGCGCCAGCCGCCATGGACATAGTCCTCGATGACCACCTGCATGCCGAGGCGCATATGCCAGAGGATGGAGAGGAATGACATGACGAGCGCGATGGCGATGAGCGGATGCTTGACGCTCGCCATCAGCTGGGCACGGTCGGCGCCCAAATGCCAGAGGATGAAGATGACGAGGAAGATGACGAGCGGGATATTGGCGATGGCCGTGACCCGCTGCAGCCACCAATGCTCGGTGCCGGCCTTGGCGGAGCCCAGGCCCAATACGGTGCCGAGCGGTGTCTTCATAACGTGCCCCTCACCAGATAGACGCCGAGCCACAGGGCGATGGTCCCCAGGATCGACAGAGCGATATTGGCGCGGGCGAGCCATTCGATGGTCGTGAGGCCGAAGCCGTGGCCCGTGTCCCATAACAGATGGCGCAAGCCGCCCAGCATGTGATGGAGCAGCGCCCAGGTGAAGCCGAACAGGATCAGCTTGCCGAACCAATGGCCGAAGAAGGCCTGCACCATGGCAAAATAGTCCGGCGAGATCGCGGCGGCGAGCAGCCACCAGATGAGGAGGAGGATGCCGAAATAGAGCCCGGCGCCGGTGATGCGGTGCACGATGGACATCATCATGGTCAGCATCGGCCGGTAAATCTGGAGATGCGGCGACAAGGGCCGCTTGTCGGTATGTGTCTCAGCCATTGGTCTTGTTTGGTTATACAGGTGAGCCTTATTAACCCGGTCCATGCTGCACTGCAATGATCGATGAGACGCAGGGTTGGCATGGCTGACCTGAGGTGCTAGGAGGCCCCGCAACAGAGCCAAATCATGGATATCACGCAAAAATCCGCCGTATCGACCGAGGCGGCGCGGCGACGCACTTTCGCCGTCATCTCGCATCCCGACGCCGGCAAGACCACCTTGACCGAGAAATTGCTGCTGTTCGGCGGCGCGATCCAGCTCGCGGGCGAGGTCAAGGCCAAGAAGAACCGCATCGCGACGCGCTCCGACTGGATGGCGATCGAGCGCCAGCGCGGCATCTCGGTCGTGACCTCGGTCATGACCTTCGAATATGGCGGCGATGTCTTCAACCTGCTCGACACGCCGGGCCATGCCGACTTCTCCGAGGACACCTACCGCACGCTGACCGCGGTCGATTCGGCCATCATGGTGATCGATGCCGCGAAAGGCATCGAGGCGCGCACCCGCAAATTGTTTGAGGTCTGCCGCCTGCGCGACATCCCGATCGTCACCTTCATCAACAAGATGGACCGCGAGGCGCGCGATCCCTTCGACCTCCTGGACGAGATCGAGAAAACGCTCGCCCTCGACGTGACGCCGATGACCTGGCCGGTCGGCCGGGCCCGCAGCTTCGCCGGCACTTACGATCTCGCTCGCAACACGGTGCGCGGCCTCGATGAGGAAGAGGTCCCGATGCCGGTTTCGGGACCCGATGATCCCGCGGTCACGGGCCTTCTGCCCGCCGATGAGGCGAAGGTCTTCGAGGAGGAAGTGCTGCTGGCGCGCGAGGCTTCGAAACCCTTCGATCTCGCCTCGTTCCGCGAAGGCCATCTGACGCCGGTCTTCTGGGGCTCGGCGCTTAGGAACTACGGCGTGCGCGACCTCATCAATGGGCTAGGCAGCTATGCGCCGTCGCCCCGCAACCAGCAGGCGGCGAGCCGCATGGTCGAAGCAGGCGAGCCCAAGATGACGGGCTTCGTGTTCAAGATCCAGGCCAATATGGATCCCAATCACCGCGACCGCATCGCCTTCCTGCGCGTCTGCTCCGGCAAGCTCGAGCGCGGCATGAAGGTGAAGCTGGTGCGCACCGGAAAGCCGATGAGCCTGTCGGCGCCGCAATTCTTCTTCGCCCAGGACCGGGCGCTGGCGGACGAGGCCTATGCCGGCGATGTCGTGGGCATTCCCAATCACGGCACCTTGCGCATCGGCGATACGCTCACCGAGGGCGAAGATCTCGTCTTCCGCGGCGTGCCGAGCTTCGCGCCGGAAATCCTGCGCCGCATCAAATTGCAGGATGCGATGAAGGCGAAGAAATTGCGCGAGGCCCTGCAGCAGATGGCGGAAGAGGGCGTGGTGCAGCTCTTCCTTCCCTATGACGGATCAAATGCGATGGTTGGCGTCGTCGGCGCGCTGCAGCTCGACGTGCTGGCCGAGCGCCTCAGCAGCGAATATGGCCTGCCGATCGCCTATGAGACGCCGCGCTTCTCGGTCTGCCGCTGGATATCATCGGACGATGCCTTAGAGCTCGAGCGCTTCATCGAAGCGAACCGCTCCGGCATGGCGCATGATCTTGACCATGCGCCAGTGTTCCTGGCCGGCAGCGCGTTCCTCCTTCAATATGAACAGGAGCGCTGGCCCAAGATCGCTTTCGCCGACGTGAAGGATTACCAGAAGCAGGTGTAGCGTAACTAAGTCGAAAAGGGGGTTCGGCATGGTCACGAAGGCTCTGAAATCATATCCGATCAAGGGCGGCGCGCAGGGGCGCAACCGGCTTTCCGTCATCGCGCGCATACTCGAACCCACGACCGAGGCGCTGCTCAGGCGCGCCGGCCTGCGCAAAGGGATTGCGGTCGTCGATGCCGGCTGCGGCGGCGGCGATGTGACATTCACCCTGGCACGCCTCGTGGGACGTGACGGACATGTGACGGCGATCGATCTCGACGAGGAGAAGCTCACGCTGGCGCGGGCCGAGGCCGAGACGCGAGCCATCACTCATGTAAAATTTGAGGCCGGCGACGTCACAGCGCCATGGCCCGTCAAGAATGCCGACATGGTCTTTGCGCGCTTTATCCTCACCCATCTGCCCGACCCGCGGGTACTGCTCAGAGAGGCCATGGCGGCGCTCAAGCCGGGCGGCGTGATCGTGGTGGAGGACATCGATCTCTCGGGGCGTTTCTCCTATCCCGAATGCGCGTCGCTCGATACGGCGGCCGAGCTATATATGACGCTGTCGCGGCGGCGGGGCGGCGATCCCACGATCGGGCGCCGACTCAGCCTGCTTCTGGAAGAGGCTGGATTCGACCAGGTGGAGACAACCGTGGTCCAGCCCTTCTCCCGCAAAAACGGGGCGAAGGATGTCGCCGTCCTCACCTTCGCCGCGGTCGCGGATGGGCTCAAGGCGGAAGGCCTCGCCAATGCGGAGGAGATCGCCTGGATCAGCCGGGACATTGAGGAGTTCAATCGCCGGCCCGACTCGATCGTCTCCCTGCCGCGCATCTTCCAGGCCTGGGGACGGAAAGTGTAAGATTGATCGCGCCGCCCCTGAATAAGGAACAGCACGATCAACTTACGCTGCTATCCTACTGCTGCTTCGTACATGTGCCGGCCTTCTCTTTTGACTGACACTCGTTGCAAAACTCACCGGTTGTGGGCTTTGTATCCCGCTCGTCATAGTCAGAAGTCGGCCAATTTGAGCAGTTCTTGCAAAAATGCCATGTATCATGGCCTTTTCTACGGCGATATTTCACAGTGTTCTCCATTAGTTACGTGCATCACGACACCGCTGGACGAACACTCTCTTTGACCTCATAATAAGGCCGCTTCGCGAGACTGATCGGCACCCGCTGGGTGACGTGACTGGGTTCGCGGGTTGGTGTGCCGGAGCTGTAACTCCGGCACACCTTTTTGATTCGAATCATTCCATTTCGAACCGCGAATTTTAGAGCTGATTCCTGCTCGGGAGTCGAGTCTTTGTTGTTAACACTCAGTATTCGGATTAATAGTGGTTTTTAACGTTCCGCATACGGATTAACTTCTGGAATGTGGGGTTGTTGTGATAACTTTAATCCTCAATCCCTAATGAACTTGGGCGCTTCGGTGAGAAAGCGTGCTCGCGTCTCGGGCGGCAGAACCAGGCAGGTATCGCGCTTGCCGAACCAGTTGTAGCGGTTGCGCGCGAGGATGTCATAGGCCCAGTCGCGCAAGACCCGCGGCACATAGCGCAAGAGTGAAACCCAGCGCCAGGCGGGAAGGCGGCTCGCCGCCGCGATGGCGGCATCCGATTTGAACAGGATCTGCCCCTTGTCGACAAAGGCGAAGCTCTCGGCGAAATCGCGATCGATGCCGAAGCGATCCATGATTTCGTTTCCCCAGGGCGACTGGCAGGGCACATAGGTGAATTGCTGGGCATGATCGCGGACGAGCAGAAAGCGCACGCTGCCCGAGCAGACATGGCAATAACCGTCGAACAGCAGAAGGCCGTCCGGCAGGTCGGCGGCAGATACGGGCTTCCAGTCTTTTCGCATGGGACGCTCCGCGGGCAATTTACCCCTTATGTGGGGTCGTCGTCCTGTCTAGTCGAGAGGAGCAGCACCGCTAGGTGGCATGCTACTGCAAAAATGATTTCTGAGAGTGATTCTAAATGCACGCGGCAGCAAAGGAAGGCAAACTGGATCGCCTTCTGCGCGGGCTGCACGGTCGGCCTATCCCCGGGTGTAAATCAAATCCTACACGAACAATATCTCTGGGTGTTTACAACCACCATTTTCCAAGAAGGTATGCAGCGGCAAGGCACAGTAGGAGAAATGCAATTTCAAACTTGCGATTGGATCTAAGTGCATCTTTCCGTGAGCGCCAAGTGCCGTAATGGTGCGAAAGCTGTTTGGCAAACACCTCCACTTCGTCCTCCGAGTAGGGTTTGCCGGGATGCTCCTCGCCATATTGCCGTACAACCTGTTTCGCCTGTAGAAGCCAATCATAGTCTGTTGGTTTCCGTTCTGAATCGCTCGCCATCAGTTTATGCAGAACGTTCAGATTTGAAGTTTTCGTTGCAAAAGCAAGCAGATCATCGATCCGATATTCGTCATTTTCCCTATCTTGCAGCCTGACGGTTTCAAGGGCATCTGCCGACATAAGGCGCATGAACTCCGCCATATCATCCTTAGTCAGCTTTGGATGAGCGGGGTGATCCGCCGCGAATCTAGCTGCCATTTCACGGCTATACTTTGACCACTGCCGAGCAAAGGACGGCCCCTTTAATCGGGCCAGACGCAGTTCCTCGCCCGTGCGGTTTTCCGTGGCATAACCTATCAAGTCTTTAAGCAATTCCTGATTGATCATATTTCATCCGGCCAGAATATTATCGGCCATTACTGACATGAAAGCTGTATTTGTCAGCTATCGACATCGGAGATGTCAACGTCGTTTCAATCTATTATCTGCTCGCCAGATGTTTGCAGCCCCGTTCCGCTGGGGACAGCTGCTACAGCACGATCACCTTGGTGCCAATATAGACGCGGTCATAGAGCTCGACCACTTCCTCATTCAGCATGCGGATGCAGCCCGAGGAGGCGGCGGTGCCGATCGATTGCGGCTCGTTGGTGCCGTGGATGCGGAAGAGCGTGTCGCGGCCATTGGCGAAGAGATAGAGCGCGCGGGCGCCCAAGGGGTTGTCCGGGCTGCCGCCCGCCATACCATTGGCGAATTTGGCGAGCTCGGGCCTCCGCTGGATCATCGAGGCGGGCGGCGTCCAGCGCGGCCATTCGGTCTTGCGCCCGATCTGGGCGATGCCCGCCCAGGAAAAGCCTTCCTTGCCGACGGCGACGCCATAGCGGATCGCTTCGCCATCCTCCATCACATGGTAGAGGGCGCGTGCATGCGTATCGACGATCACCGTGCCCGGCTGCTCATAGGTGTCGAGATAGACCAATTCGGCGCCTTGATAGGGTTGGCGCCTCTGCTTCGCCGCCTGGGCCAAGCCCGGAAAGGCAGCCGCCGTCAGGCCCGAAGCAAGTACGGACAGAAACAGGCGGCGGTGCATGGAAAGGGTCTCCCAAAGGCTGTTATACGTCGTAAGACGGAAGGTGGAACCAAACTCCGTCGTTTTGGTGTCCAAAATATCTACCGGTGGCGGTTGATGCCGCGCGCCTCCGACCTGCGCCTGATGAATTCCCTCAATAGATGACGCAGGCCGTGCGAATCTCGTCGAAACTCACGGCTCTTCGGCTTCACGTTCATAGAGGTCGACCGCCGCCTTGACCTTCTCGAACAACTCATCAGGCATGGTTTCGAGCGTTCCGGCCTTGCGCGTATCGGCCCGCTCGGTCAGACGGCGATAGTCCTCGATACTCAGAAGAACCAGGCGCGGCTTGTTCCTCTGGGTGATCATGACAGGCCGGCGCAAGGCATCAGCGATGATGTCGCCGGATTTTCGCGAGAGATCGCTTGTCGAATAAGAGGTCATGCAGCACATCCTTCCAATGCTGTAATATACAGCATTGCTGTAATATACAGCATTGCTGTAATATACAGCATTGCTGTATATGCTGCAATCTCCTTAATTCCCCAGAATGGCGGATTCGAGGATGTCGAGGCCTTCCTTGAGGATGGCTTCCGAAGCGGTGAGCGGGGTCAAGAGGCGGACCGTATCGCCATAGACGCCGCAGCTCAGGATGAGCAGGCCGCGCTCGAGACACTTCGCCACCAGCGCCTTGACCGCCGCCGCATCCGGCTTGTCGCCGCCACGCTCGGTGACGAGCTCGAAGGCGACCATGGCGCCCAAAGCACGGATATCGCCCATCGGCATGCCCTTGTTCTTGGCCTTGATCGCCTTCAGGCGCTCGACCATGAGCTTGCCCTGCTTCTCCGCCTTCTCGAGGAGCTTGTCCTGCTCGAAGGCCTCGAACACGCCAAGGGCCGCGGCACAGGCGACCGGGTTGCCGGCATAGGTGCCGCCGAGGCCGCCCGGCTCCGGCGCATCCATCATCTTGGCGCGGCCGACAACGCCGGCGAGCGGGAAGCCGCCGGCCAGCGATTTCGCGACCGTCATGAGATCGGGCTCGACACCCATATGCTCCATGGCGAACCATTTGCCGGTGCGCCCGAAGCCCGACTGGATCTCGTCCGCGATGAAGACGATGCCATGCTCGTCGCAGATCTTGCGCAAGGCCTTCATCAGCTCCCTGGGCGCGATATAGAAGCCGCCTTCGCCCTGCACCGGCTCGATGACGATGGCCGCTACGCGCGAGGGCTCGACGTCGGACTTGAACAGCCATTCGATGGCGTGGATCGTGTCCTCGACGCTCACGCCCTTATGCGCGACCGGGAAGGGCACATGCCAGACGCCGCCCGGGAAGGGGCCGAACTTCGTCTTGTAAGGGACGACCTTGCCGGTCATCGCCATGGTCAAGAGCGTGCGGCCATGGAAGCCGCCCTGGAAACAGATGATGTCGCTGCGGCCGGTATGGGCGCGCGCGATCTTGATGGCGTTCTCCACTGCTTCGGCGCCGGTGGTGACGAACAGGCTCTTCTTCTCGCCCGAGATCGGCGCGATGGCATTGAGCTTCTCGGCGAGCTCGATGAAAGGCGCATAGGGAGTGACCATGAAGCACGTATGGGTGAAGGCGTTGAGCTGCTCCTGCACCCGCTTCATCACGGCCGGATGGCGATGGCCGGTATTGACCACGGCGATGCCGCCGCCGAAATCGATATAGCGGCGGCCTTCGATGTCCCACAATTCGGAATCCTCGGCGCGCGCCGCGATCACCGGCGCGGCCATGCCGACGCCGCGCGAAACGGCCTTGCTGCGCCGTTCAACCCAAGCTTCGTTGAGGCCCTTGGCCGATGCCTTGACGTTCATGTTATGGTCTCCTGTGCAATGCTGCGGCCTTCTACCTCCATTGACCCCAGGGCGGCAAATGGATTCAATCTTCATATGAACAGGGGCTGCCATGACCGATCTTGTCCGATTGACTGCCAATGAAATTGTCTCGCGTTTGCGAAATGCGGAGATTACACCGTTCGATTGTCTCGATGCGCTCGAAAAGCGCGTCGCGGATGTGGACAAGACGGTGAATGCGTTGCCGACATTATGCTTCGATCGGGCGCGCGATCACGCCAAGGCTTTGATGAAGAGGCCCATGAGCGAGCGCGGCCTGCTTGCGGGCCTGCCCATCCCGATCAAGGACCTCAACGATGTCAAGGGCGTGCGCTCGACCCAGGGCTCGCCGATCTTCGCCGATCACATTGCCAAAGAGTCGGACATACTGGTCGAGAATATCGAAGCGGAAGGCGGCATCGTCTATGCGATGTCGAATACGCCGGAATTCGGCGCCGGCGCCAACACCTTCAACGAGGTCTTCGGGCGCACGCTCAATCCGTGGAATCTCACGCGCTCGGCGGCGGGATCGTCAGGCGGCGCTGCGGTGGCGCTCGCCACCGGCATGGCCTGGGTAGCGCATGGCTCCGACATGGGCGGCTCCTTGCGCAATCCGGCGAGCTTCTGCGGCGTCGCCGGCATGCGCCCGTCGCCCGGACGGGTGGCGGCGAGCGTCTATGGCAAGATCGATGGCACGCTCGGCGCCGAA
>Ga0187894_10001264_pt1 | contig 32783 bp, 24 predicted proteins | sample GBC1701081metaG_FD_136650 | JGI IMG/M metagenome (GOLD analysis project Ga0187894, IMG submission 136650) | White microbial mat communities from a lava cave in the Kipuka Kanohina Cave System on the Island of Hawaii, USA - GBC170108-1 metaG ...
CGAAAGATGGCTAAAGCCTCTATCAAAAGCCCCATGAATGGGGCTGAAAAACTGATTATATTTCGTTTCCCAGCCGTGAACGGCCGGGCTAGTGGAAAATTCATTGCTACCCTTGATTCGCATGTATAGTTAATCTGTGTCAAATAATATTCAGCGCAAAATGTTAAATCGCGCTTTTCGCCCCAACATCATACAGCCTCAGACTGTAGCCACATTCCCTGTGCCTCTGCCCGTCCCATCTCTCGGCATCGCTCACCTGAAATGCTCTGCCGCAATACGCACAGACAACCCTCCCGAACTGATCCACAGGAGACTCCATCGTCGGTTCCTGACTCTCGTTGGCGGATTCGACCTCATAAACTTTCATCGCTTCCTCATTGGTCGCTTTCACTATGTCGCTACCGTATCTCTGCATGATAGCCTGACTGGCAATCTCATTGTAGCCCCGGATATAGTCAAACTCATCTTCGGAGCCTGTACAGCCGACGCCCCAAACAAGTTTCACGCCATATCGTTCTTGCAAAATGCGATTCCATTGAGCTGCCCAGCAAGCTTGTCGTCCAGCGGTTTTGAAGATCATTTCACCGCGTTCTAAATCTCGTTGAGCGTCCGCTTGTCCTTGTGCATGGTCTCGTTTGTAACTCATATAGATTGGTTCAACTGGCAAAGCCATCTAGGGTGACGTTGACGTGGGCGGAAATCGGCAACACGCAAGCTAAAGGTCAAAAAACACCGTTCATAAGAAAGTCGCTGTTTCCGCCTCACGTCCATTGATTTGTTCAACGGCGCGTTTTGGGCAGAATGTTTACCCAAAATGCGAGCGTTCCTCAAGCGGTTTTAACCAGTCTTCATTTTGCGACTTTGCCCAGTCCAGAAAAACTTTTAGAATTTCCTCAAGTTTTGTTTCGTCGCCAAAACCGCGAAACTTGTTTCCCTCAACGCGACAATAAATCCAGCGTTCTTCAGACGTTTCGTGCTGAAACTTCTCAAAATGTTTGCCTGCAAGATTTGTATCTTCGAGGTCAATGGTTACGTCCCAACCCGGATTGTCGAGAGTACCAATTTGCACTCCGAAACTATGTTCCCAATAGGTATCACAGTTTGAAGCATACCATTTTTGTATGTCGTCAAGAACGCTCATTTTCTACGCAATAGAAGCCGTCGAGTTCATCCGCTCAGACGGTGCTGTTATCAAGACAGGACTTTTGGCGTAAAAGCCTGGTCGAGAGAGCTAAAGCCCACAAGGGAATAGTGGTACGTACCTAAACCCCCAGTAGATAACACAGCTATAAACTATGCTTCGGTCGCGTTCAGTCGCTAAGTTGCGGCATAAACCAAAAATAGTTTCAATTTGCCGCATTATAGTTGACTCGATACTTCAAACGCTTTCTTTCAAATCCTTTGATGGCTTCAATAGTTCGCTCAGAATCTTTCACTTTTCGAGTGTTGAATCTGAAATCAAACTCCGACAAATAGCGATGTAAAACCAACTTTGGGGTTTGTCATGTACATAATTCCCAAAACAATTCTTAGGCTTGAGGTTTGAAATAAAGAACCATACCTGCGCCGAGCGAAGCCAAGATATAACCGACAAACAATAGCGGATTCGGCATCTCTTTCGGTGGATGAAGAATCATCGAAAAGATTACGTTTACAAGGGGCGCACCTGTAAACACCAGAGGCATTACGTAAGTCGGCAAACCACCTGATTTAAAAGCATAAATAATACAGACCGCGCCAGCCGCGCCCAATGTGCCGCCGAGAGTTGCCGAAATCGAACCCTTCATAGTAAAGCCGCCAAGTTGTCCTTGTGACGCAAGGCTCACGACAGGCACAAGAACGCCAATCAAAAAATAAGCAACTCCGACGCACAATAAAGCACGCATTGGATTACCAAGCGCAACCTGTCCTTTATGCAGAACAGGACCGTACAATCCCCAGGAAAGAGCCGCCAATAATGCGAAAATTATCCAAGCCATTTTTTGTAAACAGTGAACAGTGAGCGGTGAACAGTAAGCAGTAAGCAGTGAATAATCTTACTGCTTACTGCTTACTGCTCACCGCTCACAATTTGTCTCCTTTTAGAATGTAAACCTTAAACCAAACTGAATCTGCCGCGATGATGTAACTGTTCGCAAAATGCGTCCGAAAGACGAAAGCGTTTGTTCGTTGTCGGTTGTGCCGTTAAATGCTGTCAAGCTAGGCGTTGCGAAGTTTGCACGATTGAAAAGATTGAAAGCTTCAACTCGGAACTGCAAACGTGCGTTATCACTGATTTGCGGCAATCGAAAAGTTTTAATCGCAGATAAATCAAAAGTACGCAAGTTTGGTCCTATGAAAGTTCCGCGCCCCAACGTGCCAAGCGTTCCGGCAGGTTGAAGAACGAAAGCACTGCGGTTGAAATACCCGTCAGGGTTTCCCGTTACGGCGGATTGGAATGTGAATCCGCTTGCAATACTCGGGCGGTCTGTGCCGATTCCGGGACCGAGCGACGGAGCCCATAACGAACGAGAACGATTTGCCGTTACAAAAACGGTCAGCGGATTTCCGCTTCTCATTTGTCCGATACCTGCGATTTGCCAACCGTTCAAAACCGTATCGGCAAAGCCGCTCAAACTTTTAAACTTAGGAATGTCCCAGATGAAATTCACAACCAGATTATGTTTCGCATGATAGTCCGCAAGACCTTTGTTGTAGTTCAATCCGGGAAATTCAGGGAACGAGCTTGTTGTTCCGTTTGTCGCATCAGAGAAAAATGTTGATGCCTGTGTGGTGTCAATGTTGCGCGAAAATGTATAGGAAGTTTGAACGGTCAAGCCTTTGGTCAGACGTTTTCTTATATCGAGAATCGCCGCATTATACCAAGAGTTTCCGTCACTGCTTTTTAGTTCGATAGTTGAAAACGCCGTGTTGCGTCGCGGGCTGCCGGCAGCATAAAAAGGCGTGCCGTCTGCGCGTATTTGCGGGACAGCAGTATTCACGTCGCCGCTTCGCAAAAGATGAACGCCGTGCGAACCCGTGTAGCCGACGGAAACAACCGTTTCAAAAGGCAGTTCACGTTGCAGGTTCAAATTCCAGACCTGCAAATACGGGTTATCCAAATCGAATTGAACGGGACGAATGCTGTTGATGACTGTGTTTTGAAACGGCGGATTCGGAAACGTAGGATTAGCAAAAACTACACGCGGCGTAGCGGGCGGATTCGTAATCGTTACAATCAAATTCTGTTGATTGTTTGTGTTGAAATAAATTCCGTAACCGCCGCGCAGAGCTGTCTTGCCGTTGCCGAAAATGTCCCACGCGAAACCAAGACGGGGTGCGATATTTTTTGTCGTGGGATTTTGATAAAGCGGTCCGACTGTCTCGCGACTGTCGGTCAAATTTATCAGAGCAGAATCGCGTCCGTAAATATCAACGGGCATTGTTGTAACTTCATAACGCAATCCACCGTTTAGTGTCAGGCGCGGGTGAACACGATATGTGTCGTTGATGTAAGCACCAAACAGAGTGAATCGCCAATACCTGTCGAGTTTTCCTTCAGGGCGAAGACCGACAAATCTTTGTGCCGTACCTAAGAGAAAATTGCGAAGACTTGCGAATGTGTAAATACCAAGAGAAAAAGTCGGATTGAAAAGATTGTCCTGATAGCGTTCGACCATGCCGCCCGCTTTTATCAAATGCCGCCCGCGTGTGTGGACTATCCCGTAATCAAAGCCAAATACATTTTGAGTCAGCCTCAGATTTACAGAACCTTGCGGACCAAAACGCGGAATGCCCGCGATGTCTATATTTCCGACTAGAGTCTGACCCGGTGTGAAAGGTTGTAAAGATGATGATAAGTTTGCTTCAACATCCTGACCTATTCGCGTGCGTCCGAAATTCAAGCGAAATGTGTTGAATGTGTTTGATGAAATCGTTTGACGATACTCGCCCGTGAAAAACTGATTACGCGAAATAAACGAACGCGGAAACTGCGGAAAATCCGTCGGTAGCGTTTGGTCTGCGTCGTCAAAAGTGTAACGTCCGAAAAACTGATGATTGTCGTTGTAGTTGTAATCTACGCGACCTTGAAAATAGCTCTGGTCAATCTTTTGATTAAAACCAAAACTGTAACGTGCAAGACCGCCACCTAAGTTTTCGCCGTTTGGCAGAGGGAACTGGTCAAGATATGGGCGCACTACAGGATTCACTGTGACGTTACCGCCCGTCGGTAAAATTCCACTTCTTGCGTTTACGTCCGGCACTACTGTTTGAATCGTGCGACCCAAGTTTTCGCGCAGTGATTCATAACCTAAAAAGAAAAAGAGTTTGTCTTTTTTAATTGGTCCGCCGATGCTTCCGCCGAATTGATTGCGTTTGAATTCGGGTTTCTTTGCGGAATCAAAAAAGTTTCGTGCGTCGAAATTGTCGTTACGGTGATACCAATAAAGTGAACCGTTGTAATTATTCGTTCCCGATTTTGTAATGACGTTTATCTGTCCTCCGAAATTGCGCCCGAACTCTGCGCTGTAACTGTTTACTTCGACGCGAAATTCCCTGATTGATTCAACGCCTAGCGATGTTCCCGCCGCACTTCCGGCAGGACCGTTTGTGAAATCGTTTTGCGGTGTTCCGTCCAAAAGATAAACATTAGAGCGCGGGTCTTGCCCGTTGATGCTTGCGCCTACGCCGTGCGCCACAACCGAACCCGTGTCGCGGTGCGTGTAAGCAACAGTGCCGGGTTGAAGATAGATAAGGTCTGTGTAGTTTCTGCCGTTCAAAGGCAAATCACGTATTGCTCTTTCGTTGACGAGATAACTGAGTTCAGGCGTCTGTGTGTTTACGATTGCGGTGTCATCTGTGATTGTCACTACTTCGTTCGGGCTTTGAATTTCTAACTGAAAATCAACCTTTGCCTCTTCGCCAACAGTTACGTTAATGCCCTCTTTCTTGGTTGTTTTGAACCCGCTGGATTGGGCGAGTATTTCATAACGTCCGACAGGCATTCCAATAAACGTGAACCTTCCGTCGTTGTCAGTCGTAAAAGAACGAGTCAATCCCGTTTCAAGATGTTTGGCTTGTAATGTCGCCCCGACAATGAATGCACCGTTTTGGTCTGTTACAGTTCCGGTTATGGTGCTCGTTGTTTGCGCGTTTGTTGAAACGGCAAAACAGAAAAAAATTGCGAAAAGAATTAAAGATGTTTTTAAGTAAAGCATATTAGTCCTTGAAATTTCTATACCGGGAACGCAAGGCTGTTGCCTGCCAACGAGCGCAAAATGCGCGAGTAATGTGTCTAAATATCGAATGAGTTTATTCAAAGATTTATTCGCGCTCCGCTTCACTCATTTCGTTCTTTTGGCTATGTGCTGATGGCAAGCAAGATGCCTTGCGTTCCCGATAATACTTTTCATTCTAACAGTATGTTTCAATTTTTTATTAGTGTACACGGCGTGAATTTACAGCATATTGACAGTGCGATAGATTCTTTTACAAATTGTTTACAACACAAACGGCTGATTGATTCATAATGCGCTCTGTGCTTTTTTATTGTCGCACCGTCACTCTTTCATTGAATCAAAGAGGTTAGACGGGCGAAGATGACAGTTCTTCGTTTCTATCAAAAAAAAGGTTAACAATGCATGCATAAACTTATCATTACAGTATTTTTCTTATCACTATCAATAATTGGCGCACAAGCGCAGACAAACCGTGCAAGCATTCGCGGAACTGTTCTTGACCCGCAAGGCGCAGTTATCCCTGGCGCAACCGTTACAGTAACCAACGAAGCCACAAATGAACAACGAATTGTGACGAGCGGACAAGAAGGCGAGTTTGCTATCACATCTTTGAGTGCTGGACGTTACAAATTAGAAGTTAAAGCCACAAACTTTAACTCTTTTTCGAATATGATTGGATTAAAAGTCAATCAGGAATTTCGATTCGATGTGCCGCTTACTGTTGACATTGTAAATGGGGTTGTTATCGTGCCCGACGCGGGACTTGGCGAACTGAAACAAGATTCAGCAACAATCGGGACTGTCATCGGGAATAGTCAAATCGTCGGCTTACCGTTGAACGGCAGAAATTTCTATGAATTAAATCTTCTTGTTCCTGGTGCAGTACCTTCGGCACAAGGCTCTGCGGGTTCGGTGCGCGGTGATTTTGCGTTCAGCGTCAACGGCGCACGCGAAGACAGCAATAATTTCCTGCTAGACGGTGTCTATAATGTTGACCCGAAATTGAATACGTTCGGAGTTCGACCGCCGATTGATGCAATTCAGGAATTTGAAATTGCGACGAGCAGTTACGAAGCGGCTTTCGGACGTAACGCGGGCGCACAGGTCAACGTAGTTCTAAAATCAGGCACGAATGAATTTCACGGTGTAGCTTACGAATTTTTACGCAATGCAAAACTCGATGCACGAAACGCTTTTGCTCCCTCAAACGAACCCAAACCAAAATATATTCGCAATCAATTCGGCTTTGCTCTAGGCGGTCCGATTGTAAAAGACAAAGCCTGGTTTTTTACTGATTACGAAGGCACACGCTCACGTGAAGGAATAACCAGAGTTACAAATGTACCGACCTTGGCAGAGCGCAACGGTAATTTTAGCGCGTATCTACCGCCGACAACCGTTGTTGCGGCAAATAATACGTCTTGCAATCCGACTCGTCTTGATAACGGACAGCCATTCATAAACACACCGACTCAGTTCATTCTTTGCAATCAATTCACACCGACGCCGACTGCATTTACAGGAAATGTCATTCCTTCGTTTTTCATGAATACGGTCGGGCGTAACATAGCGAATCTTTATCCTTTGCCGAACCGCAATGTTGCGTTTTCAAACTTTGTTTCGTCGCCCACACAACGCGATGATAATAACCATTTCGACATTCGTTATGACCAACATATAACCGATAATTCATCAATAGTTGCACGGTACAGTTTCGGCGATAGAAAATTATTCGAGCCGTTTACGGGTCCGTCACTCTCTTTAGTTCCGGGATACGGTGATACGGTTGATCGCAGAAGCCAGAATTTAATGGTTGGCGAAACGCACATTTTCTCAACTCGTTTTGTGAATGAATTTCGTATTGCTTTCAATCGGGTTGCTTCATCCGTAACGCAAGAGAACGCAGGAACAAGCATTAACCGTCAAGTCGGTCTGCCAGACCTTTCATCAAACCCGCGTGATTTTGGTCTGAGTTTTATTTCCATTACGGGATATTCACCGCTCGGACACGAGGGCAACAACCCGCAGAACAGTGTCACGAACACATATCAAATTCTTGATACGGCGAATTATGTAATGGGCAATCATCTGATTAAATTCGGCGCGGATTTGCGTTTCAATCAACAAAATGCTTTTCGTGATGTTCAATCGCGCGGCTTTTTGAACTTCTCGCCTTTCCTGCGACTGACAGGTAACGCATTGGCAGATTTATTGTTGGGATTTCCGATAGCAACGGGCGGCGCACGTCTCGATAACGCACAACACATACGCACAAACAGCTACAACTTTTTTGTGAGCGATAGCTGGCGCGTGCGTCCGCGTTTCACGCTTTCATATGGCTTGCGTTACGAATACAACGCTCCTGCGGTTGATGCGTTTGACAGAGCAAATCTTTTTGACCCCGTAACGAGAAACCTGGTCCGCGTCGGTACAAACGGTGTCCCGCGCGGCGGTTACGAAGGAGATAAAAACAATTTTGCGCCGCGCGTCGGTTTTGCCTGGACGCTTGATGAATCACAAAAAACCGTTTTGCGTGCAGGTTATGGCGTCTATTATGACCAATCGCCTTTTGCGCCGGGCGAGGCTCTTTATTTTAGCTCGCCTTATTTCGATTTCAATCTTTACTTCCCGATTCAGGGTCTGCCATTGACTTTGAACAATCCGTTTCCGGGTTTCTTCCCGGTGCCTTTGACCGATTCAGTTCTGTCAATTCAACGCGATTTACGTACTTCATATATGCAACATTGGAACGTAAATGTTCAGCGGGAACTCGGAAACAGTCGTATTTTGGAAGTTGGATATGTAGCTTCAAAAGGAACAAAGCTTTTGACTTCGCGTGACATAAACCAACCTCCGCCGGGCATTTATCAGAATCCGTTTTTCTTGCCGCGCTTTTATCCGCAATTTGCAGATATAACGCAGATTGAGTCGCGGGCAAATTCCAATTATCATAGTCTCCAAGCACGTTTCCAGCAACGTCTTGATTTCGGACTTGCTGTTCTGGCTTCTTACGCTTGGTCTAAATCTATTGATGACGCTTCAGGGTTTTTCACCAGCGCGGGCGACCCGAATTTTCCGCAAGACAGTTTCAATGTCCGCGCCGAACGCGGGCTTTCAAACTTTGATACGCGCCACCGTCTGAGCGTTAGCTATTCTTACGATTTACCGATTGCAAAGGGAGATAAAATCTGGGGCGGTTGGCAGACCTTCGGAATTGTTACCGCTCAATCGGGAAGACCGTTCACAGTTGCTTTACAACCTGACATAGACATCAGCGGAACAGGACGTTCTTCTTTGGGTTTTGGAAACAACGACAGACCAAACATTGTTGGAAATCCTGTGTTGTCTAATCCGACAACTAACCAATGGTTTAATACTGCGGCTTTTGCATTTCCAAATCCGGGAAGATTCGGAAGCGCAGGACGCAATATTTTGACGGGACCAAACTTTTTCACTGTTAACGCTTCGATTGTGAAGAACACGAATATAACCGAGAACATAAATCTTCAATTCAGACTTGAAGCGTTCAATCTGTTCAATCGTGTGAACTATGATTTGCCGGATAATTTCTTGGGTTCGCCTACATTTGGACGAATCACATCTGCACGTGACCCCAGGCATTTGCAGTTTGGTGTGAAGCTGTTGTTTTAAGTCGGAAGCGCAGACATCTTGTCTGCCAACGAGTGTGTAAGCACGAGTAAAAAGTTTCGATAGATAGTCTTGAAATTAAGCGAGGGCTTTCACTCGCCTTTGGCTCGTTGGCAGACAAGGATGTCTGCGCTCCAGTCGTTATGGTTATTTTTTATGAAAGTAATTCGTAATCTTTTCATCGTTCTGTTTATTTCAACATCAGCATTTGCAGCCGATTGGACGCAATGGCGCGGAGCAAAACGCGATGGTTTCGTTTCGGGCGTTAATCTTCCGGCTACATTGCCAAAAGATTTGAAAGAACAGTGGCGCGTAACGGTTGGCATAGGGCATTCGACGCCGCTTGTTGTCGGAAATAAAATTTATCATTTTACGCGGCAGGGCGAAGACGAAATTTTGCTCTGCCTTGATTTGGCAACGGGAAAAGAAGTTTGGCGTGTGGCAAATCAAAATGTCTCTTACACAGTGCATCGCGCCGCGCAGGCACACGGCAAAGGACCGAAATCAACTCCCGTTTATTGGAACAACAAAATCTACACGCTGGGAATATCGGGTATTCTTTCCAGCCACGATGCAAAAACGGGGAAACTGATTTGGCAAAAAGAGTTTTCAAAACAATATAAAGAGACATCACCTCTTTTTGGTACGGCTACGTCACCCGTTGTTGATAACGGTCTTTTGATAACTTACGTTGGCGGACACGACAACGGGGCTATGACGGCGTTTGACGCAGAAACGGGTGCAGTTAAGTGGTTTTATGACGGCGACGGTCCGGCATATTCATCCCCGCTTGTTGTTACATTGGCAGGCGTTAAGCAGGTTGTTACACACACACAGAAAGAGTTTGTTGGGATTGATGCAACAAACGGTAAAAAGCTTTGGAGCATACCATCGAAATCAGAATATGAAGATAACTGTGCATCACCTATTCTCTATAAAAACAACATTATCTTTTCACGCGAAAGGTTTGGAATCTTTTCAATCCGCGTTACCAAAAAAGGCGACACTTACGAAACACAGGAAGTCTGGAAAAATTCGGACAACGAACTTTATATGAATACTCCTGTCATAAACGGCAATCATCTTTTCGGGCTTTCTTCAAAAAAGAAAGGACAGTTTTTTGCCATTGATGCTGATACAGGAAAAACACTGTGGCAAGGTGAAGGGCGCGTGGGAGAAAACGCCGCAATTTTAAACACCGGAAAAACTTTGTTCTTTCTTACAAACGATGCAAACTTAATCATTGCAAACCCAAACACAAAGAATTTTGAAGTACTAGCCAAATATACTGTCGCCCAAAGCCAGACATGGGCGCATCCAATTTTACTGGGAAATAAAATGTTGATTAAGGACGAAAAAACAATCGCATTGTTTAGCTTCTGAGTTTTGGGTTTTGCCTTCAGGCGGCTTTCGTGTAGAAAAGAAACCGTCTGAAGGCGGGACTCAAAACTTTTACAAACCGATATTATAACAAGCCATTTCCGTCCCGTTGCGAATCAACAATTTTCCGTTTGCCATCGCGGGAACATTCCACGAACGCCCCTGCAATGCGGGAATCTGTGCTACTTCTGTATGTTTGTCAGGCGCGGCTTTCACCAACACGAGATTTCCTTCTTCTGTGATAACAATTAAATGTCCGCTTGCAAGAATTAACTGCCCGTAGCCATAACGCCCGCCTTTCCATTTGCGTTCGCCCGTATTTACATCAAGGCAAGTCAGAATTCCTTCATCAAGTCCGTAAACATAACCGTTATAAAGAACGGAGCTTTGAAACTTGTTCTTCATATTGTTGTTTTCCCAGATAGTCTTTGCAGAAAAACTATTACCGCTTCCCGACACTTCAAAAAGAGCCGCACCTTTGCCGTAGCCCGCCGAAATAAAGACACGATTTGCAGAGACTACGATTGGTTGAGATATGTTAATCCCGTAAGAATTTGTCCAAGAATAATCCCAAAGAAGCGTGCCGTTTTCAGGCGCAAGACCGACAGCACGGTCTTTTGTGACTGTCATTATTTGTTTTCTACCTGCAAGATTAACGAGCATTGGCGAAGTATAAGAAGCTTCGTCGCTCAAAGATTTCCAAACGGTTGCACCTGTGTTTTTGTTATAAGCCACAACTGAACTGTTATTTTTGCCGCCGGGTTGAACGATAACTTTGTCGTCAACAACCAAAGGTGCGGCGGACATTGCCCATTGAAGATTTGACGCGCCGGCTTCGCTCAGAATGTTTTTGCCCCAGAGAGTTTTTCCTGTCTTTGCATCAATCGCACGAAACTCGCCCGTCGCGCCGAGAGCATAAACTTTTCCTTCGTGATATGTGGGCGTTGCACGAGGACCATCGCCGCCCATTGATTCACGAAACTCTGCGTTCCAAGAGTTAGTCCAAATCTCGCGTCCCGTTTGTACATCATAAGCCGTAACCGTTTCCTGAGCGCGACGTTGTTCGATTGTGTAAGCACGACCGTTTTCTATAACAAATGAAGCCCAACCGCCGCCGAGAGGCTGTTTCCATGCAGGTTGTAAATTTGCCCAGTCGGTTTTGATGGCTGTCTCCTGATAACTGCCGTCGCGGTTTGCACCACGAAAATCAGTCCAATAATTTCGTGTGTTGTTCGTAGAAGGTGTTGAATTTGGCGGAGTCTGTCCGTTTGGCTGTGTGGTTTGTACCTGTGTGTTTGCGTCCGGCAAAGAAGGTTGACCTGTCTGGTTTGTGTCTTGCGAAACGGGTTGGTTTCCGTATTGTTGACGTTGTTGCTCGCGGTGTTGTTCAAGTGCCGTGTAACGGGCATCCTCACCGAAATTTCTTGTGTAGATGAAATAGGCCAGAACAAAATAACCTGCTCCGACTGACAGAATCAGAGCAGAGCAAAGCAGTTTCAGATTTGTATTCGTGTCTTGCCGCATCCACAAAAGAAAAAGACCGATGGGCGGCAGTAAAACCGAAACGATTACAAGAAAAGGTAAAGAACTGAAAAACGATTGCGAACTACTTTGCTCTTCTGACATATTTGCTCCCTTTTTACCGGGCGTGAGCATCTCTGCCCGCAAAAGCTTGCTTTGGCAAGCCTAAGAACTTTCGCTAATTCAACGCCGGATTTTAACGAAAGTTCTTACTCGTGCTTTGCACTCGTTAACAGACAGTATGTCTGGGTTCCCGGTAATTACTTATTGCTTATTGCATACAAATTTTTCTCTGCACGTATGAAAATCATTCCGTCAGAGATTGCCGGCGAAGCGTAAACGGGTTCGTCCAATGAATTTGTTGCAATAATTTCATGTTTCGTACCCGCTTTAATAATAAACGTATCACCGTCTTCGCTCGTTAACAAAATTTTTCCTTCAAATGCAACGGGCGAAGCCGTAAATGTAGCCGGAATCGGAATACGTCCGCCTTCATATTTAACCTCACCTGTTTTCGGGTCGAGACAAGTCAATATGCCTCTGTCCGTCGTCAAATAAATTAAATTGTCATACAAAATCGGTGAAGGAACGTAAGCCGTTCCTTTGCCGTAAGACCAAGCAATATCGGTATCTTTCAGTTCGCCGCGTCCGCCAAGTTTTATGGCTTTGGCAATTTTTGTCGGATAACCCGAAAAGACAAAAACCATTTCGCCATTGGTGACAGGTGATGGAACTGCGTTACTTGCAAGCCCTTTTGTACGCCAGAGTTCTTTTCCTGTTTTCGGGTCGTAAGAAACGATTACCTCTGCGGCACAGGTAATAAGTTCGGCACGCGTTTTTGTTTGAACGATAATCGGAACACTCCAAGTCACATCAACTTTGCGCGGCGTGCGCCAGACTTGTTTTCCGGTTTTTTTGTCAAACGCCGCTATGAAAGAACCCTTTCCTTTTTGCAAATCTTCATCGCATTGGACGATGATATAGTTACCGAAAAGTGTGGGAGATGAGCCGCTTCCAACGCTTGCCGTTCCAAGCTTTGGCATATCTGCTTTCCATTTGAGTTTGCCGTTAAAGTCGTAAGCGTAAAGACCTTCGGTTGAAAAATAAGCGAATACATATTTACCGTCGGTTGCAGGTGTCGCAGATGCATATGTGTTTTTGCGGTGGCGATAATCGAAAACCTGTCCTTCATAAGCGATTTGCTCCCACAAAAGTTTTCCCGTGTTTCTGTCATAACACAGAACTTTGAGTTTGTGTTTTCTATCTGCACCGACACCGTCGGGGTGCTTTCCGCTTTCGCCGTATATTTCTTTGCGTTGGGGTTGCTGTACGTTTGGAATTACTTCGCCTTCGATTCCGGTTGTAATAAAAACTTTATTGCCCCAAACGATTGGCGAAGAATGTCCTTTGCCTTCGACGGGAACTTTCCATTTGATATTTTTTGTTGCGCTCCATTCGCTTGGAAGATTTTTCTCTACGGAAATGCCTGTGCTCTCCGGTCCGCGCCATTGAGGCCAATTCTTGCCCGAAGCTGAAAGCGTGAGCGATGAAACTAAAAAATTAGCTGTGAATAAAATGAAACAAAACTTTGTTGATAAACGTCTCATTTGAAGTTGATTCTCCTTCTGTTGATAAACATGGCACGGCTTACCCCGAAGAAATCTTTTTTGCTTTTACTTCGGCGTAAGCCATTGGTCAAGATACTTTCAAGTAATAATCTACTTTGCTAGATTATTTTTACAACACTTTTACAACAAATCGTTTCTGATAAGTGATAATACGCCTAAATAAGAGGCTGAATGCCATTACCAAGAATACATTTAACGGTTATAATCCGAAATCAATATAAAGCTAGAGTTTAAGGGTGAATGATGCTGTCTAAAATTTTCAATCTCTTTTTTATTGTCTTGTTTGTTTTCTCCCTTTCTGTTTTTGCAGGTGATTGGACGGAGTTTCGCGGTCCACAACGCGACGGAACTTCGCTTGAGAAAAACCTTCCTGTTAAATGGTCGCCTTCGGGTGACAATTTGGCTTGGAAAGCACCTTACGGCGGACGTTCGACGCCTGTTATTTTGGGCGACAGAGTCTATTTGCAGAATCCCACGATGAAGGTCGGCGAAACCACAAAAGGTCTTGATGTTCTGCAAGAGCGCATTGTCTGTCTTAACACAGATACGGGAAAACTTTTGTGGGAATACAAATTCAATATCTATCTTTCAGATGCACCACCGCACCGCATAGCTTGGTCGTCACCTGCTGTTGATACAGAAACGGGAAATATCTATGTGCTTGGAAGCGGCGGAAGTCTAATATCTCTTTCGCGTGACGGAAAAGTGTTGTGGGAGCGTTCATTGGGTGAAGAAGTTGCGTTTTTATCAACGCATGGCGGACGCGTCGTTTCGCCAATCGTTGACGGCGATTTGGTTATCGCAAGCGGGATTACCTTCTCTTGGGGAACACAAGGGCGCGGACAACATCGCTTTATGGCTTTCAACAAAAAGACGGGCGAATGTTACTGGTCTAGCAATTTTGCCGGACGTCCTTACGATACGACATATGCGCCGCCAATTATCGCAAATGTGAACGGAATGCGGCTTTTGATTCAAGGCGTCAGTGATGGCGTTTATTACGCATTGAAACCGCAAACAGGCGAAATGGTTTGGAAATACGAACTGAGCAAACGCGGCATCAACACGGGCGTTTTGGTTAAAGACAACACGGCATATCTCACGCACAGCGAAGAAAACCTGGCATCAAGCGAAATGGGAATGCTTGCGGCTGTTGATGCAGGCGCGAAAGGCGAAGTCAAAGGCGACTTAGTCAAATACAATGTGCTTGGCTGGCAAGGCGGTTTCTCTTCGCCGGTGATGGATGGTGATGTTATGTACCAGGTTGATAACGGCGCGAACCTTGCTGCTTTTGATTTGAAAACAGGAAAACAAATCTGGCTTCAAAACCTGGGGACAATTCAAAAAGCTTCGCTTGTGATGGGAGACGGCAAACTCTATGTCGGAACTGAAAACGGAAAGTTTTTCATCCTGAAACCAAACGCGACAGGTTGCGAAATTCTTGACCAAGACCAATTAGGAACAGAAGAAAAACCCGAAGGAATTCTCGCGTCGGTTGCCATTTCAAACGGGCGCGTTTATTTGGTAACTGACACAACCGTTTATGCAATCGGTAAAAAAGCAAAGCCAGAAAAATCAAAAGGTGAATTTGTTAAATTAGACATTGACCAGACAATTTCATACATTCAGGTTGTGCCAACCGAATTGATGTTGAAGCCGAATGAGAAAACAACATTTCGCGCCCGTATATTCAACGCCAAAGGCGAATTTATACGTGAAGAAAAAGCCGCGTTCGCGCTTGATGGCTTGAAGGGCGCAATTAACGAGAATGGCGAATTCACGGCTTCGCAGGAACAAATCTCACAGGCAGGACAAATCAAAGCAACTGTGAACGGTATTGAAGGCATTGCCCGCGTTCGGGTTTTTCCCGACAAACTTCCTTTATCTGAAAACTTTGACACAACAGCAGTCGGTGCAGTTCCGGCGCATTGGGTTAATATGGCTTTGAAGTACACCGTGCGCGAGATTGACGGCAATAAGGTTCTGGCTAAATTAACCGAAGGTTCATCGCTTCTCAGCCGTTCGCGTGCTTATATGGGTGCTGATTGGTATTCAAACTATTCGGTTGAAGCAGATGTATATGCACTTGAAAAACGCAGAAGCATGGGCGACGCAGGCGTGTTGGCACAGCGTTATTCGCTGGTGCTTTTCGGCAACGCACAAAAGCTTGAACTAACGCCTTGGCAACCGGAAACTGCACGTGTTGCAGATGTTGCGTTTGCTTGGAAAAAAGATACTTGGTATCGAATGAAATTACAGGTTGAGAATTTGCCCGACGGCAAGGTTCGCGCACGCGGCAAGGTTTGGATTGCCGGCGAAAAAGAACCTGATGCCTGGATGATTGAGCGAGTTGACCCGATTGGAAACCATCGCGGAAGTCCGGGCGTCTTTGGTAATGCAAGCCAGGGCGCAGAAATATATTTTGACAATATCAAAGTAATGTCGAACAAATGAAACTACCTAATGATGAGCGAGCGGTTGCCGACATTGGAAAGTTTCGGGATTATTGCTTAAACGCCGAACATCCTGTGGGCAAACACAAAGCGCGTGTTTTTAAGTCATCATTAGGATTTACGAAAGACGACGCCGAAAAAATACGGGATATTGTCATGGAAGCGGCGAAAACAGAAGATGCGATAGAGGGAGATAAACTTCCTTTGTACGGTCAGACATATACGCTTGATTTCATAACAAAAGGTTTGCATGGAGATGTTAAAGTTAGAACACCTTGGATTGTTGAGATAGATACTGATTTTCCGCGTTTGACGACTTGTTATGTAATTGAGTGATTGGCGTAAATTAAAGATGAATGAAATAAAAGAATTTGATGTGGTGGTTTTGACGGTTAACTTGCCTGAACACGGTTTACGTCGTGGTGAAGTCGGATCTGTGGTTCAAGTTTTCGCCGCAACGTCAAAAAGAGCAGAGGCATATTTAGTTGAATTTTGTGATAAGAACGGAGTGACTTACGCGATAACGCCGTTACGCGCCGAACAGGTAATGGCGTTATATTACAAAGAAGCCGCGTAAAGTTTTGATGAAAATTTTGTAAGCCGTTATTTGGCTGTTTTATTCGGAGTAACAAGTATGAAAGTAAAATTTATAACAGCATTGTGTATTTCATTTTGCATTTTGTCGTCTTCTTTTTCAGTCCGTGCGGCGGATTGGACTATGTGGGGCGGAACACAAAGCCGCAATATGATTTCAACCGAGAAAGGAATTATTGCCAATTGGGATGTGAAAGCAAAAAAGGGCGTTAAATGGATTGCCCAACTCGGTTCGCAGACTTACGGCAATGTGACGGTTGGCGGCGGAAAAGTTTTCGTAGGCACAAACAACGAAGGACTTAAAGACCCGAAAATTACGGGTGATAAAGGCATCTTAATGGCATTCCGCGAATCTGACGGCGAGTTTTTGTGGCAGATGGTACATGACAAACTCGCTTCGGGGCGTGTGAACGATTGGCCATATCAGGGTGTTGCTTCCTCGCCGTTGATTGAAGGTGACAGGCTATATTATGTCTCGAATCGTGCAGAACTTGTTTGCCTGGACACGGAAGGTTTTCGTGACAAAGAGAATGATGGCGATGTAAAGAACGAAAAACTGACTGGCGAATTTAACGGCGATGTCGTTTGGATTTATGACATGATGGAAGAGGTAGGGGCTTTTCCCCACAACCTTTCAAACTCTTCGCCTGTGTCGTTTGGCGATTTAATTTATATCAGCACATCCAACGGTCAGGACGAAAGCCATGTAAACATTCCTTCGCCAAAAGCACCTGCTATTGTTGCCATCAACAAAAAGACCGGAAAACTGGTTTGGGAAGAAAATTCAGTTTTTGACAAAATCTTACACGGTCAATGGTCTTCGCCTACGGTCGGAAAAATAGGCGGCGTTGACCAGGTAATTATGGGACAGGGCGACGGGTGGGTTCGCGGCTACGATGCGTTGACGGGCAAAAAACTTTGGGAGTTTGACACAAACCCGAAAGATTCCATATGGCCCAAAACGCGAAATGAAATTATCAGTACTCCCGTAATCTATGATGAAAAAGTCTATATCGGTAACGGTCAAGACCCGGAACATGGCGAAGGCATAGGACATTATTATTGCCTTGATGGCACAAAACGGGGCGACATAACAAAGACGGGTGTAATCTGGCATTACAACAAGATTCGCCGTTCGATTTCAACCCCTGCAATCAAAGACGGGCTTGTTTACATACCCGACTTTAGCGGCTTCTTCCATTGCCTTGATGCAAAGACAGGTCAAGCTTATTGGACGCACGATATGTTTGCGGCTGTGTGGGGTTCGCCGCTTCTGGTTGACGGCAAAGTTTATTTAGGCGACGAAGACGGCGACGTAGTTATTCTGCAAGAAGGAAAGACCTTGAAAGTCCTCGGCGAACTTAATATGGGAAGTTCTGTTTACAGCACTCCTGTTGTCGCAAACGGAACTCTATTTATAACGAACCGCAATCAACTTATCGCTCTGGCGGAAGGCGCGACGCCAAAACCAAACACAAAAGCAGAACTCTTTATGCCTTTGTCCGATGAAATTTTCAGTAAGAGCAGAGACGCATTCAGCATGAAGTTCAGACGGTTTGCACCAAAAAGAAGGTAAGTAAAAAGTAAAAAGGCAAAAGTAAAAAGTAAGAAGCTACGAAGGAAATCAGGCTGTAAATAACGACTTTTTACTTTTTATTTAGAAGTGTCTCCCTTAGAAAATGAGGATAATGTATGAGTAGATTTGTTTCTCTCTGTGTCGTAGTCTGTCTTTTTTATTCATTGACGGCGGCACAAAACTGGGCGGGTTTTCGAGGCAATAACGCATCGGGAATTTCAGAAGGTAATAAAACCGCCACGACTTGGAGTATGGAAGACTCCAAAAACATAGTTTGGAAAACTCAAATTCCCGGTCTGGCACACGCAAGCCCCGTGATTTGGGGAAACAAAATTTTTATTCTTACGGCAATCAGCGAAGAATCCAAGACAACTTTTCAGGCGAAAGACAGAGGCATCGGTCTGGCAGGCGACAATGCAAAGCACACTTGGAAAATCTATTGTGTTGATAAAAAGAGCGGAAAAGTTTTGTGGGATAAAACGGCACACACCGGAGTCCCGCGTTCAAAACGTCATGTCAAAGCAAGTCAGGCAAACTCAACTCCTGTGACAGACGGGCGTTATGTTGTTGCATTGATGAACTCAGAAGGTTTGTTCTGTTACGACCTTAACGGAAAACAGATTTGGAAACAGGATTTGGGCGTTCTCAACCCTGGATTATACGGCGACGCAACATCTGAATGGGGACAGGCTTCTTCACCAATCATCTACAAAGACCTTGTCATAGTTCAATCAGACGGTCACAAACAATCTTTTATAGCTGCTTACAATTTGAAGGACGGAAAACAGGTCTGGCGTGTAGAGCGCGGCGAGATAACTTCGTGGAGCACACCGACAATTTATGAAGGAAAAACACGGGCGGAATTGATTGCGAACGGCGGCAAATACATACGCGGTTACGACCCGATGACGGGCAAAGAACTCTGGCGATTTTCAGACAGTGAAACACAGGTAAAACAACAAGCTCCAATCATTGTTCAGGATTTAATTATAGTTGCAGGCGGTTATCCTCCCGGAAGACCTTTTTACGCATTTCGCACAGGTGTTAGCGGCGACGTATCATTGAAAGAGGGGCAAGACACAAACGATTTTCTCGTTTGGCGTTCACCGAAAGGAAGCCCTTACACACCCACGCCGATTGCTTACGGCGATTATCTTTATATGTGCGGTGACAACGGGGTTTTGAGCGTTTACAAACTGAAAACAGGTGAAATGGTTTATCAGCAACGTCTGCCAAGCACATTTAGTGCATCACCTGTTATCGCCGATAGAAAGCTTTATTTGTCGAGCGAGGACGGCGACGTTTTTGTCGTGAAGCTTGGTGATAAATTTGAACTTTTAGCCACGAACCAAATGGGCGAAGCTTTGATGGCAACACCCGCAATAAGCGAAGGGGTTATTTACCTTCGTTCACAAAATTATATTGTTGCAGTTTCAGAATCCTCAAAATAAACAAGTAATCCCTCTATGAAATCTTTCGACTTCAAATCTCGAACACAGTTAGTTTTCGGTGTCGGAGAGTTCGCACGTTTAGGTGAACTCTCTGTGTTATCCGGTTTTAAGAAAACGCTCATTGTGGCGGATGACGGGCTTATCGAAGTCGGTTATGTGACACGCGCCGTAAAACTTCTGAACGAAAAAGGAATTGAAGTTTTTCTCTTTCACGATTTCGCAGAAAACCCCGACAACAAAATGATAGAGGCGGGCTGTGATTTTGCTTCGTCGCTGAATGTTGATTCAATCATAGGACTTGGTGGCGGGAGTTCGCTTGATTGTGCAAAGGGAATAAATTTTCTCCTTACAAACGGTGGGCGCATTCAGGATTATTGGGGCTACGGCAAAGCACAAAAAGAGATGTTGCCGACAATTGGAGTTCCGACAACGGCGGGGACGGGAAGCGAAGGGCAAAGCTACGCTCTGATTTCCGATGCTGAAACGCATGTCAAGATGGCTTGTGGCGATCCGAAAGCCGCTTTCAAAATTGCACTACTAGACCCTGCCCTGACCTTAACACAGCCCCAACAGGTAACAGCAGCAACGGGCATGGACGCCATTGCCCATGCGGTTGAATCTTTTGTTTGTACAAAAAGAAATCCTGTGTCCGTAATTTATTCACGCGAGGCTTGGCGATTGTTATCTGCAAATTTTGAAAAAGTATTGACACAGCCCGATGACATCGAAGCACGTAGTGCGATGCAACTCGGTGCTTATTTCGCAGGCGTTGCAATCGAAAATTCCATGCTTGGTGCAACACACGCCTGTGCCAATCCGCTGACACAACTCTACGGCACGACGCACGGCGAAGCAATCGCAAAATTTTTGCCGCATGTCGTTCGCTGGAACAGCACGGTTGCAAACAACCTTTACGCTGATTTGATAAACACAACAGATATAAGCAGTGCAGGCAATAAGCTTTCAAAACAGATTGATGAACTCGTAAAAGCGAGCGGTCTTAGCCACAGAATAATTTTCAAAAAAGAAGACATACAGGCTTTAGCGGAAAATGCAGTGAAACAGTGGACAGGAAAATTTAATCCAAGAGAATTAGACTTATCAGGAGCAAGGGAGATTTACGAATGGGCATTATGATTGTGGATTGCGGATTGCGGATTGCGGATTGCGATAGGTTAAAATTTCGAGGATGGCGTTTCGCTTTTTACTTTTTACTTTTTACTTTTGCCTTTTGCCTTTTGCCTTCTTTTACGTTCGCACAAAAGGTGACGCCTGCAAATAGTTGGTATCAGTTTCGGGGCAATCAGGATTTGACAGGTCTTTCGGAATCAAAAGTGCCTTCAAACTTAAAGCGTGTGTGGGCGATTGATTTGGGGGGCGATATTGAATCGTCTGCGGCAATTATCGGTAACACGGTTTTTGTCGGTTCAAAAAAAGGCGAACTTGTTTCCGTCAACCTGCATGACGGCAAAGTCTGGTGGCGTTTTAAGGTGGACGAAGTCGGCGAATCATCTCCTGCGTATAATGGACAAGACGGGCTTGTCTATATTGCGGATTTGAAGGGCTGGATAAATGCTGTCAGAGCAAACGACGGCAGTAAGGCTTGGGCTTTTAAGACAAACAACGAAATAAAATCTTCGCCCGTTTACGCCGACGGAAAAGTTTTAATAGGCTCTTACGACGAGCATCTTTATTGTCTGAATGCGCAGACGGGACAACTAGCTTGGAAATACAAAACAAACGGACCTGTACACGCGACACCGGCAGTATTCAATGGCGTAGTTTATGTTACAGGTTGCGATGAAGTCTTTCGCGGCGTGCGTTTGTCTGATGGAAAAGAGGTCTTTCGTGTCCCGGCAGGTGCTTACATCGGAGCATCGCCAGCAATAGTGGGACAGACGGCTTACTATGGCACATTCAACAATGATGTCTTTGCTGTGAATATAACAAACGGTCAGGTGATTTGGCGTTATCAACCGACGGACAGACAGTTTCCTTTTTATTCATCGGCGGCAATAGCAAACGGTCGCGTTGTCTTGGGCGGGCGCGACAAGCGTGTTCATTGTCTCGATGCAAGCAATGGAAACGCTATATGGACATTTACGACAAGAGCGCGCGTGGAATCTTCGCCTGCAATTGCAGACGGGCGTGTCTTTATAGGCTCAAATGACGGGAAGTTTTATGTGCTCGATTTGAACACGGGTGCAAAGGTTTGGGAGTTTGCTGCGGGCGCGGCTGTTTCGGCTTCGCCAAGCATCGGTTCGGGAAAAGTGGTGGTCGGTGCGGTTGACGGCAAGTTGTATTGTTTCGGTTAAATGTGACATTGTATGTTCAAAATTAAATTACGAAAAGGGTGGGACAATAAATGAACAGTAAAGTTAAGTTAATTATCTTTTGTGTTGTTATAGGATTTATGTTTGTGCTTTCGGGTTGCGCGGCTGACCCTGCGGCGAATGTTCCTAAGACGACGACATCAGACCCTAAAACGCCCGCAAACAGTACAGGCGGCGACAAGTTGGCTTTTTCAAACGAAGGCTCAAAGGTCGAATTCGTCGGTTCAAAGGTTACAGGCAAACACGATGGTGGCTTTAAGAAATTTACGGGCGCAGTTTATCTGGTAAATAACAAAGCTGAAGAAAGCCGTGTTGATGTTGATATCGATACGACTTCAGTTTTTACAGATGCGGACGGACTTACGGAACATTTGAAAACATCGGATTTTTTTGATGTAGCAAAATTTCCGAAAGCCTCTTTTGTTTCGACTGAAATAAAAGCGGGAGGCGACAAAGGCGCAACGCATACCGTGACGGGAAACCTGGAATTAAAAGGCGTGAAAAAATCTGTCACGTTTCCCGCTACGATAAAAATTGAAGGAAACGCTGTTGCTGTGCAAGCCGAATTTGCAATTAACCGTAGAGATTTCGGGATTAACTACGCAGGTAAAGCAAATGATTTAATCCGTGATGATGTTGTGATGAAACTTAACATCAACGCAAAGAAGTAGTCTCAAATAAACCGACGAGAAAAAAAGGGCTTGTGTGAAAACAAGCCCTTTTTCTTTTAGCTTTTTGCAGGAAAATACGCTGCGATTGTTTGCTCGCTTGGTTTTGACGTTGCCTTTGAAACCATAATCATTAACAAAGCGGAAATTAAAACCATCGGTACGACGGGCATAAAACCTCCGAAAACACCTGTGCCACCGGGTGTTCTCGCCAACATTTCAAAACCACCGATTGACCAAATTACGGTTGCAGGTCCGGGCGCGGGTGCGGGAACAAAGTATTGAAAAATTGCTACTGCGGCAACGGCGGAAAATGTCCAGACGGTTGAGGCAAATGCTCCCCATTTCGTGCTCCCGCGCCAGAACAAAGCCGCAACCAACAAGGGCGACAAAGATGCAAATGCAGAGAAAGCATATTGAATTGCAAGTTCAAAAATTGATTCGGGCGCACGCAATGCGACCGCGTAGGCAAAGAGCGTAATAATGATTATAAAGATGCGTCCGGTCATAACCTGAACGCTTTCGCCAAACCGCTCTTTGCCGCCGTAGTAGGCGAAAACATCCTCCGTGAACATTGTTGAAAGAGCAAGAATCTGCGAATCGCTCGCCATCACAGCCGCCATTATCCCTGCACCCAAAATTCCCGCTAACAAAAGCGGTGCGTATTTTTGAAGCAATAACAACAACACATCATCGCCTGCACCTTTTTCTTTCAAAGCGTCGCGTTGTTCGGGCGTCATATCTTTGCCCTTTGTTGCCAACTCACGCTTTGCTTCAACCTTGGCTTTGATTTCGGGAATGTCTGTCGAACGATTTGCAACAACGCCGAGAAAAACACACGGCAACCAAATCGCCATAATGCAGAGCGGATAAAAAATCACAGTCTTCTTAAACTGCACCATCTTTTTGGCAGTAAGACAGAAAATCAGGATGTGCGGAAAGGCTATTGCCGAAAGCGGAATAAATGTATAGCTGAAAAAATAAAACGGAGAAACATTGCTTCGTGTTAGTAAAGGAGAGGGTTTGCCCGCAGGTGCGGCAGCTTCAATCGCTTCAACGGTTTTTCCGAAGCCGCCTAAACCATAACCTATTACAACAACAACAATAGCTCCGAAAACCAAAAACAGAACCGTCTGAAATGTATTGACCCAGGCAGTGCCGCGCATTCCGCCGAAGAAAACATAGCTCATCACAACAAGTGCGACGATAGCTGCACCAACCCAAAAAGGCACAAAGCCTCCGCTGATTGTGGTGAGAGTTGTGCCGCCGCCCATGATTCCGATGATGATATAAGGCACAAGGAAAATCGCCTGAACGGCAAAGATAACCGTTCCTATGTGTCCGCATTCCCAACGGTCACGGAACATCTGAACGGGCGTTATAAACCCGCGCTTCTTACCTAAAGCCCAGACTCTTGTTCCGATAAAGAATAATGAAAGCGGAATTATCAATGCCGAAGACGAAGCCATCAATCCAAATGTGACGATGCCGTTTGTAAATGCGTGACCTGATGAACCAAGAATAGCAAACGCCGTCATATTTGTTCCGAACAACGAAAGCAGAAAAACAAACGGTCCGAGCGAACGGTTTGCAAGGAAATAATCTTCCGCCTCTTGTTTGCTTCCTGCACGACGAAAAGCAAAGATGCCAATATAGAGAACTATTGCAAGATAGATAAAAACGACTATTGCGGGAATCACTGTTCACTACTCCTTTCGGTTGATTCTTGTCTTTCGACTTCTTCTTCAAGATGGCTGGGCCACGCAAACCTGACCAATAAAGCCAGGACGCCGGACGCCGCAACAGCGAAACAGGCGTGATAGAAAAGCCCTATTGGTATAAAGCCAAAGACAAACGGTCTAGCCGTTTGCCAAAACCAGATGTCTTGATGAAGAACATACAAGACCACAACAGCGATGTATGGTAGAAAATTTTTCATGGATAACCAAAGTTTGCTTAGAAGTGACAGCAGAATGTATCACGTTATACGGAATGAGGCGCAATCGGGTTTGTAAAAAATCTGTAAAACAAAAAAGTTTTGAAAAGTTTTGAGTCCCGCCTTCAGGCGGCTATCCTTCAGAACCTTAATAGCGGGGTTTTAACAAAAGCCGCCTGAAGGCGGGACTCAAAACTTTTTACGCCTTAACGGCTTCGATAATAAACATAGGAGATTTTGTCGGAATGATTCCGGTTAAACGAAAACCTGCCGCCGCCAGAATATCGCCAAATTCTTCTTTCGTTCGTTCGACACCGCCGGGCGATACCAGCATTTCGAGGTCAAGCAATTTGCTGTAATGAGGAACATTTCCTTTTGGAACAACGGTTTCGATTATTAAAACTTTGCCGTCGCCGTTCATCGCTGCGTGTATGTTTTTCAAAATTGTAACAGAGCGTTCATCGTCCCAATCGTGAATAATATGTTTCATCATATAAACATCTGCGGACGGAACTGACTCAAAGAAACTGCCCTTGACTTTTTCAATACGCTCCGCTATGCCTTCACTTTGTAACAATGAATCTGCGCCTTCAATAACAGCGGGAACGTCGAACAAAATTCCGTTTACATTTGGATTTGCTTTCAAAACTTGCGATAACAAATAACCATGTCCGCCTGCAATATCTGCAAGAGTATTGACATCGGAAAAATCATAACCTTCGACAATGGCGGGAGCCGTTCCTTTGCTCATATCTGTCATTGTGTTGTTGAAAATCTCAGCGGCTTCTGGATTTTGGTTGAAGTAATCGAAAACATCTTCGCTCAGAACATGAGCCCAAGCGGGTTTGCCCGTTTTGACGCTGTATATCATGTCGCCCCAAACGCTCCAATGCCAGGATTCGCCCATGAAAATCGCAGTGTTTCGCATTGAATTTGGCACATCGGAACGCAACAATTCCGCCGTCGCTGTAAGCGAGATAATTTTCGGTTCTGTTTCCTGAAAGATTCCTATACCCGAAAGCGAACGAATAACACGATAAAGAGCGCGTTCTTGCGTTTCTGTTTTTGCGGCTAATTCGCTAACGGAAAGCGGTTTCTCTACAAGCAAATCCGCTATCCCAAGTTTGGCGGCTACATAAAGAGCCTGTGTCATCAATGCTCCGAAACCGATTTGTAAAATAACCGCTTCGGGCGGCATTTGTGGCTGTGTTGCTGCTACTGTTGTATTGTTTTCCGTACTCATAATTGCTTTGTCTTGTCCTTATTTAATCAAAACTTCAAGCGAGTAAAATGTTATTGCGTTTGTTGCTATAACTTAGTTGCCTGATTAGGTCAATGTTTAATGTGCAATCTCGCACGAACGTCCACATTGGTCGCCTGATTTTGAAATGCAATAAATAAATGTAGTATTTTATAACGCGAAAAACGACAAAGAAATGTATCAATTCTGCATTGGAGTTTTAGCTTTTACCGCCTACCAATTCGATTTTTCGTTTGCAATTTGTTGTAAACCGTCCGATTCAATTTGAAGCGGGATTGTCAGAGCATTGTAGAAATGTTCAAAAGCATTGAGAGCGAGAATCTCAATAATCTCAGTTTCGTTGAAATGTTTTCTGAGGTTGGCAAAGGTTTTGTCTGAGACATTTTTCTTCTCATTATACTCACGAAGCAAATCAAGCATGGCGAGTTCCTTATCACTAAACACAGTCTGTTTTGAAATATCATCGCTCAAGAGTGCCGTAAACTTTTCAGTTCCAATTTTCTTTTTGACCGCTTGTGCAAGTGCGATGTCCCGGCAAAACCTGCAACCGTTTTGTGTGGCTGTTGCAGTCTTTATCAAAAGCCGCAAATCGGGCGAGAGCGAGTTTTGTTTTTCTTCAAACTTGGCAATCTTCATAGAAAACCAAAGCAAAGGCAGTTTGCGGGAATAGATGATTTTTAGCGGCGTCAACACTTTGCCAAACAGAGGTTTACTCACCCAATAGGCGATTTTGAGCAACGGGTTTGACGGATTTTCAATCGGTTCTAATCGCACGTGTGCGTCTCCGTCTTCAGATGCCCGGTAGCTTATAAAAATTGAGCCACCGTAATAAGTCGAACCGAGACGCGGGCTTTCGCTCAAATTCTCGCGGCTTGTTATTCCGTAAGAAAGCAGAACAAAATTTTCAACCGCGCCGTCCGGTGTGGCGAAACTCTCAAGTTTACCGTCAGCCGGATGAAGCCCCATAGCCGCAATACCGCCGTCGCCGTAATCAATTGAATATCCTGCGTTGTAATAATGAGCCACACCTTGCGGAACGAGAAATTCATAATATCCGTTTCTGTCCGTCTCGCCTTGTGCCCCGGAATAGTAACCGCCGCCAAGTGATGAACGAACACCTATATGTGCACCTTTAAGCGGATTGCCGTAAATGTCTTTCACATAGCCGCGCACCTTACCGGATTTGGGCGAAAGCGAAGAGAACTTTGGCATTGCAGGCATTTCATTGCCCATGACGTTCAGATATTCGGTATTTTTTTCAACCTTGAAATTTTTAGTTCCGACATTCTTTTTTTTGAATGCAGATACAAGACAACCTGAAAAAAGGGTTGTGCAAAGTAGAATAGCTAATGATTTTTGATATAAAGCTTTGTATGAATTCGTTTGCATAAAATTTTCTCTGTTTCCATCGCCAAAATAAAAGGCGTTTTTAATCCTCAATCTTTAACGCGAAACATTTATGCAAAACGCATCAATCAGTAACCGTTTACAGTGTTCATTCAAATTAAATTCAATAAACTACCTACCTTTTTGATAATCCTGCAAATATGCTTATTATTATCTCGTTCCGTTTGCGAAAAAGGTTTGTAAATTTGAATTGATTGCTTAGCGTTGCTATGAGACGAATAATTTTCTATCTGATTGTTGCTCTGATGACTTTCTCTATTGGGATAGCCTTATGTATCTCTCATCAAGCCATTATCGCACGCAAACAAGCCAACTTGTTGAAAGCGCGAGAATCCCTACTGCGTAAAGAACTAAATGAAATGCGAAAGGCGATTAGTCGTTGTAGAGTTGATAATAGAGCTGGTAAGGTGCATACCTGTGATTCACTTCGTGACCTTGTAGAATCTGGTTATCTGCGTGAAATACCTATCGACCCAATCACAGGTAAAAGGGATTGGTTGGAAATAAGCGGAAAAGATGACCTTCCTTGCGGAGTCTCTGATCTATGCGACATTTTTTATGTTTACAGTTCATCCACATTAATTTCCTCTCAAGGTACCACATACTTTGAATGGTAAAAAAATGTTACTGTGGTTACTGTTCCATTAGTTCCCAGTTTGCAGTCATCTTTTTAACTTCCGCGTTCGGAAAATCACCGCGCAATGTTTCAAGAAGTTGATTTGCTTCTTGGGGCGTTGTTCCCGCGTAAATTGCTATGTAATCCATATACAAAAAATGCTCGCGTTTCGCATCCATCTTGCCTGAAAAATCGTAGCCGACACCATTCATATTCGGGCAACTATATTCGGCAAAAACCTTTCTCGTCGGATACTTTTTTTGTAATTTAATCCGCTCAGGTTCAAGCACAGGGTTAACGTCCAACTCTTCGCAACCGCCGTCATATTTTTTCAAGATAATGGCGTAAAAAGGCGCGGACTGATAAGTTTTATTTGGAACTATTTTAGCGGGAAGACGAAACGAAAGTTCCCAAACATCAAACTCTTTGTCACGATGATTACATGGTTTCTTCGGGTCAGGGCAAACGGCGTTTGATTTGCCAGCCGTTGGCTTCGGTTTGGTTTTTTGTGCGTTTGATGTAACGACCCACACTAATAAAATCACGGCGCAAAGAGTGAGTAAAAATAATTGCCTAATGTTGTTTTTATGTAACCTGCTTTTCATAGTTCATCTACCTCAATTGTTAATATACCGTGTCGGAAAACAAATTTGTTTCCGATATAATACGCGCAAATTAGTGATAAAAAAGCTCAGCCAAAAAGTTACATAAAAAATTAATGAGCTGAACGCCCTTGTTCCTTACTGCTGACTGTTAGCTCGTACCGCAAACTTATGTGAAAGTGCGCCCTGATTTACCGCAACTGTCATCGCGTCGGATTGAACCGGCTGTTAAAGGCATTTTTAATTCAAGATTGTTGACTAAAAACCGCCCTTTATTTTGTCTGAAAGCTTCAAATCAGCAAACGCAATTTTGCACGGCAATCAAGGTTATATTCGAATGTGCTTAGGCTTTAGCAACTTTGTCAATTATTGCTTGAGCGACCTGTTCGATAACAGGCGTGATAATGTCTTCACCATCTGATTTCGCTTTTGCTTTTACTTGCTTCGTAAGCACAGCAGATGCGTTGCCTGTTTGTTGAAGCTTAACGTCAAGCGAGATTTCATCTTTTGCTTTTACGTTTGCAGACATTGAAGCGGCTGTGTAAACGGCTGTCGAAACTATTTGCCCTGCCTTTGTTCCCGTACTTGCGATGGGAACGACCTGTCCGATTTTGCCGAACATTCCGCCAAATCCACCACCACCTTTTTTGTGCGAAACATTTGTGTAAATTACAAAGTCACACTCTTTCTGGTTTGCTTCTGCCTCAATCGCAGAAGGCAGGCGTGATTCAATCTGAACAAGTTCGACATTCGGGCTTTTCAGAAATTGTGCCAGCGTGTTTTGGATAGCAGCCGAAAGGTCATTCGCGCTCATACCCTCACCAACTTTTTCAGTTTTGACCGCAACCAAACCCAGACGAATAACACCTTCTTTTTTAGCTCCCGCATTTGTCGGAACATCGGTTTGAGTTTGCGCCATCTGCTGTACATTTGTATTTGTCGTTGATGACGAACTGTTATTCAAATCGGGCATAACCGAACCGCTATTTGAACTACTTGACGAACTGCTTGATGAACTTGTTGTACCTGTATCGCCTGTATTCATTCCGGCTGTATAAAGCTCCTGTTGGCTTTTAACCAGACGATAATCTGAAAGAATATCAAACAATGAAGCATCGAGTGTTGCTTGCGAAATTTCGATTGCTTCCTGAAGCATCGTCATTGTTACTTCGCCGTTCTCGCCATACATGGTTGTCTTTACCAAAACTGGATAGCCCGTTTTTACAGCACCGATTTGCTTTGTCTCAAAACGGTCTTGGCATCCGCCATTGTTGTGATAGGTGTTGTGGTAACGCTGATTGTTATTGCAGGTAAGTGCGAACGCCGCATCAATATGCCAGCCATTAATCTCCATCTTGCTCTTTTGTTTATTACAGGCATCCGGTGACGAAACAGTTTCAATCGTGGTGATGATGTGTCGCGCCGTGTAACCAAACATCTGTTTACGCTCGCCCGTGTCTTTGTTTGTTACTGTCATTGTTATAACGCCGCCTTTTGTCACGGGCGTTTTCGGTGAATTGTCTCCGACAGTTTGTTGCCCGTTGTCTCTCTCGTATTCGTTGATAATGTATGTCTTTGTCGGCGGGCTGAGCTGAAGGTCGCGCTGTAAATCGCATTGAATAATTGTAACCATTATGCCGTTCATCATCTCTGTGCGCTGGCGTTTGCCTTTGATATAAACGGTTGATTCATACGAACTGCCGTCGGTCGTCATTTTTGTTTTAACTTTGACATCCGCGTTAACAACACCGACGCAAACAAACAACGACACGGCAAGTATGACGACGTTTACAAAGTTTTGTTTAATAGTATTCATTGCCGGTCTCCTTAAAAATAAGAACTGTCGAATAAGAATTGAAAGTGTTTTTTGACTCTCACAAAGACAACGCGGAAAAAAGTAACCGATTGTATCAAGCAAGAAAAAAATAATTGCAATGTTATCCGAAAATGCTTCTCCACTGCTTTTCAATTGAAACGCCAAAGATAAATTCGCTAAAGCTAGGTTGTTCATGCGAACGGTCATAGCCGACAAGTTCTGTGTAACAACGACCCGTCACATGCTTGTCGTAATGTTTGCCACTCACAGAACACGCGCCTTCCCAGTAGATAATCATCGTCGTTCCGCGTGTGTCTAATTCCTGGTCTTCCATAACAGGTTCTATGCTTACATCAACACCGAATTTTGGAATGCGAAGTTGCCAGCCGCTTGGATATGTTGTGTTTGTATTCGGGCTTTTCCACCAGCCTGTTGGTTCAAGCGTGAAGTCTTCTTTTTTCAGATGTGTAAAGTTTCCGTTTTCGTCAACGTAAGTCCCGCACGAAAACGGGGCAATCTCACCTTTGTCTGTGCGTAGGTGATAGACCAGGATTTCCGTGCCATCATCAAACTGTATTGAAAACCAATCCCAACCTTTTTGATTGTCCGTTGTACGCCACGTTCCAAACTCTCTGTCCATCCATGCACTGCCTGTAAAATGTTCCGTCGCGCCGCGCCATGTTATGTCGCCCTCAACGCTCATTCGCGTAAAGGAAAAATAGCGCGAAGCTTCGCCTTCATCTTTGAAACTAACGCCGATGCTTTCGTGTCCGTTAAGAACAACAGGCTTTGTATTTTTTAGAGCGGCTTCAAAAACAAGATTGTCGCCAAGGGTCGCGTGCAGAATATGTGCGCCGTGTGCCTCGCGCACACTCCAATTTCCAAGCCGCAAATAATAATGGCTCTCGCTCATCTTTGCTTTTTCTTCAAATAACCTGTTTGCGCTCTTGCGGTGTTCGTAACGAAACTCTTTTCTATCAATATCGGTGATTGCGAAATGCGCCAGATAAAGCGGGTTCGCTACAAGACGTATCGGCACAACGCCAAACTTATCCAGATCTGTACGCCGTTTGAATAATACCAATTCAAAACCGAATCGTTTTGACGAAACAGTTTCGCAATGTCCCGTGTAATACCACCATTCGGTCTGCACGTCTGTGTGTGCGTACAAATCACGCGGGAGTTCAACGGCTTTGTGTTCGGTCCCGTCGCGCAACTCGGAAGCCTTGCCTCTTACTGTATCGGCTACGGTTTCAAGAATATCTGAAGCGACCTTTTCAATCGGCTTGATAATGTTTTCGTACATTTGACACTTACCCCTTGTTCACAGAAATTAAAGTTTTTACAAAAGGTTTTTAGTCAAAAACGATTAGATTTTGCAAGGATGCGAAAGCGATAAACACTCGCGTCGGGTTTTTCAACGCACTTCTCGTATATTTGATTCACTAAATCTTAAAATTTTATCTGTTCCGTAATCTTCAATTTCATTTTCAACAGAGTCCTTCTTAAAAGTAAAAATAAATCGAATCGCGTTACCGTTTTTCAACACTTCTCGTGGGACAGCGAAAAGAACAGATGATTTCGGCAACAAAATCGCGTTTGACCCGAAATCAAAACCATACCGAAGAGACTTTCCGTCCCTATCTTCTAATCCAAACCAAACGCTAATTTCTCTTTTGTCACATAAACCAAAAATTTTCTTACCGTTTGAGAACTCATGAAAACATTTTGGGTTAGGTAGATAAATACTCCGTGTTGGAATACTAATCGGAAGTGGTGAATCGTTATTAAGACGCAACCAAACAGCATTGCTGTCATTTGCAGGTTTCTTTATTTTACTTTTGTTAGGTTCGTCCGATTCAAGCATTTTTTGCTCGCCTGGATTCGTCATATCACCATAATGCTCGAAAGTGATGTAAACCTGTTCCTTAAACTTTTCTGTATCAATCGCGGCTTGTTTGTCGCGCTGTGTTTTCGCTTCTCTTAGTTTTGTTTGCCGTTCTTCCTTTTCTTTCGTCAAGTGAATTTCTAACTCGCTCTCTTGATAAAAAGGTATAAGTTGCCAGAGTTTATTTCCCGTTTCTACATCAAATAAAAACAAGTTTTGATTTCTGCCTCCAACAGCTACAGTTTTTCCATCGGGGCTAAATGCGATTGCGTCGTCACCCGAAAAACCTATATCTAATTCACGAATTGGTTTGTTCTTGCTGATATCCCAAAGCAAAACATCGCCAGCAATATCTGAAGTGGCAAAATGTTTTCCGTTTGGGCTGATTGATAAAGCCTCAATAGAACTGGTTTCTTCGTCATCAAATATGGTGATTACCTTTCCATTGTTTGCATCGAAAAGTTTGATTTGAAGTTTGTCGCCATTGCCAATGGCGGCGAGAATTGTTTTTTCATCAGGACTGAAAAGAACAAAAGGGATGCTCTCACCGACCTTGAAACGCTTATATTCCTTTCCATGATTGATGTTCCAGAACCGTAATGTCCCGTCATAATGGCTTGATAAGATTCTATTTCCATCTTTGCTAAAGGTTGCAGTAGAGATAGGTACTGATACCATTTCCCGATAGAAGATGTGCAATAATGTAATAAATGAATAAAGCGTTACCAAAAATCAGAGAAAGTGCCGAACAATTAAAAGAAATGCTCAAAATCGAGCGCAACAGCA